>Ga0210396_10002230_pt1 | contig 19953 bp, 18 predicted proteins | sample IncBWH17OmetaG_FD_155466 | JGI IMG/M metagenome (GOLD analysis project Ga0210396, IMG submission 155466) | Forest soil microbial communities from Barre Woods Harvard Forest LTER site, Petersham, Massachusetts, United States - Inc-BW-H-17-O ... | reverse complement strand
GTCAATGCCTCCACCGGAGCAACCATATATTGCTCGTATCCGCCGTCATAACTGATCCCCGGAATTTTCAGATTGCGGCAATTGCGAAAATCTCCGCGCCGGCAGTAAAGACATGTGCCGTCGTGGCCGCCGTGCCAGCCGACGCCGATGCGCTGCCCCTTCTTCCACTCGGTAACACCCTCGCCCAGTTCGTCAATGATGCCCACGACTTCGTGTCCTGGAACGCGGGGATACTGAATCCCCGGCCAATATCCTTCTTTCGTGAACAGGTCGCTGTGGCAAACGCCGCAGGCCTGCACCTTGATTCGCACTTGCGCCGCACCCGGCTTGGGGATCTCGCGCTCGACGATCTCGAAATCGGCTCCAGCCTTAGGAATCTGGGCCGCCTTCATTGGTGCGATTCCAACTTTTGTAGTTGCCATAACGCCTCCCTATGATTTCCTTCACACTGAGATTATTCCGCCCCAACTGCCGCCCACATCCTATTTCCCCTTACGATTCGGACCAGAGGCCAAGGCTCACCCGGACTCAAAGACGGTAAATCAGCATCTCCACATAAGTAACTTTACGCGAAGTTTGATGAGGGGAATCGGTCTGTGGATTACGATTTTTCTGTTGCGGTTTTTGATTACAGTTTTTGCGAATTGTACGGACTAGGCAAACGCGCGGATCAGCGCATCCGTAAACTCCGCAGTCGAAGCCGTACCGCCCACATCGCGCGTTAAGTGCTTACCCTCGCGGTAAACCCTGTGAAGCGCGTCTTCTACCTTTTTGGCCGCGGCCATTTCCTCGATATGCCGCAGCATCAGTATCGCACTCATCAGCAGCGCCGTAGGATTCGCGAGGCCTTTGCCCGCAATATCGGGCGCGGTGCCGTGGACGGCCTCGAACACCGCAATCTTCTCGCCCATGTTTCCACTGGGCGCAAAACCCAATCCGCCAACCAGCCCCGCCGCCAGATCGCTCATAATGTCGCCATACAGGTTCGTCAGCAGCAGCATGTCAAACTGGTTCGGGTTCAGCACCATTTGCATGCAGGCATTATCGACAATCAGTTCCTTGTACTCGATGTCCGGGTAGTTCTCGGCCACCTTCCGGACCGACGTTAAAAACAGGCCGTCGGAAAGCTTCATAATATTGGCTTTATGGATGGCGTGAATCTTCTTCCGCCCGAATTTCCGCGCAAATTCGAACGCAAATTTCGCCACCCGCGTCGAGGCCTTCTCGGTGATGATCTTCAAACTCTCCACCACGCCGGGAACCACCGTATGCTCGAGCCCGGAATAGAGGTCCTCGGTGTTCTCGCGAATCAACACCAGGTCCACGTTCGAAAATCGCGCCTGCACCCCTTCCAGATTCTTCACCGGCCGCACATTCGCATAGAGTTCTAAGGCCTTGCGAAGCGCCACGTTGATGCTCGGAGGGCCTCCCGCAACTGCCGTGGTCATCGGCCCCTTCAGTGCCACCCGGTTCTTGCGGATCGATTCCAGCACCCCGGCCTGCATGAAATCGATACCGCGCCGCTCGGCCTCCGCCCGCGCCGGCATCTCCTCCCAATTGATCTCCACGCCCGCCGCACTCAGTATTTGTTTAACAGCCCCAGATACTTCCGGACCAATCCCGTCGCCAGGAATCAAAGTAATGGTATGTTTCATCGTAGGCTGTTCATTTTATGGGAATCCAATCCCGATGTACACGCCCTGCCTCCGTTACATTCTCAAGCGGATTGACAGGCGTGCAACGACTCGCCACTGGGTTATTCTGAGACTGGATCGGGGTTCCCTCAGAAATTAGCGTCTTGTGAAACTTTGATGGGCTTGTGTTTACGGTGGCCCAGTATTGGTTCCATGTTGCCCGAAGCATAGAGACCTTGCTTTCTTCGGTAATTCAGAGTTTTCAGCTTAGTTTCCCCGCGGATCCTGACCCATTCACCCGGTAGCAACGTCGGCAAAGTGTTCGACGATTCCGAACCATATATCGCAGGCGCCTCACCGGCGACGGGGATGGCAGGGCAGTCAGGCGGTGGCCGCATCGCCGGAACTCGCCGCGCGCTCCTGTGATTGCCCGCGCAGTTTCCGGATCCGAGGGCCCGATGGACTCGACCAGCGCCGCGGCGTCGCATGCGCCCGCCCAGAGGCAGGCAGAGCAGGCCGAAGACCTTGCCCAAGGACTCACACAGGAAGCAGCGCAGGTGTGTTTTCTACGAACTACATCGTTACATCCGCGGTGCTCACCAATTACCATTCACGAATCGCGTCTTTTCCAACCGCCAACCCGGGCGATTAGAAATCGTCGTAACTCGCAGAAAACAAACGGGTGGAGCCCGCTTCAATCGCCAACTTTCACGCGCTTGGTGTCCGGGTTTCTCTCCCCCCATTTGGAATCATTACCCCAAGCCGCGCGTCGCAGGTCACCAACTACTACTCGCCAATCACGACACATTCTCTTGCAGCCATTTGCAGTCCAGTCGAATCTGATATAATGAACTTGCAGTTGTGGCCCGAGTCATAATGGGCAATTTGCGGAGGAATACAGAATGGTTCAGCTAACGCCAGTGGCGGTCACCAAGGTAAAAGAGATTTTAACGCAGCAGAATCCGTCTCCGACGGGCTTGCGCGTCGCGGTGGTGGGCGGGGGTTGCTCGGGCTTCAGCTATCACATGGCCTTCGAGAACGCGGTCAACGAGAACAGTGACAACGTGTACGAGTTCGACGGCCTGAAGGTGCTCGTGGATCAGATGAGCGAGATGTATCTCGACGGTGTTCAGATTGATTACATCGAAACCATCGAGGGCTCAGGCTTCAAGTTCAATAACCCGAACGTCAAGAGCACCTGCGGCTGCGGCAGTTCTTTCAGCGTCTAAGCGAACCGCTGCGCCCAAGAAGCTCGCTCGGAACAGCGTGAATTTCACCATGTGCGGGATTGCAAGACTCCCGAGGGGAAGTATCCTTCGGGAGTTTTTTTTGGCCCGCAAAGTTGCTTGTCGGCACGCAAAGAATTTTTCGGAGTGAATGTTCCCCTCACAATGATTGATGCTACTAGCGATCGTTCCAGCGTCGAGTACCATCCATGAAGATCGCACTCGCCCAGTTCAACCCCACAGTAGGGGACTTTCAAGGCAACTCCAAACGCATCCTGGAATTAGCGTGCGAGGCTCGCCAGCGCGGCGCCGAGATCGCCGTCTTCTCCGAGCTGTGCGTCTGCGGCTACCCGCCGCAGGATCTCGTCGAGCGTCCCGCCTTCGTCGAACGCAACCAGCAAGAGCTAGTGCGCCTCGCCAAGGCGATCCCGTTGCCGTCTCTGGTCGGCTTTGTCGGCGATGCGATGGACAACACCGGCAAACCTGTCGCCAACTGCGCCGCGCTGATTGCCAACGGCAAAATCCTGTTCGAGCAGCGCAAGATGCTGTTGCCCACCTACGATGTATTCGACGAGTCGCGCTACTTCCAACCCGCGAATATGCAGTTCGTATTCCCGTTCAACTCTGAGAACCTTGGGATCACGATCTGCGAGGATTGTTGGAACGATAAGAGCTTCTGGCCCCAGCGCCTTTACGACCGCGATCCGGTCGCCGAGATCGTCGGGAAGGGAAGTAGCCTGCTGCTGAATATCTCCTCCTCGCCCTACACGCTCGATAAGCGCTCTCTGCGGCACGACATGTTGCAAGCCATCGCGCGCGAACACCACGTGCCGGTCGTCTACGTCAATCAGGTCGGGGGCAACGACAGCCTCATCTTCGACGGTTCCAGTGTCGCCTTCATGCCCGACGGCCGCGTGGCCGCCCGCGCGAAGTCCTTCGAGGAAGACTTGGTGCTGTTCGACAGCACCACGGGTCAAGGTGACATCCGTCCCTTAGTCGAAGACGAGCACGAAGCTACGTTCGCGGCGCTCGTGATCGGTACGAGAGACTACGTACGTAAGTGTGGCTTCGAGAAGGTTGTCGTAGGGCTCAGCGGAGGCGTTGACTCGGCCCTGGTTGCGGTTATCGCGGTCGAGGCCCTGGGCCGCGAGAATGTCCTCGGAGTGGCCATGCCGGGTCCCTACTCCTCGGCAGGTAGCCTGCAGGATGCCCGGCAACTCGCCACGAACCTGGGCATAGAGTTCCGTTGCCTTCCCATCACCGACACATTCTCAAGCTATCGCAACACACTGGCACCGGCCTTCGTCGGCCGCAGCGAAGACGTCACCGAGGAAAACATTCAGGCTCGCATCCGCGGCAATATCCTGATGGCCCTGTCCAATAAGTTCGGCTCGCTGGTGCTCAGCACAGGCAACAAATCAGAAATGGCGGTGGGTTATTGCACATTGTACGGCGACATGGCCGGAGGTCTCGCGGTAATCTCCGACGTGCCCAAAACGATGGTCTATGAGCTGACCAAATTCGTGAACCGCGAAAGGGAACTGATCCCCCGGGAAACGATCCTTAAAGCTCCTTCCGCCGAGCTTCGGCCCAATCAGTTTGACCAGGACACCCTGCCCGACTACGCGGTGCTCGACCGCATCCTGAAAGCCTATGTCGAGGACCTGCGCAGCCCCGAAGAGATTGCCGACCACTTCGACTACCCGCTCGATCTAGTTCGATCGGTAGCGTTGCGGGTTGACCAGAACGAATACAAGCGAAAGCAGGCTCCGCCAGGGCTGAAAGTCACGTCCAAAGCATTCAGCGTAGGACGCCGATTCCCGCTCGCCCAAAAATTCTCCATAGAATGATCGAGATGATGCGAGACGCTACACCGTTGGCGATAAGGCTGACTCGAATAAGGAGCTGGATACCGATGATGCGATTGGCTTGCCTCGTGATGTCCCTGGCGATTCTGCTCTTAGGCAGACCGGCATTTGCCCAATCCACTCCTGCCGCGCCGCCGACCGGTGAGGCACAACTCATCAAATCGACGGAGGCCTTTGTCCGGGATCTATTCGCGTGGGGATCAGAATTTAAGGTTACCATCGGACCGCTCGCACCATCGCCCTCGCCGGATTTCTACGTGGCTCCGATACACGTAACCGTGAACGGACAAACCGATACCGGAACTACATATGTGAGTAAAGACGGCAAGACGTTTCTGCGCGGCGAAATGTTCAACATGGCCGCCAATCCCTTCGCGGAAAACCTCGCCAAACTTCACACTGAAGGCAATCCATCTCAGGGACCCTCAGATGCCAAGGTAACCATCCTCGAGTTCAGCGACTTCGAATGTCCTCACTGCCGCGAGTTTTCTCAGATCCTGCGCTCCATCGAACCCCAGTACCCACATGTCCGCATCGTCTTTAAAGATTTTCCGCTAACGCAGATACACCCGTGGGCGGAAACCGCCGCGATAGCAGCTCGCTGCGCGTACATTCAACAGCCGAGCGTATTCTGGACATATCAAGCCCAGATTTTCGACAATCAGGACCTCATCTCGCCAGAAAACGTCTGGGACAAGCTCACAGCCTTTGCCGCCCAAGATAACCTAGACCCCGACGCTTTCAAGACCTGCATGTCGTCGCCTGCAGCAAAGGAAGCCGTCGAAGCGAACCACCGCGAGGGCGAAGCCCTGAACATCAACAGTACCCCCACAATCTTCATAAACGGTCGCCCCCTAATCGGCGGCGACAAAGCCACTCTAGAACAATACCTAACGTACGAACTAGCCACCCACGCAGCCAGGTAGACACCTCGGAACCGGTCGACGTGGTGCCAGCCGACCTAGGGGGTGGGCAAGCGGCGTATGTGTGTCGATGTGAAATGGGCCCCCACTAGCAACATAATATGTATTCCCGGCAGTCCATAGTGCTGGTTGCCTTGATCGAGCGACTCGTGACTCGCGCTATCCGTAAGCTTCGCGTGTTGCAGAACCTCGCGCCACTGCCCCTAAGTTGTACTTTCGTCCAGTTGTTTGCCTGCTTTGCTTAGGCGCATGATCGTCGAACGATTCCGTCCCCAGTCGAATCGCTGCAAATGGAGCACATCTTGCGCCGGACACCCCTGCTGGTCGTTCTCGCGCTGTTGCTCGTCCACACAGGCTGTGGCAGTACGTCAAATAAGAGCTCGCAGCCGTTACCGCCGGAGATCACGGTCAGCGTCACGCCCCCAGCGGCCAATGTCCGCGCTGGCGCGACGCAGCCCTTCACAGCCACAGTAACTGGCACGACAAATAAGAGCGTGACTTGGTCCGTGAATGGAATTGTGACCGGGAACGCGACGACGGGAACGATCAGTTCGAACGGCGTCTACACCGCGCCAGCTACGGTGCCCAATCCAAACACGATAACGGTCGAGGCTGTCTCCGTAGCAGAGGCAAGCGCAACCGCATCAAGCGAAGTCACGCTGTGGAACGCAACTCCCGTGGTCAGCAGCGTCAGTCCCACGAGTTTCGCGGCCGGTGCGTACACGTTGACGGTCACCGGCAGCAAATTCGTCAGCGGCGCGCAGGTCATGTTTGGCGGGTCCGCGCTGACCACAACCTACATTTCGTCAACCCAACTCACAGGGAAAGGATCGGAACCGACGGCCGGCATATACGGGGTCAGTGTGAGCAATCCGAATCCTGGGAGCAGCGCTTCCGGCGCGATCAATGTGACCGTTACTTCTTCCTCGGGCGGGAATCCCCCGCCGAGCCCATGCAGCGCAGTCAGCCTGGGACAGGGCGGCAGTCTCAACGGTTTCCTTCCCTTCCCGGCAGACAATGCTTGGAATCAAAACATCGCGAGCGCCCCCGTCGATCCAAATTCCGCAGCGATCATCAATTTCATCGGAGCGAACGATCCGTTGCACCCCGATTTTGGCTCGGGTGAATACAATGGTTCGAGCATCGGCATCCCGTACATCGTCGTGGATTCGCAGCAAACGCCCGTCGCGATCAATTTCACAGCGTACGGTGATGAAAGCGATCCGGGACCGATGCCAGTTCCAGCGAATGCGCCGATCGAAGGCTATCCGAATCCAGGCAGCGGTGATCGGCACGTGCTAGTCGTAGACAACAGCACTTGCTGGCTCTACGAGCTCTACAGTTCTTATCCGCAGACGGATGGAAGCTGGAACGTAGCTTCTGCGGCGGTGTGGGACCTGCTCGCCGACGAGCAGCGCCCTCTCACATGGACATCCGCGGATGCGGCTGGTCTTTCGATATTTGCCGGCCTCGCACGCTACGACGAAGTTGCCAGTGGCGAAATCAAGCACGCCCTGCGCTTCACGTTGCAAAACAGCCGTGCCGCGTTCCTGCCTCCGGCGTCGCACTGGGCCGCGACTTCCACTAACGCAAATGCCGCGCCCATGGGCATGCGTCTGCGCCTGAAGGCCAGTTTCGATGTTTCAAAATTCTCGGCCGCCAATCAGGTGATCCTGAAGGCGCTGCAGCAATACGGCATGATCATGGCTGACAATGGCTCGAACATGTACATCAGTGGAGCGCCGGACGAACGTTGGAGCAACGACGATCTTCATAGTCTCGACCAAGTCACGGCGTCAGATTTCGAAGTCGTTCAGATGAGCCCGATTTACACGCAATCGAATCTGCCGACCGGCGCTGCCCCTGTCATCTCTAGCTTCACTGCCAGTGCCAACAATGTTGTCGCAGGCACAGAAGTGACTCTTTCATGGAATGCTGTCGGCGCTTCATACTACGACGTGACGCCACAAATCGGAGCGATTCGCGGCACCACCGTTGTGGTAACGCCGTCACAGACCACCACGTATATGCTCAACGCGACAAACGAGTTCGGCCGCACTACCTCTACGGCTACGGTGACAGTCCAGTAGCGGAAATCTGCTGCCGCGAACCCCGCCGGCACTCTCATTGCCTTCCCCCGGAGATTCGTATCCCTTCCGAACGATCCTGCGCGTCCGATTGGTTTTCTTGCGCTATTTGGCTGTTTTGCTGCGCCAGTTCCTGGTCGGTGCGCTGTCGAGTCGTCCTTTGCGCGCCTCGAGACATGGGAATCCTGCTTCAAATTGTTTGGGAAACAATGAAACGCTCCGGGATGGAACTGCACTACTACGCAACGGTTTTGTGATGCGTTCCAGCTAGGCCGGGCCCGGCAAAGCGCCTGAGCGCAAGCATGCGATTTTGTAGCGGCGCACTTCACTGCGCCATTGCACGCTCGGCAGCCAACAATCGAGTCACGCCATTCACGTTACCCACTACCTCAAAACATCAGCCCAATCCAGTGCGGCAAATCTCACCGAGTCCCGGCTAGCAACCGATTGCTTTTCACTGCTATCATGTTCAATTCTTGACGCAACCCGAATGCCTGCAGTTGAATCCTAAGCGTCGAAGTTCTAGCCGGTTCGCAATAGAAGCCCGATTGGGCCCAATGGGGGGGAGACTGGTGCGGCAACTGAGAATTCTCTGTGTAATGGCGATCGTGGCTGTGGCTGCCCTTGCGCTCGCAATCGCGCTGAAGAGCCCCGCGTCTGGCGCGCAAGCTCTCAGGCAGATCGCCCTGCAGGCCAGCGGAGAAACTCAGACCGTCGCTTCTCATCCGGCCGTCCCCGCCGCTTCTGCGAGCGGCGCCGCACCTGCTGTCGTTGCATCAAACATTGGCATACGTACTCTCGTCGTCGCACCGCAAACCAGTGAATCAGCGACCACGACAGCCTCACCCACGTCGGTCGTGCTTGATTTCTCCACTGTGGACCAACCCGACCGCATATTTTCGTTCGTCGGGCGCAATACCCCGAGCGTTACGTCGGCAAGTGCGGCAAAATCTCTCGCGATGCCCCTAGCTGGCACCGGAGCCATTGGCTCGGTCGGTGATGGCGGTGCGGCATCTTCCGCCGAACTCGACCTCAATCTTAATGAATTCACCATGCGGAGCGATGTCGCGTTCGCGCCCGACGGCACTCTTTACATCGCAGACACAGGCAACGCCACCATCCGGACCGTTGCGGCTCCAGCGAGCAGTGAGCCAGGAATCATTCGCAGCATCGCAGGCCGCTGGGCGCCGCGCCAAAATGTGGAATTAGCCGAGCCGATGGGCATAGCGCTCGATCGCGCCGGAAATTTGTACATTGCCGACCACGGAATGAACGCTATCTTCTTGTTGAATGGTCCGGCTTCCCCGAAAGCGGGCCAGCTCGAAGCGCTTGCGCATATGGTTTCGCCCTCCGCCGTAGCCGTTTCGCCCGACGGCAGCACCGTGTTTGCTTCGTCTCCAGACTCTGGAGCGGTCGTGGCCATCAATACCCAAACGCGTGCGCTTCGCAGCGCAGCTGCTTCTCCCGCACCCCTATTCACAGCCGCCCTGCGAAATCCCAATAGCGCAAGCATCACACCAACGGGACTGGCAGTGGATGGTGGCGGGAACTTGTTTGTTGCCTATAGCAGCCCTGGAGCCGCTTACGACCAGATTCTCCGCCTCGATGCTTTTTCCTCGCAGCTCACGGTCGCTGCACGCGGCTTGAGCGAGCCCGGCGACATTTCCTTCGACGCGCAGGGCGATCTCTTTGTTGCCAACCAAGGCATGCGCCAGGTTCTGAAATTTAAGGGCATGGGCGTTCCGGCGACCGGCGTCACCCTCACCCCACCTGCTTCCTGCACCACCGCCACCACCGTATTTTGCGACCAAGTCATTGGCGGCAGCAGTTCCCCACTCCCCTTCGAACTCAGCAACAACACAGCCAGCGCTATCAGCGGAGTCGACGCCGGCTTCACGAACGGCAACACCTCAGACTTCACCATCGCGAATTCTTCCTGCGCAGCGTCGCTTGCTGCCAGTGCCAGCTGCAACTTTAACGTGGCATTCGCACCAACAGCGAACGCCACATCCGCTTGCGCGGCTGGTAGCGCTTCTAACACTCGCTGCGCAACCCTCTCCGTAAATTACACGGGCGCCACCGCTCCGCTAACCACGCCGGTAAGCGGCGTCGCCGACGATTTTCAGGTCGCGTGCATGACCACGTCCACGTTTACCTGCCCGCCTCCATCGAACGGTGCGCCATACCAAATCACCATAGCGCAAGGCCAAGCCGCAACCTTCCAATTGCAGGTCGTGCCGGACAGCACTTTTAGCGGGCCGGTCACTCTCATCTGTCCCACAGGCTTACCGGCTGGACCGACGGGCACCACGGCGAGTCCAACGACTTGCGGTATTTCTGCGGGCACCTCGGTAGTCACGCCTCTGATAAACACGCTGACTTTGAACGTAACCGCAGGGACACCCGCGCCGTTCACCTTGACGTTTCAAACGACAACAACCGCCGGCACTCAAGTCCCGCCCACCACGACGACCCCGAGTTCACGACGCGTCAGCCGCACCGTTGCCTTCGTGCCGGGCAGTCATCATGACGATGACGCGAATGGTTCGTCTGGGTCAGGACCCACAACTTTCGTGCCGGTTGTAGCCGCTGGTTTCTTGATCGCAATCGCAGGCTTCATTGTGGCCCTGATCGTTCCTGACTGCCGCTCGCGTCAGTTGGCCGGGGCGCTCGCGTTTTTCCTAGCTCTGGCAATGATGCCAGTCATCGTTGGCTGCCATCATAACTCCAACACAAATTCTACGATCCCCTTCACCCCTACTGGGACGTACACGTTGACAGTCCAAGGTTCGGCGCAAAACGCCGCGCGCGGCTTTACTGTGTCGCTGGTCGTGGATTAGCCGCCCACAGAGGATTTGGCTCGCATGGTGTGCGCGCCTACAAGTACATCCCCCGTACTCGATAGCCATATGGCCGCCGCCGTCGCCCCTTGGTCTGCACCGGACGCACATAGCGGTTAATAATTTTATGTGCCGCGCCTAGTGGATCCATGCTTCATGCTGGAAACGCGCGCCACGGTTCGGCACCCATTCTTTTCTGTCGACAGCCGCCTCGCCACCTCGCAAGTATGAGGTAGGATATTCCTGTGCAATTAATGCAATGAATCAAGGAGACTCGTGGCTACCACGGAAAAACGCCAGTATGTTTCACTGTCGTCAGGTGTCGGCGATCTGCCCTTCAGCAATGCGGTCGCCGTTGGAAATACTCTTTATCTCGCAGGGCATATCGGATTCGATCCCAGCACGCGAAAACCCGCCAATGATCCCGCGCAGGAAGCGCATCATGTATTGGATTCTCTGCGCGACACGCTCACTCGCGCCGGTTTCACAATGCAGGACGTTGTGTCGCTAACGATATTTTGTCCGGAACTATCACTCTTCGACGCTTTCAACAAGGTTTATCGGACCTATTTCCACCCGCCATTTCCAGCCCGCGCCTTCATCGGTTCCGGCCCTCTGCTTTTCGGTGCACGCTTCGAAATCCAAGCGATTGCGGTCAAGGCCAGCGACTAGAACCAAGCCCCCCACGGAATTTCCGGCGTGCCGTTGCGCCGCATTCACCGCACACGAGAGTGCCCGCAGACTAGTGCCCGCCGTTCACGACCGGAATTTCCTTCTGCAAGAACGGCACCTTAACAGCCGCCCAATCCATCAGACTATCGCCTGAAAGCCCGAACGTTGCTGCCGTAGCTTGACCTGGCTCAGGTGTAAAGTTCGCTGGGATGCCCACAGATCCAATCGCGCGCGTCGCTGCGTTCGGAGGTGCATCCAGTAAGAAAACGCAGCTGCATTCACAAAGAAACGAATGGTCAAGTTCAACGCGTTACTGCGCAGCCACTCCATGCACGTTTTCTTACCCGAGAGCGACGTGCGCCGGCGGCTTGCTGCGTGGGTGTCCTCCTCGGACGTGTATCTCGCAAATAGATTGCTCCGCGCGAATTCCTTCGCCGCTGGCTGCGGCGTCTAGCAGCGTTGCGATTCATCGACCGCCCCGACTGTCCCCCCGCACTGTCCTTAGGACAGTCTCGCCGTACCGGTCCGCGCCTGCACTGTCGGCCAGTTGAGCAAGTGGGCCATAGCGTGCATTATTGCCGTGCAGGCGCACCAACTACAGGAAACAGAAGACCGGTTCAAAATCTAACAGTGCCGTGGGCTGCCTGCGTTCCCCCTCACGCAGAACAGCACGCAGCGGGAATTTACATGGAGGGTTATCACATGGTTTTCAGCAAAACTCTGGTTGTGTTGGTTTGCCTCGCCGGAGCCGCCGCCTCAGCTCTTCCAACGCGCGCTGGCACCAATTGCACTTCGAGCCAACAGGCCGCGATTGAGTGTTTCGTCGCTAACGCAGTCGCCACCGATCTCACCAAACCTCGCTACGGAATGACGCTCGCTCAGTTCGAATCCTACGGCGTCGCGATTTCAGAAATCCTCCAGACGCATCAGACCTATCTCGTTCTCGTCGGCATATCGAGCGCCGCGGCAGACGCAATGCCCCCCACAAATCTGAATGGCTCCGCCAACGTCTTGGCACAGCAGAACGCGGTCAGTGAAATTGTAGCCGCCGCAAATGCCGCCGGCCTTGTCCACATTCCCGCCACGACAACGTTGCACGAAATGGAATGGTTTGCGCTCGATGTCTCGGGCGCCATGAACGACAACGACGGCGTTCTACAGTTGCTTACTCCGGGCGTCGCGTTCCGCATGATTGATTCCTACGTCGTCACCGCCACCTCGAAGGGCGAAGTTGATTGGACCGAGGTAGACGCCAAGCTGACGACTGCGGTGGACAGCTTCGTGAAGGCCGGGTTGATTAAAATTCCCGCGGGAATGAGCACTGCCAAGGTGGCCGCCTTCGCCAACGCTCTTGCCCACATCATCTACAGTTATAAAGTAGCGACTGGACGAACGACACTAGGCTAGGCGGCGCACGCAGCTCAAAACGACCACAAGACGTCTTCCTGGCCGGTTTCGCTCTTCTTTCGCCGAGATGCTCGTCCCTGTCTCGGGGTCATTGGCATCAGGCCGTAAACTCGTCTCCAGACCAGTTGAGCCTTTGCGCCTGAGGCGCGCGATCCGCGCGAAATGACACGCCTTCGCACTTGGCGAAGGCAGTCTGGATGACGCCGGCCATGAAAATGCGACTTCTGAGATGTACGCCCCTGGCAATGGGGCTCGCAATCGCCATATCTCTGTCGTCACCCCTTGAAAGCGCAGTCATCGCCTCCTGCTAGTTGCACCGACAGCCAGGCAGCGGCAGTGCAATGCTTCGTCGCTAACGCCGTCACCACAGGACTCACTCAGCCGCGCTATGGCATGACTGTCGCGCAATTCCACGACTATGGAGTCTCGGTCACCAAAATCCTTCAGTCTGACCAGACCTACCTTGTTCTGGTCGGGCTCTCTAGCGCAATCGTCAATGCCCTCCCGCAAAAAAATGCGGACGGCACTTTCAACAACGCAGCACGGGATGCAGCCGTTGTTCAAATCGGGCGTCCATCCTGTTCAGGTCGCCCAGCAAAACAGCCGCAGCCTTCGCTTTTTCAGGTGTCGCAAAGGTCTCGCGATACTCGCGGGCATTTCGCCATCGTCAAGCTCCGGCGCGTCGTGTCCACGCACCGCGCGCTTTCCGCTCTGGGAATCCGAACGTCCGAAATTAAGATCGAGATGTTCATTCGTTCCAGACTCGCGCGCATTACTGTTCGACTGAGCACTCCCGTTCCTCCTCGGCACATGCGTGGTCAATCGAAGGATTTCATCGTCGCTTGAGCGGCTATTCGAAATAGTGCTGCGACGGTCTCTGTTGCCACGTCTCGGCGCTCCGGACAGTTTGCGATATTGCTACGAATGGAAACTGAGGGAACAATCGGCGAAAGGCCTACATGCAACTGATAAGAAGGCACTTATGAACCGGAGTTTGGGATACGCTCAAAAGTTTTCCAAAATGAAACGACAGTACTATTCCTCTCGCCCCCTTCATCTTGTAAATGTACCTATACGCGGGGGGAGCTGTAGCGCAGTCCAGGGGGACGCGACAGACCTCGCATGAAAACTGAGGTAATCTGATGAGCACTCCGCCAAGCGCCTCCGCAGAGGCCAATACAAGTTCCCGATCGTCCGCCGGCGCGGTCGAACGCCGCCGCCGCAAACGCGCAAAAATCACCGCGCAGGTTCACGTGCGCGGTCTCAATTCTCCCGAACCTTTTGAAGAAGTTTGCAAGAGCATAGACGTTTCGCGTGACGGGCTGCTATTCACCGCCGCGCGCGCCGGCTATTGGAAAGGCCAGCGTCTGGAAGTGACATTTCCATATTCCACCGCCGCTGCCGCGCTCAATACCGCCCAGCAGGCGGAAATTGTGCGCGTGGGTGAACAGGACGGTCGTTACGCCATCGCCGTGCAATTCATCAATGCGAAATCCGAACTCGCCGCGTCTGGAAACGGCGCAGCGAAAGTTGATCCTTCCATCGCGGGTATTGCCGCAGCATCCAACGGCACCAAGCAGCAATCGGTAGTTCTAATCGTCGAATCCGATCCAAAAACTGCAGACATCATGCGCAACGTTCTTTCCGGCGACGGGTATACGGTCGTCATCGTGCCGACAGCGCAGCAAGCCCTCGACATTCTGCGCAACACCGTCCCCGCGGTTTTTCTCGCAGAAGTGGAAGGCACGGACATGTCCGGCCACGATCTCTGCCTGATCATCAAACGCAATGACCGCCTGCAGCGCGTGCCGGTAATTCTCCTGACCAAGTCGGCACAGCCCGCTGACTACTCCGCCAGCCACCAGCTAGGTGCCGTAGTCTGCATGGCCAAGCCCTTCAAGCCCGAGCGCCTGCTGCACGTCGTACGCCTGGTATCTCCACCGCCAACACAAAGAAGCGCCTACGGCGCCTCACGCTACTCGAACAACTCCATAGAACGCGCTCTATAGTTCCCGGTACTGCCAGGTTGGCAGGCGTATCGCCGGCTCGTAGAATTTGACTTCGTAGCGGCGTACGCACTTTGGTGCGCCAGCCGCGAGGGCACATTTACAGGACCAGCGTCGCCGGAAAATCTTCATGGGCCGTGCCTTTAGCCACGACAGACAGCCCGCAAATCCAGAACGGCTTTTTAGCCGCTGAAGTTCCTGGTTCTGCGATTACGACACCGCCTCCAAAAATGGCGCAGAAATTAGGTACAGGACATCCGGCAGAACTACTCAATCACAAAGGACGTTTGCCCCAGCGCGATGGCGCTCGCCAGCCGCGCACCACGCTCGTCCGTGGAAATCCCAAACGTACAGCGAACGAATCGCACGTTGTTCAATGAGACTTCTCCACCCTCATAACGCAGACGGGTATTGACGAACGTCACATTCTTCCAATGAATTCCGTCCAGCGTCTGCGACGCTCCCTCGAACGTGAGCCCTTCCACGCGCACATCGTCCACGAAAAGCCGCGTCGCCGGCGGCAAAATTATTTCCGCGCTCTCCGGCATCAGCGTCGCGTCGATATACGTGCCCTTCACCGTCTCCGGGTTGAGAATGCTCTGGGCGGCGGCTGTGCGTGGAGACGCCACGACCACGTGCCCGGGAATTGTCACGGCGTGCGGCGCTGTCGCGCCTGGCCCAACCGGCGCACGCACGATCGCCGCGTCCGCGTTGCCCCGCAGCGGGCCGCCTGTCGCGCCGCGGTCGCCCGAACCCTCTGACTCCACTGGCTGCGCGGAGCGTAACTGTGCCAATTCGATCTTCGCCAGCGTCACATGCTCAAACAATCTCTGGTTTTCCGGTTGCGTGTGCAGCACACGATCCAAACTGCGAAGTCCAACATCGAAAAAATCCGGCACCGAAGGCTGCCCTTGTATTCGTGTGGCGGCCAAAATCGCAGCCGCGCGGTCCACTTCCACTTCGGCGGCCGATATATTTCCCTCAGATCCTTCCGCGGTCGCCATTTCCAGCTGGCCAATCACCTGCGACTGCCACGCCGCCATTGCAGGCGCGCTGGTGTTGTTCGTGGATGCTCCCGTCGTTACCGCCCCCGCCGTGTGTGGTGGATGCAGCAGACGCTGCGCGGCCTGCCACCCAAGTGATGTGAGCAACACCGCTGCCAGCAGCACCACTGCCATACGCGCGAACATCGGCGCTCGCGGGTACGTGCGTCTGCGCTTGGACCACCGCGGTGATCTCCCGCTCGGAGAATCCCAAATCCGAAAATTCATGCTCACTCCACAGTCGTCCTACTTCAGGTAATCATTCTAAACCAGACTGTGGAAATAGATATTCTCCGCTCGCCCCGCCCGACTCGGTTCTTAAGATTTCTCACTCTGGTATCCGCGCGGGCGCGGCATTTTTACAACACTATCGCTTGCTCTGTTTCGCAAACTCATCCCGCAAGAAATTGGCCAGCTCTCGATGATCCGCGAACACATACGTGTCTCCGGACGCGTCGCATAACTTTCGCTAGGCAATTGTCCCGGTCGCGGCGAACGCAACAACGTAACTCCATTCGCCGGACCCTGCTGCGAAGCCATTCCATCTCTGTACGACGAACCCGCCGCGCTTCCCGAGCCGTTTGTTGAGCCCGCCGGCGCGCCCCGCGAGGGATGTCCCGCCTCACGATGAACATGCCGCGACAAACCCACGCTGTGCGTGCCGGGTCCGGGTCGAGCCGCAGGGGCGTCGTTTTTTCCGCCGCGACGTTTCGCATGTCCCGCATGGGAGAAACTCCTTCTGCCTGATCTCGGCTGTTTTTGGAATTGCTGCGCCTGCTCCAACTCCATGATCCCGAGTAGCGCGGAATTTGACGCGTCCCGATGCCCACCGCACAAGACGTCGCCCTTCAACGCCCGCCGCGGCCACGAACTCCACCCGCTCGACAATCGTGCACGAACGAAAAGGGTACACCGTGGCATCGAAAAGCGCTTTCTCAGCTACAAGTCAGTGCGGACACACTTCCAAGAGCACGCGAAGACGCGGTTTCATTTTTAAGGAAATCGTAACTAAAGGAGACGAGGCGGCGTTCTCAACTCTGTCAATGCGTTCCCGAAGCATCGCCTTTATCGGCAGCCTTGATCTCTATGATCGTCTGGCAATCGCGAGGCGGTGATTCCTTGCCGTCCGGCTCTTGAGCCGAAATTGCAATCCTATGTTTGCCCACTGCAAACAGCATTCGCGGGCTCGTGGCCGTGATTCCCTTCATCACGCCATGCGCTCCGTCTGGTACAGGAGCCGAAAATAAAAAATAGGGCTTGTCTCCTGAAATGTCATACACGCTGAATTTCGCAACGCACTGCTTCTTCACGTTCTCCGAGCACGCCGGAGTTTTCGTGAAATCGTAATCGAAAGTCAGCGTGATGCTGTGCATCGCCGCGCCGGCCGGCACCGGCTCTTGCGACTTTGTCTGGCCCTTCGCTTCTTGCGGCGTGGCCGGCTGCGATTTCGACCCGTTCGAGCTCGCAGACTGCTCCGCCCGCGATGCATACAAGGACCGAGGCCCAGCGACGCTTGTCGCCAGCATCAAGAGCGAAACGACTATGAGATCACCAACCAATCCGGCTGCGATTTCGACCCGTTCGAGCTCGCAGACTGCTCCGCCCGCGATGCATACAAGGACCGAGGCCCAGCGACGCTTGTCGCCAGCATCAAGAGCGAAACGACTATGAGATCACTAACCAATCCGGCGCGATGCATGAGGCGAGCCTTCTCCGGCCGGGCCGGGTTCCCTACTATCTGAATCCGCGGCCTACACATGAAAACGTACCACTGCACGCGCGCTAAATGGAAGAATCATCGAATTGCGCAATCGCACACCGGCTTTTAGCCCAGGATTTGCACCGTCACACCCGGCTCACCAGTAATCGAGACCACCTTGGCTCGCACAAAGTTTGCGCGCACACCAGTGGCCACCAAGTTGTCGCCTCCGGTCAATGTCGAATTCATGTTCCTCGCGCCGGTGGGCATGGCATGCTGCGCGTCCACATCGTTGATCGCGGTCTGCAGCTGAATGTTCACAGTTGTCGGCACCGTCGCGAAACTGATTTGCCAACGAATCACGCGTCCGTTCTCCGGGAATCCAGCATAACTGGGCAGCGCAAACAGCTGGCCGGCCTGTGCTGCAGCCGGCCCTTTATTGTTGAACGCCAGCGCCGTATCGCCAGCAAAAAATCGAGTAAGGAGGGCTCGGCGCATTATAGTTCGGCATCGTTGCGCGTCTCCAGAAAAGTTCGCTTCGAACTCAACAAAAAAGACGAAGGCCGCCCTGTTCGTCGCGCCGATATCAACGCTCAGATACGCCGACATAAGGCCCACAATGAACGGATACCGCGAGGGTCTGGCTCTAAATAACCGCTAGGTGAATCCAAGGAAGGAGTTCCTGGAATCGGCGATTCAAGCTACTTGCTGCTCTCTGCACTTTCGAGGTTAACGAATAAGTAAGCTTATACGCTCACTTCGAAAATTTGTCGAGTCGTTGTGTGTGTACACTTAAAAGAATCCAAGGCAAGAATCTCGGAAGAAACGCAAATTCTCACACAACGCACGCCGATCACTGCTGCGGCGCTGGAGGATTCGCATCCGGAGTTGGCGCAGGAGGAAGCGTCTCGCCGTTACCGGCCGGCTCGGGACGCAAAGTGAAATCGACGCCACGCGCTGCATTCTCGTTCACCGTGCGCTGCAGATCCAGTTGCGATTGGTCGATCATATTCTCGCCACCGTAAGACGTCACGTAGTGCAACTTTCCACCGAAGAGCCAGTAATCGCTCACGGCATAGCTCGATCCATCCTTCAGATACAGAATCACATAAGGCTGCTGCTGGGAAGATCCGTCGCCGGACGATTGTCCCGCCGCAGAGGACGGTGCCGCGTACAGCGATGGGTTGGGCTCCTGCGACGCATCGTTGGAAGAGTCGTAACTCAAATCTGCGCTGTAGTTGCCACCGAAACTTCCGCCGTAGTATCCGTATCCGCCGCCGCTGTAGCCGTAGCCATAGCAACCCCAGAAAGGATCACAAGAACCAAACCCGCCCCACCACAATCCTCCGCCCCATCCGAATCCGTAGTTCGGATAGAAGTAGTAAGGATAATACGGGTAAAACGGCCGCCCTGGGTGATGCGGCGGAAACACATGCGGAGGTGCAGCGATCGCCCCACGCGACGAGGCGATCACGCCGTTCGTCGGATTCTTCTGCGGCCCCGTCGGCCGCTGCCCGCTCGCCGGACCGTGATCTATGTGTCCCGATGCGTGTCCGGCGGTCGCGGGCGGGTCCTGCCAAGTATTGTTTCCCGCCGCGTAACGTTCAGAACTCTGATTTGACCCAGATTTGACATTCCCGGCGTTTCCGCTATTCCCGTTCCCCGACGAACCGCTGTGGAAAGGATTCCACCAATGGCCGCCACTATTGTTATTGCTTGCACCTGCGCTGGTAGCGCTCGTGTGTGACCCGCTGCCGCCTCCCGAAGGCGCGCTCGCCCCACCGGCATGGGAACTGCCGCCTCCAGATCCGCCGCTCGCGTGTCCGCCGCCTCCACCACCTCCACCGTGCGACCCGCCACCACCAGCCCCGCCACCGCCACCGTGCTGCGCAAAGGCGGGCGCGGACGCCAATGCCAGCGCCGCCGCAAATATGAGGACAGACGAAAACCTAAGAATTGTGCAATGCCGTGCTGGAAAGCCTTCTGTTGGTCTAATTCCCGAAGCGTTGACTTCTTGAGAGAGCGTTCTCATTTTATAACCCTCCACCCGACTGCGCGACTGAAGGGTACCTCTACGCTTATTGCTACTTCCCAATCTGATTCTATCTTATAGGACGCGTGCAAGCACGCTTTGGTTTCCCGAACTTCCTTGAAATACATACGAGGATCGCGCTTTTGGCGCCGTGCGCGAGGCTCCAGAGCCGCGCAGGCTTCGTTGCTCACCACGAACTCGAGTATCCGTCAAACCGCCGGCGCGGCGAAACGCTATACTGCTTGCGATGATTCCCTTCCTTCAAATCGGCCAACTTGCCATACCAACGTTCGGACTTATGGTCGCATGCGCCATGCTGGCGGCCTATTTCCTGCTCCGTGCGGATCTCGCCCGTCGCGGGATCGCCGAGAAGAAATCAGGCGAAGCGGAAACGCTCATCGCCGCTCCGTGCCTCGCCGGATTCATCGGCGCAAAGCTGTACCACCTCCTGGAATCGCCCGCTGAGCTTTTTGCCGATCCCATCCACCTGCTTTTTAGCCCCTATGGATTTGCATG
>Ga0210396_10002229_pt1 | contig 19954 bp, 15 predicted proteins | sample IncBWH17OmetaG_FD_155466 | JGI IMG/M metagenome (GOLD analysis project Ga0210396, IMG submission 155466) | Forest soil microbial communities from Barre Woods Harvard Forest LTER site, Petersham, Massachusetts, United States - Inc-BW-H-17-O ... | reverse complement strand
AGTCTCGCACTCCGCATCGCCACACGAACTTGTCGCCCGGACCGTTGTCCTCGCGGCAGCGATATAGCCACGTCCCATGTAACGGGCACTGCAGTAAATTTGCTCCCGGTTCATCCACGAAAGACATATGTTCCAGCACATTCACCACCGTGAAATATCCCGAACTCGGGCTGAAGTGCACCCCGCAATCAGACCGCCCGCAGCGATACCACGGCGCATTTTCCTCACCCGCATACGCTTTGCTCTCTGCCGCCACTCCGTCCGCTTCATAATGCATGGTGGAATTGTCTCGCGGACACAACGGGCGCGCATTCTTGTTAATCACTAATGTCGACGTCTCCTTCACCTTGGCCTCTTTCTAAAAAGTTTTACTTCAACTCATCTTCTGCCACTAGATCCTGCGTTTCCGCTGGCGCGATCGCTGCCGGGCTCACGTAAATCTCGCCCCGCTTAATCGCCTCCATCGCGCGAAACAATTCCTGCCGTGTCGAAGATTTCACCACGTAGCCGTTTACGCCGGCGCGAAACGCAATCTCTGCCAGTCCTCGCGACACATGCGCCGTCAATAACAGGATCTTTGTGTCTGGAAACTTTGCCTTAATCCTCTGCGTTGCTTCCAGTCCATCCATTCCCGGCATCGACAGGTCCATCAGCACGACGTCTGGCCGGTGATTCTCCGTTAAACGTAACGCGCTCGACCCACCGTCCGCTTCTCCGCAGACCTGCCACTGCGCATCGAATTGCAGCATGCGTCGCAGTCCACAACGGATTAATGGATTGTCATCAACAATTAATACAGAGCGCACGGATCACCGGCACTGCATCCGCCCCAGTGGGATGGAGCAGAAATATTTCAGTGCATTCATATTTTCAAACGCGGGTGAGGTTCATCCAATACCACGAACACTTTATCCGGCGCTCTGTCTGTGGATTTAGTGCTAGGAATTTCCGGTTCGTTCGGAACGAGATTTCTTCTGATTTTGCATTTCGTCGGAGTCGGCCCGCTTGTGTGCCGGAATGTCAGTATCTCCATACGCTTCGTCGGCGTGCCTCTTCAAGTGATTGTTAGGCGGCAACCCACCGGGCGTCTCGCGTTTCCCCTCATCTCCAGACTCGTTCTCTCTTTTCTTTGGTTTCTTTACGATTCGCATCAATATAACCTCGCATGCACCCAAGGATTCAGCATCCACCTGCCCTGCACCCGCCAGCCCGCTAAGCCCCGGCCTTCCGCGCCTTTTCTTGCGACTGCGCGAACAGCTGCACCATCGCCTTGTTAAACGCAGGAATGTCATCGGGCTGGCGGCTGCTAACCCAGTTCTGATCAACCACCGTTTCCTGGTCACTCCATTTCCCGCCCGCGTTTCGAATGTCATCCTGCAGCGTGTAGTAACTCGTAATGTGCCGCCCCTTTATCAACCCAGCTGACACCAGCAGCCATGGCGCATGACATATCATCGCGATCGGCTTGCTCTCCGCTTGCGTCGATTGCACGAACCGGTGCGCTGCCGGATTCATTCGCAGCGTGTCCGCGTTCACCACTCCCCCAGGCAACATCACTGCGTCGAATTGCTCCGCGTTTGCGTCCGCCAACACTTCGTCCACCGTGAACTCGTCTCCCTTATCGTTGTGGTTCATCCCTTGCACTGTTCCACTTTCCGGAGCAATCACCAGAGTCGTCGCCCCAGCGTCGTCCAGAGCCTTGCGCGGACCTTCCAACTCCGCTTGCTCGAAACCATTCGCCACCAATATCGCCACCTGCATTCCTTGTAAGCGCTTCGTCGCCATAGCTCTCCTCGAATCGATTAGTTTTTACTTCCACCACTTTCAAGCGGTGGCATGAACGTCAGACCATGTTTGTCAACTCTCACGCCGCTCAACAATCCCCAGCTTTAGGGAGCTATCAGCCGAAAGCGCTGTACAAATTTCTTGACCACACAACTCACATTTGCCGCTTCACATTTCCTGAAAATAACCGCCTAAGCCTTGCTTTGTGATAGGGTCTACTTCCCGTGGTTCTACACGGTTACCTGCATGGAATTTATTTCCATATCCCCTCACCATTCTTGGGTTCCTGAAAAGGCTCCGTTCTTCCACAAATCTAACGATAGGCATACGCTGACCGACATGACCGAGAAGGAAACTCTGGATCCTGGCCAAGCCGTAGTAGAAGCTCGCCCCGAAATCGAAAAACCGCGTTTTGGATTCTCGCCCCGCTTCCAGATTCGCGAGGGCCTTCCTCATCCCCGCGGAGCTACATGGGATGTCCAGGGCGTCAACTTTGCCCTCTTTTCTGCCAATGCCACCAAAGTCGAACTTTGTCTCTTCAATGATTCTGGCACCGAAGAGTTGGAGCGCATCGAATTGCCCGAGTTCACCGACGAAATCTGGCATGGCTACGTTGCCGGCTTGCAGCCAGGCGCCGTTTACGGCTTTCGCGTCTATGGTCCTTACGCGCCCGAGCAAGGCCACCGCTTCAATCACAATAAACTTCTCCTCGATCCTTATGCTCAATCCCACGTCGGCGCCTTGCGTTGGGACGATGCCTGTTTCGGCTACACCGTCGGCTCACCCGAAGGCGATCTATCCTTCGACGAACGCGACAGCGCCCGGTTCGTACCCAAATGTGTTGTGGTTGATCCGGAATTCCGCTGGCGCAGCAGCACGCTGGGCCGTCGTGCCACTCCATGGAACCAAACCGTAATCTACGAACTTCACGTGAAGGGCTTCACCAAGCTGAATCCGGCGGTTCCCAGAAAGCGCCGCGGCACCTTTGCCGGCCTCGGCCATCGCCCGGTCGTCGACTACATTAAATCGCTCGGCGTCACCGCCGTCGAACTGCTTCCGATCTGCACTTGTGTGAATGATCGCGCGCTGCAGGAAAAAGGTCTTTCCAACTATTGGGGCTATAACACCATCGGCTTCTTTGCGCCAGATCCGCGTTATGCTTTCGATACCGCCGATACTCTCCGTGAATTCAAACAGATGATTTCCCGCTTTCACGACGCGGGCATCGAAGTAATCCTCGACGTCGTCTACAACCACACTGCGGAAGGCAACGAACTCGGTCCGACGCTATCCTTCAAAGGCATCGATAACGCCAGCTACTACCGCCTCATTCCCGATAAGCCCCGCTACTACATCAACGACACCGGCACCGGAAACACTGTCAATCTTTCTCATCCTCGTGTGATCCAGATGGTCACCGACAGCTTGCGCTACTGGCACCAGGAAATGCAGGTCGACGGTTTCCGCTTTGACTTAGGCACCATCCTCGCCCGTGAGCCCGATGGCTTCGATCATCAAAGCGGCTTCCTGAAAGTTTGCAGTCAGGATCCCATCCTTCAAACCGTCAAGAAAATTGCCGAGCCTTGGGATTGTGGCCCGGGCGGCTACCAAGTCGGCGAGTTCCCTCCAGGCTGGGCCGAATGGAACGATAAATACCGCGACACCGTGCGCGACTTCTGGAAGGGTGGCTCGACCATCGGCGACTTCGTCAAGCGCATCTGCGCCTCCGCCGACATCTTCAACCATCAAGGACGCAAGCCTTATTCCTCCGTGAATTTTGTCACCGCTCACGATGGTTTCACCCTCAACGACCTCGTCAGCTACAACGAGAAGCACAATGACGCCAATCTCGAGGGCAACAAAGATGGCTCCTCCGATAATCGCTCTTGGAATTGCGGCTTTGAAGGGCCCACTGATGATCCCGGCATCAACGCTCTTCGCGAGAGGCAGATTCGCAATTTTCTCGCCACCCTTCTCATATCCCAGGGCCTGCCCATGATAGTTGCCGGCGATGAATTCCACAGAACTCAACGTGGCAACAACAACGCCTATTGCCAGGACAACGAAATAAGTTGGGTCGACTGGGCTCTCGCTAACGAGAATCAGTCCACCATCGAATTCGTCAAGAAACTAAATTCTTTGCGCCGTGAGTGTCCGGTGCTTCGCCGCAATCGTTTCCTCACCGGCGAGTACAACGAAAAGTTGGGCGTCAAAGACGTCACGTGGATTCACCCTTCCGGTATCGAGATGAACGACGAAACCTGGCGCGATGCGGGCTTGCGCAGCATCGGCATGCTCATCGACGGTCGCGCGCAAACCACCGGTATCCGCGAACGTGGCAGCGACAGCACCGTTCTCATACTTTTTAACGGCCATCACGAGCCCATTAATTTTGTTATGCCTCCTACGGTAGAAGGCGACGGCTGGCGCCTGCGTCTCGACACCAGTTCCCAGCTTCAGGCCGACCGTGTATTTCGACCCGGCGAGACCCGCGAAACCCCAGAGCGTTCCGTCAGTGTTTTTCTTATGTACTGACCAGTTCGCAGCCACTCGGCGAGCTCTCCTCCTCTCATGATTCCCCGTGCCACATATCGCATCCAGTTCGGAACCCAGTTCGGGTTTGCCGATGCGGCCGCCATCGCCCCCTATCTGGCTCAACTCGGAATCAGCCACGTCTACACATCTCCCTATCTTCAGGCCCGCCCAGACAGCAAACACGGTTACGACATTACTGATCACAACGCACTAAGCCACGAGTTAGGTGGCGACGCTGCTTTCAAAGACATGGTCCGCGCCTTTCGCGCCAATGGTCTCGAACACATTCTCGATTACGTACCCAATCACATGGGAGTCGGCGGTTCCGACAATCCCTATTGGCTCGATGTGCTCGAGTGGGGCCAGGACTCTCCCTACGCCGGCTGGTTCGATATCGACTGGGACTCTCACTCCGAATATTTGAGTGGCAAATTACTAGTCCCGTTTCTCGCTGATCAGTACGGTGCGGTTCTCGAATCCGGCCAGGTCCAGTTGAAATTCGACGACCGTTCCGGCGAGTTCAGCGTCTGGCTCTACGATACCCACAAATTGCCGGTCACTCCGACGTCCTATCGCCGCATTTTAGGCACGGAGACCCTGGAACTCGAGCGCCTCGCCGATGAATTCGGCTCCGTGCGCAGTAGTCGCGCCGAAATGCGTTCCGCGGCTGCCCAATTAAAAAATCGGCTGGCCGAATATGTCGCCGAAAACGAGCAAGCCCGCGCCGCGCTGTACTCGGCCCTCCAACGCTTTAAAGGCAAAGAAGGCCAACTCGACTCCTGGGCTCGGTTAGACTCGCTGGTTCGCGATCAACATTGGCGCCCCACCCATTTTCGCGTCGCCGCAGACGACATCAATTACCGCCGTTTTTTCAACATCAGCGATCTCGCTGGCATCCGCATGGAGTTGCCCGCCGTTTTCCTGCATACCCACCAGCTTGTTTTACGCCTGTTGTTAGACGGCAGTCTGCAGGGTTTGCGTATCGACCACATCGATGGCCTTTACAATCCGAAAGAGTATTTGGCGCGCCTTCGCGCCAGCGGTGGCCCGTCCCTCTACCTCATCGTCGAAAAAATTCTTGCGGCCCGGGAAAACCTCCGCGACGACTGGACCGTCGATGGCACCACCGGCTACGAGTTCTGCAGCCAGGTGACCGGACTCTTGGTTAACTCCGCTGCGGAACGGACCCTGACCAACTTCTATTACGAGTTCACTGGCGAAACTCAGTCCTTTTCCCAAATCGTCCGCGAATCCAAAATCAAAATCATGGAAAACGAAATGGGCAGCGAGTTGGAGTCGCTCGCCCGTGACGCCGTTCGCATCGCCCGCCAGAATCCCCGCACCACCGATTTCACCCAAAATATTTTGCGTCGCGCTATCGAAGAAACCATCGCCTGTTTCCCCGTGTATCGCACCTTTGTTGACGGCTCCCAGAAAAGTGAAGAAGATCAACGCTACATTCACTCCGCCATCGTCCAGGCCACCCGCAATGAGCAGGAACTTGATAAGAGCGTCTTTGATTTTCTCGAAAAAGCTTTAACCGGTGATCTTACCGAACACCGTGGTAGCGGATTCAGTCGCCACTCCGTAATCCAGTTTGCTATGCGCGCCCAGCAATTCAGCGGTCCGGTTATGGCCAAGGGCCTCGAAGACACCGCCTTCTACCGCTACAACCGATTCATCGCGCTCAACGAAGTCGGCAGTTCGCCCGACCGCTTCGGCACGCCTCTCGCCGCCTTCCACAAAGAAAATCAGCATCGCGCTGAACGCTGGCCACACACCATGCTCGCCACTTCCACCCACGACGTGAAGCGCGGTGAAGATGCTCGTGCCCGGCTCGCCGCACTGTCTCTTATACCCGGCGAGTGGATCGCCAAAGTTTCGAGCTGGAACCGCATCCTTCATTCCAGCGGTAATGGTCCCCAAGCTCCCGCTCTTACCCGCAACGATGAATATCTGTTTTTTCAAAATTTGATCGCCACCTGGCCTGCCGACCTTACACTCCCTTGCACCCTCGACCCAGACCGCGTCGCTCAGTACTCCGAACGGCTTCAAATGGCCATGGTCAAGTCCGTCCGCGAAGCTCGCGTCCACTCAAACTGGATCTCCCCCGACACTCAATATGAAGGCGCGGTTACCGAATTCATCCGCAGCGCTCTCGATCCTGATCGCTCCAAAGCCTTCTTCGGTGATTTTCTCCCGTTTCAGCAGCGCATCGCCGAATTGGGCGTTCGCAATTCTCTCGTGCAAGTTCTTCTCAAAGTAACTTCGCCGGGCCTGCCCGACTTTTATCAGGGCAGCGACCTTTGGGACTTGAATCTTCCCGACCCCGACAATCGCCGCCCCGTTGATTTTGCCGAACGCCAAAATCTCTTAAACAAGCTCTTCACTAATGGACATGCCAATCTCCCCGAATTCCTCACCCACAATCTACAAAATTGGCACAACGGCGCGATCAAACTCTCTGTTATCAACGAACTTCTAAAGTTCCGGCGCGATCATTCCACTTTATTTGGTCAGGGCTCATACCAGCCGGTCCCAAAGCAAAACGAAAACGGCCACAATCTCTGCGCCTTCTTCAGATCGGCTGGCTCAGACATATGTTTAGTCGTCGCTTCGCTCGACGCTAGACTTACCCCACGCGACTTCCAGAAACTCCAGCTTCCTCTCCCAGCGCAGCAGTCCGTTGCCGCTTGGCGCGACATCTTCACTCAACGAACATTCTTTCCAAGCGATGACGCTTTGGACCTTTCCGCCGTCTTGTCTGCCTTGCCTATCGCTCTCTTAACTTCAACCATCGATTGATTTCCCTCACCGAAAAATTCATCGCATCAATTCACAGAATCAGTACAGCCTCCACTGTATTGTTTGCTTACTTTGAATGTCCTAAAACTGAAACGAAGTAACTCTACCAACAGCAAGCAGGCCCTATGAGCAATCAAACCGCAGCTACTCGAAGTAAAGAAACATCTTCATTGCCGGTTCCTATTCAGCGCGAGCGAGGAAACGTTTTAGAACGTCTCAATGGTGAAGTCTCGCGTCGCGCTTACGAACTTTATCAACAGAGCGGAAACGAACAAGGCCAGGATTTGATGAACTGGCTTCAAGCCGAATCACAAGTCTTGCAGCGCCTCTCCGAAATTCGCGAGTCCGGCTCTTGGTACACCATCAACACGCCCATCCGCGGCTTCAAAGCGGAAGATATTCATGTCACGGTTGACGAACGCAGCGCTCTCATCGGCGCCAGTAACAATCCCCAGAACTCCGAAAATCAAACCATGAGCACCGGATCCGCAAGTTCTGTGACCCAATCCGTCTTTTTGCTGGCTCAATGGCCCGCCGAAGTGGATCCCGCTACCGCCAGCGCTTACATTAAAAATGACACGCTGACGCTTACCGTCAAGCGTGCCTCTGGCGCTCCATCGACTGCAGCGTAAATAGTTTTTAGTTTCCCGGCTCCTGGCAACTATTTTTCATCGGGTCCCTAGTACAAAGGATCGCGCTCTGTTTCATCGTTAAATGGCTTCTCCGTTTTCATGGTGGTATCCCGTTGGTGGACAGCTCCATGATGCAGGAGCTGCGTTTCGAGTGTGGGCCGACGGGCGCAAATCGGTAAGCGTCGTCATCAACAAAACGGAACACAATCTCACCCCTGAGCTTGACGGCTACTTCTCCACCTTTGTTCCCAACGTTCGCGAAGGTGAAACCTACACATTCCGTGTCGATGGCAACGGTCCCCTCGCCGATCCAGCGTCGCGCTTCCAGCCGGACGGCCCCCACGGCCCTTCGCAACTCGTCGACCCGAACCGTTTTCCGTGGTCCGATCAATCCTGGGAGGGAATTAAGCTTCCTCACCAAGTTATCTACGAACTTCACGTCGGCACCTTCACTCGCGAAGGCACCTACTGCTCCGCCATCGCCCAGCTCCCCGCTCTCGCCAAATTAGGCGTCACTGTAATTGAAGTCATGCCTGTCAACGAATTTGCCGGCACCTTTGGCTGGGGTTACGACGGTGTTAATTTATTCGCCCCCACTCGAACCTACGGCTCGCCCGATGAGTTCCGCGCCTTCGTGGACGCCGCTCACGCCAACGGCATTGGCGTTATTCTCGACGTCGTCTACAACCACATCGGCCCCGACGGGAATTGCCTGCCAAGTTTCTCCGAACACTACTTCACCTCTGCCTATAAAACCGATTGGGGCGAAGCTATCAATTTCCATGGCGAAAAATCTGCTCCAGTTCGCGAGTTTTTCTCCGCAAACGCTGCTTACTGGATTAAGGAATTTCATCTCGACGGCCTGCGCATCGATGCCACGCAAAACATGTACGACACTTCCAAAGATCACATCTTGGCGGAGATCAGCCGCAAGACACGCAAAGCAGCCCATCCTCGTAACATCATTCTCGTAGCCGAAAACGAGCCGCAAAATACCATTCTCATTCGCCCCCAATCCGCGGGCGGCTATGAACTCGACGCCATGTGGAACGACGATTTTCATCACACCGCCATGGTCGCCGCTACCGGCAGTCGCGAAGCCTACTTCATGGATTACCTAGGCTCTCCCCAGGAATTTATTTCTTCGATCAAGTACGGTTTCCTCTTCCAAGGCCAATGGTATTCCTGGCAGAATCGGCGCCGTGGCACGCCCACCTCCGGCACCAAGCCCGCCGCCATGGTCGCGTTCCTGCAAAATCATGATCAAATCGCAAACTCGGCCCGCGGTTTGCGCATTCACCAGATCGCTGGCTTTGGCCGTTTCAAAGCACTAACCGCCGTTAGTCTCCTCGGCCCCGCAACGCCTATGCTTTTTCAAGGCCAGGAATTTGGCGCCTCCACACCATTTCTTTTCTTCGCCGACCACAAGCCGGAAATTTCAGAAAAAGTCAGAGTTGGCCGGGCGGGATTCCTGAGCCAGTGGCGCAGTCTCGCCACTAGGCAACTTAAGTGTGACGATCCCTGTGCCCGCGCCACGTTCGAAAAATGCAAATTGGATTTCTCCGAGCGCGAATCCCATCCTGAGATTTACGCCCTCCACCAGGATTTACTCGCGCTTCGTAAAAGTGAGCCTCTGTTCTCAAACCAGGACCGCCGCCTCGATGGCACCGTTCTCGGCCCCGAATCCTTTGCCGTTCGCTTTTTCTCTGAAGACTTCACTGATGATCGCCTCCTCATCGTCAATCTTGGCGTCGAAGTTCATCTCAGTCCGTCGCCCATGCCTCTGCTCGCTCCTCCTGAATCCTCCAAATGGACTATTCTTTGGTCCAGCGAGGATCCGCGCTACGGTGGTAATGGCACACCGCCCTTGGATTCTGAGTTGAATTGGGTTCTCCCGGCGCATTCTGCCGTGGTCCTGAAACCCGTCCGTAAAGCAGGAGGTCCCGCCACAACATGAACGGCCCTTTGCAGCGCGTCGGCTATCGAAAATCCGACACTGCGCAACGAGAAACCCTGGTCGACAAGGAATGGCTTGTTACCAACGGCCTCGGTGGCTATGCATCCGGTAGCTTGGCCGGTGTTATCACCCGCGGCTTCCACGGCTATCTCGTCGCCGCGCTCTCCACGCCCTTGGGTCGCATCATGATGTTGAACGATCTCGTCGAACGCGTTCAGATCCCCGGAGGTCTCTCCGTCCAGCTCAGTGGCGAAGAACGCGTCAACGCGCCTCTCAAGGCTCAAGGTTCGGAATTTCTAGAAGAATTTCGACTTGAAGACGGCATTCCCGTGTGGGTTTTTAAATTTGGCGATATCATCCTCGAAAAGCGCGTCCTCATGGTGCATCGGCAAAACACTGTGCATGTCAATTATCGTATGACCGGCGGACCGGCCCTTGCCTTGACGCTTCGTCCCTCCGTAAATTTTCGTCCCCACGAGGCCCCAGTCAGCACGCCCCTTGCTGGAAATTACGCCTTTACCGTCGTCGAAGACACCTTCGAAATTTCGTCGCAAACCAATTTTCCACCGCTGCGCCTCATGCTCCACGGACGCGACAAATCCTTAACCATGGATCGCACTCGCTTTCACGAAGTTGTCTATCGCATCGAAGAGAGCCGCGGCTACGCCGCGCATGGCGACCTTTGGAGTCCCGGCTATTTCTCCGTATCGCTCACGCCCGACGAACCAGTTACCCTCGTTGCCTCCTCCGAATCCTGGGGCGCCCTTCGCGCCGTTTCGCCAAAATACGCCGAGGAAGCCGAGAAGTTGCGCCGCAAACGAATGCTGGCTCGCGCTGAAACCGTGCCCGAACAAAGTGCCGCCGCCGAACTCGTCCTCGCCGCTGATCAATTCATCATCGTTCCCGAAGGTCGCGGCGACGACACGCTTCGCGCTCGCGCTGCTGGCGACGACGTCCGCTCCATCATCGCGGGTTACCCCTGGTTCACAGACTGGGGCCGCGACACCATGATCTCGCTCGAAGGTCTCACCCTCGCCACCGGACGCCATACCGAAGCCGGATACATTCTTCGCACCTTTGCTCACTACGTCCGCCACGGACTGATCCCCAATATGTTTCCCGAAGGCCACGATGAAGGCCTCTACCACACTGCCGACGCCACCCTTTGGTTTTTTCACGCGATCAATAGATATGTTGCGGCCTCCGGCGATGAACTTTTCCTTTCCCAAGTCCTTCCGCTACTCGAAGAAATTATCGAGTGCCATCTTCGCGGCACCGATTTCGGTATCTCCGTCGATCGGCAAGATGGATTACTTCGCCAAGGCGCCGCTGGCTATCAACTGACTTGGATGGATGCCAAGGTCGACGACTGGGTCGTCACTCCTCGTCGCGGCAAAGCGGTCGAAATAAATGCCCTGTGGTACAACTCGCTTTGCTTGATCCGGGAATGGCTGCTCGAAGATGGCCAAACCGACAAGGCTGCCGCGATCGATAAACACGCCCAACTCTGCCGCGACTCCTTCCAAAAACGTTTCTGGTACGAGAAGGGCGGCCATCTCTACGACGTAGTCGATGGCGAAAATGGCGACGATCCTTCTTTGCGCCCCAACCAAGTCTTCGCCATCTCTCTGGATTTTCCAGTACTCGCCGAAAGCGGCTGGGCACCTGTAATGCAATGTGTCGAGCGCACTCTCCTAACACCGGTTGGCCTCCGCTCTCTGGCTCCAGGCGAAAAAGATTACAAAGCCCAGTATTACGGCAATCTTCGTGCACGCGATGCTGCCTATCATCAGGGCACTGTCTGGCCTTGGCTCATCGGCCCGTACATCGATGCCTTACTCAAGTTGCATCCTGACGCTGTGGAACAAGCCGAAAACTTATTACGTCCTCTCGAGATTCGCTTGGCGGAAAATGGGATTGGGACCATTGGCGAAATCTTTGACGCCGAGGCTCCCTATACCCACCGCGGTTGTGTCGCCCAAGCGTGGAGCGTCGCCGAAGTTCTTCGCTCTATGGTCAAACTTGCGGCACTGAAGCAACGTAAAGGAGTGGGAAAGGCGGCTTAATCGTCTGTGAGAGTGAGTTCTCTGTGAACACCGGTCGATGCAGTGGAATCCTGTTACACGTAACGTCGCTTCCCAGCCGTTTCGGTATCGGCGACCTCGGCCCGGAAAGCCGTAACTTCGTCGATTTCCTCGCAGAAGCCCGTCAAAAATTTTGGTGTGTCCTGCCCCTCGGTCCCACCGGCACAGAAAATTCTCCCTACCAGTGCCGCTCCGCTTTCGCCGGCAATCCGCTGCTACTCAGCCTGGAACACTTGGTCGACCGCGGTTACATCTCACAAAACGACTTGTCCGATGCGCCACAGTTTTCCTCGGTGCGCGTTCTATATCCCGCCGTCCAGCGCTACAAAGAAAGCATCCTGAAAAAAGCCTTTCACGGTTTTTCCGAGACCGACGAATATCACAACTTCGAACAGCAACATGCCTGGTGGCTTGATTGTTACGCCTTATACATGGCCCTCCTCGAAGCCAACAACGGCGCGCCTTGGACTCAGTTCGACCCGGCGATTACGCCTTCACCCGATTCCATCCACTATTTCAAGTTTATTCAATTCGAATTTGACCATCAGTGGCGTCAGCTCCGCAATTATTGCGCCGAGCGTTCCATCTCCATCATGGGCGACATGCCTTTTTACGTCGAACACGATTCCGCCGATGTCTGGAGCAATCGCGAACTCTTCGACCTGCGCCAGGATGGCGAGCCCGAACTTGTTGGTGGCGTTCCTCCAGACTATTTCAGTCAACATGGACAGCTTTGGGGTAATCCCACTTATCGTTGGGACAAATTAGAGGAAACTCAATTCAAATGGTGGGTCGATCGTTTTCGCGCCAATTTACAGCGCGTCGATTTGCTTCGTCTCGATCACTTCCGCGGCTTTGAAGCTTTCTGGAGCGTTCCTGCTGGCGAAACCACTGCCAGAAATGGCAGATGGATCCCAGGTCCCGGCGCACGACTCTTCGAAAGAGTTCTCCACGAACTTGGCCCCGCTCCCTTCGTCGCGGAAAATCTCGGCACTATCACTCCCCAGGTCGAAGATCTTCGCCGCCGCTTCAATTTTCCCGGTATGGCCGTTCTTCAATTTGGTTTCGGCGACGAACCCGGTCCTCACCGCCCCACAAACTTTGTCCGCGACCTGGTCAGCTTCACCGGTACTCACGACAATGACACCACCAAGGGTTGGTGGAAAGCTCTCCGCCGCGCCGCGCAAGACAACGAGCATTCTGCCGAAAGTCGCACCATCCATCGCGTTAAATCCTACATCCAGAATGACGGCCGCGAAATTCACTGGTCCTTTATTCAGGCGATTTTTACATCCGTCGCCGAACTCGCCATCGTTCCCATGCAAGACGTCTTAGGTCTTGGCTCCGAAGCCCGCATGAATCTACCCGGACGCGCGAAAGGGAATTGGGATTGGCGTTTGCAGTCCCGGCAAATGACCCGGGCCACTCTCGAACGTCTCCGCGATTTAACCGCGGTTTCCGGCCGCTAATTCCTCTCCGGCGCGCGAGCTCCTCGCCACCAGTCCTAGGCCCTCCTCCAGTACATCCCGTATAGCCAAATCCTCCGGCGAGTGAGAAGACTGGTTTTGAAGCGTGAGGATACTGCGCGAGGATACTTATGGACAACGATACTTCAGCACGCATCCGCGAGCGCGCCCACGAACTCTTTCTAAAGCGTGGCTCCGCTACTCATGGCGATGCCTTTTCCGAGTGGCTTCGAGCCGAAGAAGAGATCCATTACGAGCAAGCAACTCAGCATAAAGGCCCGGCGAAGACGCACGACGAAAACAAGCGGGGACACGTGACTCATCCTAACGGCCACGATTTCGAGAATGCTACATAGCTGGCTGCCAACCCTGGCTTAACCTTGCTCTAGGTGAGCTGCGCTTCACCGGAATCTTGCGCTGTACCGAAAGACGATTCCATGGAGGGCGGTGTCGCCGCTTGACCTCAGGATGGGCTCTTCCCTTTTATTAATCCTATTAACTGTTCTGGCCGTATCGGCTTGGCCAGAATGTCAAATTTGTGCCCTTGCCTTCGCGCCTGTTCCAACAAATCCACCGTAGCCGCCTGCCCCGAAAATAAAATCACCCGGCACTTCGGCGCGATCTCCCGGATCTTCATCCCAATCTCAATTCCATTCAACCCCGGCATGATCACGTCGCTTAGCAGCACGTCCGGGTGCCACTCCTTGGCTAATTCGATTGCCGACGTTCCCGTTGACAATCCCTCTGCGTCAAATCCCTCTTGCTTCAAAATCTCTACTACCGTGTCCGCAATGATCGCCTCGTCGTCGACTACCAGTACTCGCATCCTCTTCATTTCCAATTCGCCGTCGGCATCCAACCTCTCGTGGCTCGATCCGCCTGGGGGATAAACAGGCTCCCCAAAGGAAGGAAATACCGAAACACTTGCGCCCTGCAAGTCCATAATCATGAGATCCATCCTTTTATATAGCCTATACAGCTGTTGTGCAGGTGGAATTCCAGATTCTAAACCGTTTGCGGGCGTTCCGGCAAGAACACCGAAAACACCGTGCACGAACGCCCTGGTTCCACGCTGGTCCGTACTCGCAAACTGCCATGATGTTTCTCTACCAACTGCAACGTCAGCCATAGTCCAAGTCCCGTCCCAACATCCTTTTTCGTCGTGTAAAACGGTTCGAAAATCTTCTTCCGATTTTCCGGCGCAATCCCCGTTCCATTATCCAAAAACGTCACCCTCACCCCAGCCCGATTCGATCCATCTCTAAGTGTCACCCTCGAGGCCCGTATCACCAGGCTACCCTCTGCTGAGAGAGCCTCGATTGCATTCGCCACCAGGTTCGCAAAAATTTGCCGAATCTCCCCCGGAAATCCCACGATCTTTATTCCGTTACCGTAATCCGGTCTCACCGAAATTTTCTTGAACTGAATCTTTCTCCAATACAGCGCGATCACCTCTCCCAACACTTCAGAAATATCCACTTCCTTGGTAGAACTGCTGTCGCGGTAAAAGCCCAACGTATTTCTTGTGATCTGCGCGATTCGCTCCAACTCTTGATCCGCTAGCTCCAGATACTTCCGCGCATTCTCCGGCTGTTTCCTGGCCAGATACACCAGGTTGATTACCGCCTCCAGCGGATTGTTAATCTCGTGTGCAATGCTTGCCGCGAGCCGTCCCGTAGCCGCTAGCTTTTCTGTCTGCCGCAGCGCCTCCTCCGCCCGTCGTTGCTCGGTGATATCAGTATTCGTCCCGAACCAGCGCGCCACATTTCCTTTGTCATCGCGTACCGGGCTGGCTAGCGTCAAGAAGTCGCGATACGTGCCATCTGCTCCCCGCAACGGAAAAATCATGTCGAACGGCTCGCCCGTCTCAATCGCACGCTTCCATTTCTCCATCACTGCGGGCAGTTGCGCTGGATCGTGCACCGATCTCCAGCCCCAACCCAGCATTTGCTGCGGTGTGGTGCCGGTGTATTCATACCAGCGGCGGTTGTACCAGAATAATTCCCCGGTTGCTTCGCCCATCCACGCCAGTTGCGGTATCGAGTCGGCCAATGAGCGAAACTGCCGTTCACTCTCCTGCAATGCCGAATCCCGCTTCTGGATCTCAATCAGCATTTCGTTGAACGCGTTCACCAGCACCGCTACCTCATCGTGATCTCTGGTCGTCGGTACCCGCGCACGGAAATCCTTTTCCCGCGACACGAATCGCGCCGTCTCCGCCAGTCTCAAGATCGGCTTCGAAATCACTCGCTGCGCGATCCGTGACAGCGCCAGCGCCGCCACCAGTGAGGCCCCCACGATCCCCAGCAAAATTAGCCCGTAACTCTTAAACCGGTCGTACAGCGCCTGCAAGTCCGAACAGATATACACCATGCCCACCGGCTTGCCTTCGAACATAATCGTCTGCACCAGCGAGAATTGGTCGTCCCCAAACCAGTGCCGTTCCTGCTCTCCCGTTTTCAGTACCGATAGCGGAAGCGGCGCCTTCGAATTGGAATCTCTCCAGTACCCGGCGAAAAATGTTCCGTCATTTGTATAAATCGCCGCGTACACGATGTGCTTCGAGGCTCGTAACGCTGACAGTGTTTTCTCTGCCGCGGCCGGATCGTTAAAAATCAGGGGAGAGACCGAATTCGCGCCAATAATCTGCGCCTCGACTGTTCGGTTCGTGGTCATATTGGCGCGGAACGTCAAAATTTCATATGTGAAAAACGAAATCGCCGCCAGTAGCAACGCTCCGCCGCTCACCAGCATGTTCATCGCGGTGAGTTTTCCTGCCAGCGAATCGCGCAGCTTGCTCATGGCTTTACCTCCCCGCCTGGCTCCGCTCCTCGGACCCCTGTTGCAATCTCCAGCAACTGCGAACTCAGCGTCAAACTGGCCTTCTCCGCTGCCGTTAGATTCACTTCGAACTGCACTTTTTTGTCCTTCAACACAAACTGGATCATCCCTCCATTACTCGCGAAACTCGGCGTATCGCTTACCGTCAGCACTGGCGCCCAGTTGTTCCAGGCTTAATTGCTTCAACTGATTTTCAGGAGCTTGATCCGTTTTTTGATTCGCTAGTGAAAGTGTCGTCGCCCCGAGTGCGCCCACCAGCGCCATCAAGGCATACACTTTCCCCAGGCGAATCGTTATGAGGCCAGGTCGCATCTAGGTTCTTCGTCGAAATCCAGAATGCGGGCCGTGCGTGCACGCACTTACCTGCGTAAAAAGCCACGCCGCTGCCCAAACAGCAACGATTGCGATTTACTGCGACTGCAAAATTAAACGACTCGTCGTTCTAGTAATGTACTGATGGATTCTAAAAGCTGTTCGGCCCGGTGACTCCCCTTAACCAACCACTGATCCACTAGCCCCGCCGCTTCTCCCGGCAGGTCCGACATTCCCGATAGCACAATAATCGGCACGGCGGGGTTGATGCGCTTCAACTCCGACGCCACCGTCGTTCCTTTCATCCCCGACATCCAATAATCCAAAATCACCGCGTCCACTTTCTCCCGCTGGAAAAGCTCGATACCCTCTAACCCCGATCGCGCTTCCAGCACTCGATGTCCCGCCGATTCCAACAACAGTCGCCGCGGCATCAATCCTGTCGCTTCGTCATCGATGCACAATATTGTCGTGACCTCTCGCGCCTTCTCTTCCAGGCTTTCCACCGTTCCCTCATCCACCACATTTCCTTCCTCATCCAACTTCCCATCGAACGGTGCTCTCGCCGGCGTGACGATCGGCAGCACCGTCACAATTCGCGTGCCTTCCTTACTAGAATGCACTTCCAGTCGACCTCCAAATTGTCGCACTCGTTCCCGCATCCCCCGCAGTCCCACCCCGGAACTCTGCCCGGAAGCTATCGTCGAGTGCACCTCCGCTGGAATTCCGCGGCCCTCATCTTGTACTTCCAAACAAATCTGTCGCGCCGTACGCGTCACGCTTACCCGCGCCGTCGCGCTACCCGAATGACGATGCACATTCGTCAAACTCTCCTGCACGATTCGGAACAGCGCCAGCGCCAGGTCCCGCGGCAGGTTTTCTCCGAAATCCGGCTCCAGTTCCAGCGCAACCTGGATTTTGCTACGCTCCGCAAATCCGTCCACATACCAGCGAAGCGCCGAATCCAGACCTACCTCGTCCAGTAGCGGTGGGTGCAGTAAGTGCGACATCGTCCGAATTTCTTGCGACGCTTGCTCGATCAAACTCGCATTCTCGTCCATCGACTGCGCCGCTTCCGGACTCAACCGCCGCTTTTCACGATTCAGCTTCGACAAATTCATCTTCAGCGCTGCCAGCAATTGCCCAACCCCATCGTGCAACTCCCGTGCAATGCGCCGCCGCTCTTCATCTTGTGTCTGCAGCAACCGGCCCGACAACTCCCGCAGTTTTTCCGTCGCGCTCTCCAGGTCCTGCGTACGCTGCGAAATCCGCGCCTCCAGCGTCTGCACCAGGCTTTGCAGTTCGCGCTCCGCTTCCTTGGTCTTCGTTATGTCGATATTTATTTCGGTGATCGATTCCGTACCCGTCTCCGGGTCACGCGCCAGCGCCCACCGCGACAGCACCGTCAGCCGCTGTCCATTTTTGTGCCGATGTACCAACTCTCCTTGCCATTTCTCCTCCCGCCGCAAATGCGCCATGATTGAACTCAGCGCTTCGGGAAAATCGGTTCTCAACAGCGCATGCGGCACCTGCCCCATTGCCTCATCATGGGTCCAACCGTAAAGCTCCTCCGCTCCTTTATTCCAATAAGTGATTCGGCTTTGCGTGTCCCACAAAATCACTGCATTAAAACTGAAGTCCAGCAATCGCGCCTGTTTCGCCAGTTCCGCATCGCGCTGCCGGCGATCCGTCACGTCCACCAGCGACGCTACCCATCCATCCGCAATCCCCTCCGCATCAAACGTTGGTGAATACGCCACGGAAATCCACCGTGAGCCAATTCCTTTAAAGTGAATTTGTTCCTGGTAAGAAACCGGCTTGCCCTCCAGCACCCGCGCAATGTATCCCTTCAGCTGTTCAAACCTTTCTTTCCCCAATACTTCATCAATTGAGTGCCCAACAATCTCCTCTGCCGGCTTGCCTACCCACGCCGCATATCGTGGATTCACCCACATGAACCGCAGGTCTCGGCTGCATCGCGTTACCGCCACCGCCATCGTGTCGGTGACCAGTTGAAATTGCGTCGTGCTTCGCAGCAGCGCTAGTTCCGATTCTTTGCGATTCTGAATATCTAAATTAATTCCCGCCCAGTAGAGGATTTTTCCGTCTGCATTTCGAATCGGACCGCCGCGCGCCAGAATGTGGTGCCACCGGCCATCCACGCCTCGGAATCGGTGCTCCCGCTCCCAGAATCTCCCTTCTCTCACGCATTCCTGCCAGGCTTTCACCGTTCCTGCCGCGTCCTCTGGATGCAGCGAATGGGTCCACCCTAATTCCGAGCACTGCTCCTGCGTCAGCCCCACCAAGTTCAGAAAAGATGGGCTGAAGTAAACGTTTCGCCCCTTTGCATCGCAGATCCACACTCCGTAGTCGATAGACTCGCCAATCGCTCGATATAATCCTTCGCTGTATCGCAGCGCTTCTTCCGTCTCCCGTCTCCGCGTGTCGTCTCGGAAGCTCACCACCGTGCCGGCGATTTTTCCTTCAGTTTTTATGGGAGAGGAACTGAACACCGCCGGAAAACTAGTTCCGTCCTTGCGAATGAAGATATCTTCAAATTCCCTCAGTTCGTTTCCGTCCTCGATTACCCGCAAGATAGGGCAATCCGCAGCTGCAAACGGCGTGCCATCTTCATGTTTGTAATGGATCACGTCATGCATCTTTTTGCCCAACAGTTCCTCGGACTTCCACCCCAGCATTTCTTCTGCCGACCGATTGATGAACGTCGCACGCCCTTGCGAGTCTAGCGTATACACGCCCTCCACCATGTTGTTCATGGCCGAGCGGAAACGCTCCTCGCTCTCGCGCAGCGCTCTCTCGTAAGCCGCACTCCGCTGCAGGATCTCCTGCGCGTCTAGGTTTCCGTTGGATTCGCCGATCTCTTTCGGCGTGACGAATGATTCCCGATTCCTGATCTGCGCCAGCGCTACCAGTAGGTCTTGGGAGATTGCCGACTTTACGACATACCCTCGCGCCCCAGCCTTAAACGCCTGCCGTACCATTTCCGGCGCATCGTGCTGCGACAGAACCAGAATTTCCGTGTCGGGTAAAAGTCTCTTGATCTCCCGGGTTGCTTCCAACCCGTTCATGTTGGGCATGCTGATGTCCATCACCACAACATTTGGCTGCAGCGCCGTCGCCTTCTCTACCGCGTCGCGACCATCCACCGCCTCACCGCACACCAGCACCCATGGCTCGGTGGCTAGTAGGGAGCAGATTCCTTTTCGAATCAGTTCGTGGTCATCAGCCACCAAAATCCGCATCCAGCTCGTCCTCCAACCAACACTTAGCCCACTACCTTGTAAGCTAAGCTTCCCCCACTCCCTATATTTCTTTCGCTTTGTGGTTTTCCAGCGTTCCCCAACCCAAACAAAAAAGCATATTCGGCGAGAACCTACACCTCCATACATGGTTCAATGTATGCAACCCTCACAATAAGCGTAGACCGCTACTTACCCGCCAATTTTCTCCAAGACGTCACCGACCAAGCCTTATGACACGCAGTTTCCTCCGCCTCCCGTTGCACAACCATTCCTG
>Ga0210396_10002228_pt1 | contig 19973 bp, 20 predicted proteins | sample IncBWH17OmetaG_FD_155466 | JGI IMG/M metagenome (GOLD analysis project Ga0210396, IMG submission 155466) | Forest soil microbial communities from Barre Woods Harvard Forest LTER site, Petersham, Massachusetts, United States - Inc-BW-H-17-O ... | reverse complement strand
CTGGTTATTGCCCACGATGCTCGCCGCCACCTCCCGCGCGGCGGTCAGCAGCCGCTCGTGTGGCACCACCTGGGTGACCAGACCGGCCCGCAGCGCATCCTCGGCGGACAGGTAGTCACCGGTCAGGCTCATGCGACGGGCCACCCCGATACCCACTTTCTGCGGCAACCGCACGCTGAGCCCCCACGTCGGCAGCAGGCCTACCCGCGCGTGGGTGTCGGCGAATCGCGCGTGCTCCGACGCGATCAGGATGTCGCAGTACAGCGTCAGCTCCAGCCCGCCGGTGACGGCGGCGCCGTTGATCGCGCCGATCACCGGCTTGGTCAACGGTGGCCAGCGCGGCGAAATGTCCGGTAGCGCCGACTGCCCGCCCAGCTCTTTGAGATCGAGCCCGGCGCAGAACACCGGATCGGTGCCGGTCAGGATGACGACGTCGACGGCGTCGTCGGTTTCGGCGTCGGCCAGGGCCGTGAAAAACTGGTCCCGCAGCGCGGCCGACAACGCGTTGCGCGATTGCGGTCGGTTCAAGGTCAGGGTGCGCACCCGATCGTCGGTGTGGATCAGCAGGATGTCGTCAGTCATAAGCGCCACCGTAGTCAGTCCGACCTGCCGCGCCTCGACCGCCTTATCGTTGAGGTATGTGCCGAAACATCACCGAATTGCGCGGCCTCGAGCCTCCGGCGACGAGCGAGGAGATCGCCGCGGCGGCGCGGCAGTATGTGCGCAAGGTCAGCGGCATCACCCACCCGTCCTCGGCCAATGCCGAGGACTTCGAAGTCGCGGTGGCCGAAGTCGCGGCGACGACGGCACGGCTGTTAGATGCACTGCCGCCACGCCGCCAGCCGCCGAGGACCTCCCCGCCGCTGCGTCGGCTGGCGATGAAATGACGCAAACCACCACCGCGCTCAAGGAGTGGAGCGCGGTGGTGCACGCACTGCTCGACGGCCGGCAGTCGGTGCTGTTGCGTAAAGGCGGGATTGGCGAGAAGCGTTTCGAAGTCGTCGCCCGCGAGTTCATGCTGTTCCCGACGGTTGCGCACAGTCATGCCGAGCGGGTGCGGCCCGAATTCCGGGACCTCCTCACGGCTGCGGCGGCCGACAGCGCCGACGACCATGTTGTTGTGCGGGCGGTAGCGAAAGTTGTTGCGGCGCTGGCGGTCAACCGGCCCGACAACATCGAGGCGATCGAGGATCTACATATCTGGACTGCCCAGTCGGTGCGCGAAGACCGGCTGGATTTTCGCCCCAAACATCGGTTGGCGGTGCTGGTCGTGCAGGCCATACCGTTAGTCGAGCCGGTGCAATTGCCCCGCACTCCGGACTACGCCGGCTGCACCAGCTGGGTGGAATTGCCGGTTACACCGTCGCTGGGCGTTCCGGTGCACGATGAACTGGCACTAAGACGAGTCGCTGACCGCGTCCGCGATGCCGTCGGGTGACCCTGGGCTTCAAGGGGTCTGATCGACCAGCACCGCACCGTCAGGTCGGCCGCCGAGGGTGCACAGCGCAGTCGTCTCTCCAGCTGCGGTGAGTCGCACCAGCTGCGCCAGTTGCGCTGGCGCATCGCATTGCAGGTAGTGGTCGGCGGTCGGGAGTATCCAGTAGCGGTTTCGTCCCGGCTTGTCATGCAAGAACTTCTGCCACACGAAGTTGGCGACCCGGATAGGGGAGACGTTGTCGTGCAACCCCCACACCAGGCTGGTGTTGATCTCGTTCGTGGAAAGCGCAGCGAGCCAATTGGTTTCGTCGGCAGCGCGCTCGTTGAGGTACTGAATCGTGTCCGGCAGTATCCCGATCCCGTCGTTATGCGCGAAGCACTTGGTCAGGGCCACAATCTCGGGATCGGCGGGCGTTCGGCGCGGCATGAACGTGGTCGCTCCCATGCCGGCGGCAAGCATTTCCGGCGTCGTCGCGGCCGCGGTGCTCCGTGCCGTTTCGGGGTTGAGAAGCGCGGTCTGGAACGCGGTGAGGTTGGCCAGCGGGAGATAAATGTTGGCATTCGTCAAGATGACTTCGGTGGGCGCGTTTGCGTGATGCTGCGTGGCGAACATGGACAGCGCGATCATGCCGACGCTGGTGCCCCGGTCATGGGTCAGCATGGTGTATCGCTGGAGCTGCCACACGTCGGTGATCGCATGGATCAGCAGCCGCGCATCGTCGTAAAGCGAATACACGTAAGGCGCGGGCGGCTTATCCGAGAGTCCGTAGCCGGGGAAGTCGAGCAGGAAAATGTCGAACTCGTCGCCCAACTCGTGTGTCAGCGCGAAGTAGTCGATGCTTGCCGTCGGAAAGCCGTGCACGCAAACCAATGCCGGTGCACCCGGTGTACCGCAGCGACGGGTGAAGACGGTGACTTCCGCTTCGTTGTTGGCCGCGGTTGTTGACCGCCACGTGATTTCTGATGCGCCGCTTCGCCATTCGTCGAAAATGTCCATTGGCTAAGCGCTCTGGACCGGCAACACCACCCGAGAAGCACCGAAGTGCACCTCGTGGGTCGAGGCCTTGAGCTGGCTGCCGGTCGCCGTCGCCTCACCGGTCCCGAGGTTACGGGTGTAGCGAGGATGGCTGCCGCCGGCGATCACCACGCGGATGCGTGATCCCGCGCGGAATCGATGCGCGATCGGGTCGAGCTCGAGCCGGACCGAGTCGGTCGCGTCGGCTAGCCGCCGATAGCCGTCGCTGACATTCCGGGAGCGGCCCTTGGTGTCGACCTCACTGATCCGGACCAACACGTCGACGTGAGGGTTGTCGGAGGTGTGCGCCAATTCGGCGACCGGGGTGCCCTGGACGCATAGATCGTGGTCGAGCACATCGGTGGTGAAGCTGAGCACGTCGCTGCGGGCGGCCAACGCGGTGTCGTCCCGGTACCCGCCGTCCGGCGACAGCAGTCGACCCCCGATGGTCGGCGTTGGGTTGGCCGGGTCATAGCGGAAGCTCACGGTGGTCGCCATGGCCGCCGGGGACCCAGCCGCCGACGACGGGGGTGTATCGGTCAGGCCGCCGCCGGGCTGCAGGTACAGCGCGTGCTCGGTGGTGACCGGCGGCCAGTCCGCCACGTCGCGCCAGCCCTCACCGGCGACGAAGACGCGCACTCTGCCGGGGCGCGATCCGGCCGGGCGACCGCCGAGGTGGGTGTCCAGCCAGTCTTGTGATTCTTGAGTAACGGTCCGCAGACCCTGCAAGAGCAGCTGGGTGTGTGACCACGGGCCCATGGTCAGCGCCACATCGACACCGCGGTCCCGAAGTTGCCGATATTGCTGCAGGGTCTGCTGCAGGAACAGGTCCTGCCAGCCGCCGATCAGCAGCACCGGCACCTGCACGCGGTCGAGTGCGGCGCCGAATCGCAGCGTCTCCCAGAATGGCCTGTCGTCATCGGGATGGTTCAGCCACGCTTCCCACCACGGCGCGCTCGTGCCGAGCAGCTGCCGGCCGGCCGCGCCCAGCGGCAACTCACCGGCGGCGCGTAGCACTGTTTTCTGCGACCGCAACTGGTGGATGCCGGCGCGGATTCGCCCGGGATCTTCCTGGTGCGCAATCAGATGGCTCCAGCCCAGGAAGTCGTTGACCGTGAACGAGCCAGTGCCCCAGGCCGACTCGCTGAAATCGTGGGGACCGGCGGTGATGACGGCCGCGGCCAGCTCGGGTGGCGGATCCCGCAGTAGCGCCCATTGAGTGAACCCGAGATAGGAAATCCCGATGGTGGCGAAGCGACCGGTGAACCACGGCTGGCGCCGCAGCCATGCGACGGTGTCGGCGCCGTCGGCCGCTTCGTGAACCATCGGGGTGAAGGTCCCGCCCGACCCGAACGTACCCCGCACACTTTGCATCAGCACGTGATAGCCGCGGGCGGCGTACAGCGCGCCGTACAACAGCGAGAACGGAAACCCGCGGCCATACGGTCCGCGGAGCAGCAGGGTGCCGACGGGTTCTCCGGAGGGTACGTAGTGGTCGGCGATCAGTTCGACACGGTCGCGCATCGGGATCGAAACGCGGCTCACCGTGTAGCGGCTGGTCGGTCCTGGCAGGCGCAGCATCCGGCCCAGGGCACCGCCGGCGAATCGTCGGGGCAGTGAGCGCAGCGCGGATCCGGTAAGTCGCGCCGATGTGGCGGATGAAGTGGTCACGAGATCAGGTTATGGCCGGATCGACGGACGCGGGCCTAGAACTTGTAGTACGGCGAAAGCTCGTTGGCGCGCTGCAGGTTGGTGGACGGGCAGTCAACCTCGGGGCTGGAGTAGACCGTGGAGTAGAACAGCGACTGCTGGATCACGCCGTAGGTGGTTTGAAGGCAACCATGCAGGAGAAGAACCAGTAGCTGTTGTGGTAGGTCGGCTTGAGGTTCCACCACTGTGCAGCGCGGTGGCCGTTGACGGTGGTCTCGACGGCGTCGGCGGGCAGCGATTGCTCGTAACTGCGCCAGATGATCGGCTCGACGGCCACCTGGTAATTGCCGGCGTCGTACTGGCAGCGCAGCCCTTCCTGAGCTCTGGCGGAGGGAAGGCCAGGCCAAACCGCTGAACGGCGTCGAACGGAATGTCCTCACACGGGTTGAACGGGCTGGGGTCGGTGGTCGCCACGATCGGGCTCTTCATGGTCGTCGGCGGATCCATCGGTGCGGCGGTGGACCGCAGTTGCACATTCGGGGTGCCGACGTGGGCGGGCGGCGCACTCTGCCACCCACCACCAGCGCCGTGACCAGGGCACCGAGCGCCGCGAGCAGCCGCAGCTTGGCGACCATGACACCCCCTCGACTTCGCCTGATTGTCCTGCTCCTCCTCGGGCCGTGTCCGGCCCGCATCGTCGCAGCACGGCCTGCACCGGGGAGTTTGCAAGTCGCGTCCAAGGGATCACAGCGAAAACAAGAACCTGTTCTAGTGCTGCGGCGCTGCGTCCATCCACGCGGTCGTTAGGCTGGTGAGTCGTGGCAACACAGGACTCGACGACCGCGCGGCAGCCGACGCTGTGGGCGGTGTCTGACTTGCACACCGGGCATATGGGCAACAAGCCCGTCACCGAATCGCTCTACCCATCGTCGCCGGACGACTGGTTGATCGTCTGCGGCGACGTTGCCGAGCGCACCGATGAGATCCGGTGGGCACTGGATCTGCTGCGCCGACGGTTCGCGAAGGTGATCTGGGTGCCCGGCAATCACGAGCTGTGGACCACCAACAAAGACCCGAAGCAGATCTTCGGGCGCGCGCGCTACGACTACCTGGTCAACATGTGCGACGAGTTGGGCGTCGTGACCCCGGAGCACCCGTTTCCCGTCTGGACCGAGCGAGGCGGTCCGGCCACCATCGTGCCGCTGTTTCTGCTGTACGACTACACGTTCCTGCCGGCGGGTGCGACCACCAAAGCCGAGGGACTCGCGATCGCGCGAGAACGCAACGTCGTCGCCACCGACGAGTTCCTGTTGTCACCCGAGCCGTATGCCACTCGCGACGCGTGGTGTCGTGATCGCCTGGTCGCCACCCGCAAGCGGCTCGAAGACCTGGACTGGATGACGCCGACCGTGCTGGTCAACCATTTCCCGATGGTGCGTGAACCCTGCGATTCGCTGTTCTACCCGGAGTTCTCGCTGTGGTGCGGAACCACCGAAACCGCCGACTGGCACACCCGGTACAACGCGATCTGCTCGGTCTACGGGCATCTGCACATTCCCCGCACCACCTGGTACGACGGGGTTCGCTTCGAAGAGGTTTCGGTGGGTTACCCGCGGGAGTGGCGGCGGCGCAAGCCATTCAGCTGGCTTCGCCAAGTGCTGCCCGACCCGCAATACGCGCCCGGCTATCTCAACGACTTCGGTGGCCATTTCGTCATCACCGAGGAGATGCGGGCGCAGGCGCAGCAGTTCCGAGAGCGACTGCGCCAGCGGCAGTCACGATGACAGTGAGCAAACTGATGTCGTCGGTGCTGCCCAGCACGGCGGCGTCCGTCGAGAACCTGGCGTCTGCTGAGCTGTACTCCGACCCGCCCGAGCTGGCTCCGATGCCCGAAGAGGAGCCCTTGATCGCGCGGTCAGTGGCCAAGCGGCGCAACGAGTTCATCACTGTGCGCTACTGTGCCCGTCTCGCGTTGGGTGAACTCGGGTTTGCGCCGGTACCGATCCTCAAGGGGGACAAGGGCGAACCATGCTGGCCCGCCGGCGTGGTGGGCAGCCTCACCCATTGTGCGGGCTACCGTGGTGCGGTGGTCGGCCGCGGCGGCGCAGTGCGCTCGGTGGGTGTTGATGCCGAGCCGCACGACGTGTTGCCCGACGGCGTGCTCGACGCGATCAGCCTGCCGGAAGAGCGGCGCGAGATGGCTGCCCTGCCGGCTGGCATGCATTGGGATCGAATCATTTTCTGCGCCAAGGAAGCAACGTACAAGGCGTGGTTCCCGCTGACCAAGCGGTGGCTGGGCTTCGAAGACGCGCACATCACGTTCGACGTCGACGAGTCGGGCTCCGGCGGCACTTTCGAGTCGATGATCCTGATCGACGGTGCCACGCTGTCGGGCCCGCCGCTGACATCGCTGGCCGGAAGATGGTCGGTCGAACAGGAATTGGTGCTGACGGCGATCGTCCTTTGACGTCCTCCCCGGACGGAAGTTCGAGGATTCCAACCCGGATCTACCTACTAGGCAGCAGGAGAGCTGAGTTGAGGTTCACAGTTCGCAGACCGCCCTGCGGCGAGGTCTCCCTGTGCTGGTACCGCCCGTCCGGCGGCGATGTTGCGGGCTGCGTTCACGTCGGCATTGCACGGCTCCGCTTTGCAGGCGACGCACGCGAAGACCGCTTGGCTCTTGCGGTTTTCGGGCGCGACGTGCCCACAAACGGAGCATCGTTGCGACGTGTACGCGGCCGGGACGAGTTCGACACGTTCCGGAGCCTTTTGGTTGAGCCTGGCTACCAGCTTGCCCCAGTTTTGACGACTGATTGCTCGGTTGAGGCCACGTTTCTGTGCGACCCGAACGCCGGGTTGGTCAAGCGTGCCGCGTGCCGAGCGCGTCATCGCCCGGATGTCGAGCCGTTCCACTCGAATGGTGTCAAATCGGCGCGCCAGATCCGTTGTCGTCTTCTCAACCCAGTCACGTCGCCTGTCGACTTCGCGCGCCTTGAGCTTCGCGATCGCCAATTTGGTCCGTTGCCGACGGTTGGAGCCGCGCGTGGCCCGCGAGAGGCGTTGCTGCAACCGGCGCAGCCGCATCCGCTCAGCTGGTGTAAGGCCTGGGGTATGGAGCAGTTCTCCGGTGGACAGGGCCATCGACACCGCCACACCGCGATCGACACCGACCACGCTGCCATCCCCCGGGCCCGGGATCGGGTCTGGGATGTGCGCGAAAGCGACATGCCAGCGACCGGCCCGATCCCGAGTGATGCGGTAGGACTTGACTTCCTTCGGTACGGCGCGCGTCCAGCGGAAGCGGACCCATCCGACTTTGGGCACCCACACCCTCCCGTAGCGCTTGTTGAACTTTCCGATGTGGCGCGATTTCACCCCGATCTGCCGAAAGCCCTCATGCACGCCGGCCTTGCGCCACGACGGACGACGATGGGTACCGGCGAAGAAGTTATGCATGGCCTGCGCGAAATCTCGCAGCGCCTGCTGCTGCACCGTATGCGACCCGGCTGCCAACCAATCGAATTCGGCACGGGCTGCGGTCAGCTGCGTCGACTGCTCGTTGTACGCAGGGGCGCGACGGCCCGGCTGCCAAAACTGCTGCTGCTCGACGGCCAGGTTCCACACAAATCGTGCGTGCCGGCAATGCTCCAACAACCCGACCCGCTGAGCGGGTGTTGGCAACAACCGAAACCGCGACACACTCGCAACGTAGCCGCCGACACCGACACCAGCGACCGTCGCAAGCCGATGCAACTCCCGATCTACCCTCGCCTTTCCCCTCGACGAAAGCGCCGAAATTACCGGCCGGCGGAGTGCAGATGACCGATGACCCGAAGAGTCCCGGCCTCGTCATCGTCGACAAGCCTTCCGGAATGACGAGCCACGACGTGGTCGGAAAGTGCCGGCGCATCTTCGGCACCCGGCGGGTGGGCCATGCCGGCACCTTGGACCCGATGGCAACCGGTGTGCTGGTCGTCGGGATCGAGCGTGCCACCAAGATCCTGGGGTTGCTGACCGGCAGCTCGAAGTCGTATGCGGCCACCATCCGACTCGGTCAGACTACCTCCACTGAAGACGCTGAAGGCCAACTCCTGCAGGAGATTTCGGCCGAGCATGTGACCGAGGCGACCATTGCCGCCACGATCACCGGGTTGCGTGGCGACATCATGCAGGTGCCGTCGGCGGTCAGTGCCGTAAAAGTCGGCGGTCAGCGGGCCTACAAGCTCGCCCGTGAAGGCCAGGTCGTTGAACTGGCAGCCCGGCCGGTACGCATCGACCGGTTCGAGATGCTGGCGCTGCGCCGGGGGAGCGATGGCTGCGTCGATCTCGACGTCGTGGTGGACTGCTCCTCGGGGACCTATATCCGTGCCCTTGCACGCGATCTCGGCGACGCGCTGGCGGTCGGTGGTCACCTGACCGCGCTGCGGCGCACTCGGGTCGGCCGGTTCGGTTTGGACCAGGCACGCTCACTCGACGAACTGGCCGAGCGGCCGAAGCTGGGCCTCACCCTCGACGAGGCATGTCTGCAGCTGTTTCCGCGCCGCGAGCTCACTGCCGAGGAGGCCGACGCGGCGGCCAACGGCCGCGCGCTCACGCCGGCCGGCATCGACGGCGTCTACGCCGCACACGACGCGAACGCCCGGGTGATCGCGCTGCTCCGCGACGACGGCCCGAAGACGAAGTCAGTCGTCGTAATCCGGCCGGCCACACTGTAATCCGATCGCGGCGTCAGGACGGTCGATGCGTCGGCGGCCTGCGGCCGTTGAGGCTACCGGCGCGGGTTGCCCGGCACGATGCGGACGACCGGTTGCAGCACGCTGGTACCTGTCGGTGGACGCCGCGGCTCAATCTTGGTCCCGATGCGGTAGCATTACGTTCTCAGTTGAACGTATCTTTGCTTTCGATAGGTAACAGGAAGGTGAGTGCGGTCGCGATGGCGGCGGAAGTCAACGGACAGCGGGTCCGGCGTACCCAGGCAGAGCGCACTGCCGCTATGCGGGCCCGGTTGCTGGACGCCACCATCGAGTGCCTGGTGACCTACGGCTACGCGGGAACGACCACGCCGCGAGTGGCCCAGCTTGCCGGCGTCACCCGTGGCGCGCAAATCCACCACTTCGGGTCAAAGGAAGATCTGGTGGTCGCGGCTATCGAACATCTGGCTCAACAGCGCGCGCAGGCCGCGATCCGCGAACTTGGACGTGTCCAGAGCAGCCCCGATCCGGTGTCGGCAATGCTGGAATTCCTTTGGGAAGCGCACCAAGGCCCGATGTTCATTGCCACCCTTGAGCTTTGGGTCGCCGCGCGCACCGATCCGGTGCTGGCGCAGCAGATCGAGCGGGTGGAGCCCGTCGTCAACAGCACGCTGATCGCCGCGATCGCCCAACTGCTGCCCGAGCACCCCGCGCAAAAGGAACTCCGCAACGTCGTCTACACGGCGATGGACGCGCTGCGGGGAGTGCTCGTCGCGAGTTTTGTCGACCGCGATTCACAGCGTGCGCGACGTCGATGGGAGCGCGCGTGTGTGCATCTGCGTGCGATCGCTAGCGCCGCGCTGCCAGCAGCAGCGTTGGACTGAGCGACGGGCGGCCACTCGCCGTGAGCGAGCTACCGAAGCACCCCGTGACGGGTACGGCGACCCCGTACCGCTTCCCAGATTGCGATCAGGACGACGGCAGCGCCGACTCCGACGAAGAACGGAATCCAAGCGATTCCACCATTGGCATTGTGGTAGCCGAAGTAGCTCGCAACCCATGAGCCGATCAAGCCACCAAGGGCGCCGAGCGCGACCGTCATGACCATGCCGATGTCTTGTTTGCCCGGCATGACCAGGCGCGCCACCAGCCCGATAATCGCGCCCACGATGATGGCGAGGATTATTGATCCGATCATCACAACTCCTGTCGTAACGGCGCCCGGAGTAGGCGCCATCTTCGACTGCGGTTACCCGCGACCGACGGGCTTATAACACAGATGTTGAGCGGGCCAGCCGCGTCAGACTATCCGGCCAGGCGCTGGGCTTTTGCAAGATACAATCCGCCATGTATGTTTGTTGGGACGTACCGAATGGAGTGAGTGCGATGTCAAACAAGGTTTACGTGGTCGGCGTCGGGATGACGAAGTTCGAGAAGCCGGGCCGTCGCGAGGGCTGGGATTACCCCGACATGGCCCGCGAGTCCGGCACCAAGGCACTCGAGGACGCCGGCATCGACTACACCGCAGTCGAGCAGGGCTACGTCGGATACGTCTACGGTGAATCGACGTCGGGCCAGCGGGCTCTCTACGAGCTGGGTATGACGGGGATCCCGATCGTCAACGTCAACAACAACTGCTCGACCGGGTCGACCGCGTTGTTCCTTGCCGCCCAAGCGATTCGCGGTGGGCTCGCCGACTGCACGATTGCCCTGGGGTTCGAAAAGATGAAGCCCGGTTCGCTGGCATCGACCTACGACGACCGCACCCAGCCGATGGACAAGCACATCATGGCGATGGCCGAAATCTCCGAGGTGCTCTTTCCGCCGGCGCCGTGGATGTTCGGGGCCGCCGGCCGCGAGCACATGAAGCAATACGGCACCACCGCGGAGCATTTCGCCAAGATCGGTTACAAGAACCACAAGCATTCGGTGAATAACCCGTACGCGCAGTTCCAGGAGTCCTACACGCTCGACGACATCCTGGCGTCGCGGATGATCTACGACCCGCTGACCAAGCTGCAGTGTTCGCCGACGTCTGACGGATCGGGCGCGGCGATCCTGGCCTCCGAGGCGTTCGTCGACAAGCACGGCCTGGCCGGGCAGGCGGTGGAGATCGTCGGGCAGGCCATGACCACCGACTTCGCCAGCAGCTTCGACGGCACCTGCAAGGGGCTGATCGGCTACGACATGAATGTGCAAGCCGCCCAACGGGTTTACGACCAGTCCGGCCTGGGCCCGGAGGAATTCCAGGTGATCGAGTTGCATGACTGCTTCTCGGCCAACGAGCTGCTGCTCTACGAGGCGTTGGGGCTGTGCGGCGAGGGCGAGGCGGCCAAGCTGATCGACAACGGCGACACCACCTACGGCGGACGCTGGGTGGTCAACCCGTCCGGCGGGCTGATCTCCAAGGGACACCCGCTGGGTGCCACCGGCCTGGCGCAATGCGCCGAGCTCAACTGGCAGCTGCGGGGCGCCGCCGACAAGCGGCAGGTCGACAACGTCACCGCCGCGCTACAGCACAACATCGGACTCGGCGGCGCTGCCGTCATCACCGCGTATCAGCGGGCCGAACGCTGAACCCAACCAACGACTTAGGAGAGGATCACCCGTGGGACACATCGAAGCCACCCGAGAACTGTCTGCTAGCCCGGAGGCGCTGTGGGGAACCGTCAGCGACCTCGCCAACTGGGACAAGTGGTTCACGGTGCATGAGAAGTGGCTGGAGGAGCCACCCGCCACGCTGAGCGAAGGGTCGAAGCTGACCGCCAAGATCGTCATGCTCGGGATGGCCAACAAAATTGCGTGGACGATCGAATCGGTGGACGCGCCGCGCAGCCTGGTGCTGTCGGGCACCGGGATGGCCGGCGTGAAAGCGCAATTCACGTTCACCATCGACCCAATCGAAAGCGGTTCCAAATTCACGGTGTTCGGTGATTTCGAGGGCGCGCTGATCAAAGGCGCGTTGGGCAAGGCCGTGGAGAAGGACGGCGTCAAGCAGCTCAACAAGACGCTCGATCAGCTCGACGCGCTGGCCTCGGCAGGGATTACTGAGGCCTAGGCATGACGACTGAACAGATGGAGTTCGACGACACCGGGCTGAACCGCTGGACCGACGACGAGCGGTTCGAGGTCACCAGGGAGCGGCTGGCAGAGTACGCGGCGGCCACCAACGACCCGATCGAGGCGCACCGCAGCGGGGACATCGCACCGCCGGTGTTCGCGATCGTCCCCGTTTTCGAGGCGTTGCTCATGCCCGCCGTCGATGTGATGCCGATCGAGGCGATCCCCCGAGTCGTGCACGGGGAGCAAGACTTCCACTTCCACCGGCCGATCCGCCCCGGAGACAAACTCGTCTCGCGCGGCAAGATGATCGGATACCAGGGGCTGGAAAAGGGCACCCGCGCCGCAATCGTGCTCGAATGCCGCACCGAGGACGGCGAACTGGTCAACGAACAGTACGTGACGACCTTCGTCCGCGGCTTCAACGTCGGCAAGGCGGTCGGCGAACTGAGTCCCGACCACAAGTTCGACGAGAAGTTGCGCGAGCGGGCGCCGGTGGCGAAGGTCGTGCAGCACATCGACAGCGACCAGACCTTCCGCTACGCGCCGGCCGCCGGCGATCCGATGCCGATCCATCTCGACGAGGAGGTGGCCAAAGACGCTGGGCTGCCCGGAATCATCGCGCACGGGTTGTGCACGATGGCATTCACCTCGTGGGCGGTGCTCACCGAGCTGGCCGGCGCGGATGTCAACCGGCTCAAGCGGTTCGCGGTCCGATTCTCCAAGCCGGTGCTGCCCGGCGACGACCTGGAAACCCGGGTCTGGGACGTCAGCAGCGCCAACGGAACCACCAGCTATGCGTTCGAGACGGCCCGGGGTGACGACTTCGTGGTCACCGACGGGCTCGCGGTAATAGCCGACTGACAACCTGACCAACAACGAGGGAGTCCACATCAATGGGTGTCTTAGAAGGCCGGGTTGCGGTGATCACCGGCGCGGGCCGTGGCATCGGGCGCGAACACGCGTTGCTGTTCGCCAGCGAAGGCGCCAAGGTCGTCGTCAACGACCTCGGTGGCGACAACGCCGGCAATGGCGCCGACAGCGGCCCGGCTCGGGACGTGGTGGATGAAATCACTGACGCCGGTGGCACCGCCGTCGCCAGCGCCGAGAATGTCGCCACCTGGAGCGGCGCAGAAAGCGTTGTGCTACAAGCCATCGCCGAATTCGGCCGACTCGACGTCCTGGTCAACAATGCCGGTATTCTGCGGGATTCGTTCATTGCCGGCATGGAGGAATCGCATTGGGACGCGGTAATCGCCGTGCACTTGAAGGGGCACTTCGCGATGCTGCGGCATGCCGCCGCCTACTGGAAGGCGCAATCGAAGGCCGGCGATCAGCCCAACGCCGCGGTGATCAACACCGCGTCGGGCTCCGGGGTGACGCTGCCGAATGCCGGGCAAGCGAATTACGGCTCGGCCAAAGCCGGAATCGCGGCGATGACGTTGATCGCCGCCGAGGAATTGGAGCGTTACGGCGTGCGGGTGAATGCGATCGCGCCGATCGCCCGCACCCGGCTCACGCTGGCCACTCCCGGCATGGGTTCGCTGATGGCCGAACCCGAGGAGGGCGAACTCGACCTGTTCAGTCCGGCCAACATCTCGCCCCTGGTGGCCTACCTGGCGACGGAGAAGTGCCCGATCACCGGCAGGGTGTATGCGGTTCAGGGCGGGGCGATTTCGGCGCTGTCCGGCTGGCACGATACCGAAACCATCGAGACCGACGGTCGCTGGCAGATCGACGACATCGCCGCCCGGCTGCCTCAGTGATCAGGAGCAAATGATGTTCGAATGGTCTGACACCGACCTGATCATGCGGGATACGGTGCGGGAGTTCATCGACAAGGAGATCCGGCCGCACCTGGACGTATTGGAAACCGGCGAGCTGTCGCCGTATCCGATTGCGCGCAAGCTGTTCAGCGAATTCGGTCTGGACGTGCTGGCCGCCGAAGCGGTCAAGACGATGCTGGACAAAGAGCGGGCGAAGCAAGAAACGGAGACCGAGAAGCGGTCATCCGGCGGGCTTGGCGACCTGGGCGCGCAGGCGTCGATGGCCGCGGTGCTGGTCTCCGAACTGGCCGGGGTGAGTCTCGGATTGCTCAGCACCATCGGGGTCAGCCTCGGCTTGGGTGCGGCGACGATCATGAGTCGCGGCACGCTCGCCCAAAAGGAGCGCTGGCTGCCCGAACTGATGACGCTCGAGAAGATCGCGGCGTGGGCGATCACCGAGCCCGACTCCGGCTCGGATGCGTTCGGCGGGATGAAGACTACGGTTCGGCGCTCCGGCGACGAAGATGGGGCCTACCTGCTCAACGGGCAGAAGACGTTCATCACCAACGGCCCATACGCCGACGTGCTGATCGTCTACGCCAAGCTCGACCAAGGACTGGCCGAAGGCCCCGGGGACCGGCGCAATCGACCGGTGCTGCCCTTCGTGCTCGATTCCGGCATGCCCGGGCTCACTCAGGGCAAGCCGTTCAAGAAGATGGGCATGATGTCGTCGCCGACTGGCGAACTGTTCTTCGACGACGTCCGGCTGACACCCGACCGGCTGCTCGGCGAGACAGAGCAGCACAGCAGCGGGGACGGTCGTGAGAGCGCGCGGGCGAACTTCTCCGCCGAACGGCTCGGCGTCGCCCTGATGGCGTTGGGAATCATCAACGAATGTCACCGGCTCTGCGTCGATTACGCCAAAACCCGCACCCTGTGGGGCAAGAACATCGGTCAATTCCAGCTCATTCAGCTCAAGCTGGCCAAGATGGAAGTCGCCCGGATCAACGTGCAGAACATGGTGTTCCAGACGCTGGAGAAAGCACAAGCCGGCCGGATCCCCTCGCTGGCCGAGGCGTCGGCGATCAAGCTGTACTCGTCCGAGGCCGCTACCGATGTCGCGATGGAGGCCGTGCAGCTCTTCGGTGGCAATGGTTACATGGCCGAGTATCGGGTCGAACAGTTGGCCCGCGACGCCAAGTCGTTGATGATCTACGCCGGCAGCAATGAGGTCCAGGTCACCCACATCGCCAAGGGCCTGCTCGCCGGATGAGCGTCCGGGCGACGGCAAAAACCCTGCGGCACAGCTCGATCGCCGCACTTGACCGGCTGACCTATGTTCCGATCTCGCGGCTGACCTTCAACATCATGCTCAACGTGCTGATCTCGCAGCGATGGCTGTTCGCGGGGGTCCGCCCGGCGGCCGACTATGTCATTGCCCGCACCACGCCGGTGGTTCCCGGTATTCGCGTCAGACCGGTTTCCGCGCCGGTGCGCGGCGAGTGGGTGTGGGCGCCGGAAGCGGACGACGGCGTTGGGGCGGTCCTGGTCTTGCACGGGAGCGGCTATCTGATCTGCTCGTCGCGCACCCATCGCGGGTTCGCTTCGCACCTGTCGAAATACTCTGGGATGCCGACTTTCGCCATCGATTACCGGCTCGCGCCCGAACATCCGTTTCCCGCAGCTGAGGACGACGCCTTCGCCGCATATCGTTGGCTCCTTGCGCAAGGACACGATCCGGCAAAGATCGTCGTCGCAGGGGACTCGGCCGGCGGCCACCTCGCGGTCGGGCTCGCGCTGCGGCTGCGCAACGAAGGGCTGCCCACACCGGCAGCGCTCGCCCTGTTCGGGCCGCTGATCGATCCGGCATACCGGGCCTGCATTGCCGACGCACGCACCCGGCAGCAACCGCTTGACCCGCGTGCCGCCGCCCGCGCTATCGCGCTGTATGTCGGGGACTTCGATCCCGCAGACCCGCGGCTGTGTCTGCTGAACGCCGATCTGTCCAGCCTGCCGCCGATTCAGATCCATTACGGCACAAGGGAAGTCATGCGCGCCGACGCTGAGGCCTTCGCCGAGCTGGTGCGAGCGGCGGGCGGTCGTTGCGAAGAACAGGTGTGGCCGGGTCTGATGCATGGCTACTGGCTCTGGCCGCGTGACCAAGGCTGGACCAGTCTCGAGACGGCCGGATTGTTTCTGCGCAACGCGGTTGCCGAAGCCGACACCGCGTCGTGATCCCGTCGATGAACGCTCGACCCGGCTCGGCGTGATGCTGAAGACCATGGGCCTGCTGGCCGGATGGTATCCGGCACCGGATCGGACGGGCTGCGCACTTCCACGCCGCCTTCACCGACCTGGATCCGCAGGCCCGGGAAGCTACCACCGCCGGATCGCCTCGAGCTAGCCGGCCACCATCCAAATAGCCTGCGCGGCAGGGCTTCCCAGGTCAACGGTGGTGGGCCCGCCGTCAGCCGATTCGACCGCGACCGAGATCATCCCGGCGAATTCGCGGCGGGTCAGCACCCGTAGCCGTGAGTCAAGGCTGATACCGATGCTGTCGAAATAGCGCAGCATCTCCGGGTCTTTGTCGGATATCCGCGCCACCATGCCGGTGTCCCCGTCGGCGCATGACCACAGCTGGCGGGCCGGCGGCGTAGGTACCTGCCCGTCGGAGCCCGGGATCGGGTCACCGTGCGGGTCGCGCTGCGGGAAACCAAGCTTGGCGTCGATGCGCGCCACCAGCCGGTCGGACACCGCGTGCTCGAGCACCTCGGCCTCGTCGTGCACTTCGTCCCAGCTGTAACCCAGCTCCTTGACCAGGAAGGCTTCCAGTAGCCGGTGGCGGCGCACCATCGCCAGCGCCGCCCGACGCCCGGATTCGGTCAGCGTCACCGCGCCGTACTTCTCATGGTCGACCAGACCCTGCTCGGCGAGTTTGCGGATGGATTCCGAGGCGGTGCTGGCCGACACCCCGATCTTCTCGGCCAGCATCTTCGTGCTGACCTTATCCAGCGACCACTCCTGGGCGTTCCAGATGACTTTCAGATAGTCCTGGGCAACCGCGGTGAGCTCGTTGGGCTCATCACCAGGAGAGTCAGGGTGCACAACGGAAGTTTAAGCAATCCTCACCTGATCTGGGGCTCTAGCACGATTAGCCGCTACCTTGCGCCGTAGGCTAGCTGTTGTGCAACGGTGGCGCGGCCAGGACGAGATACCCACGGACTGGGGCAGATGCGTGCTCACTATCGGAGTGTTCGACGGTCTGCACCGTGGGCACGCCGAGCTGATCGAACATGCGGTGAAATCGGGTCGCGCGCGCGGAGTGCCGACCGTGTTGATGACGTTCGACCCACATCCGATGGAAGTGGTCCACCCCGGCAGTCACCCCGCCCAGTTGACGACGCTCACCCGACGTGCCGAACTGGCCGAGGAGTTCGGCATCGACGTGTTTCTGGTGATGCCGTTCACCACGACTTTCATGAAGCTCACGCCCGAGCGTTACGTCCACGAATTGCTCGTGGAAAACCTGCACGTGGTCGAAGTCGTGGTCGGGGAGAACTTCACCTTCGGCAAAAAAGCCGCCGGCACCGTCGACACGCTGCGCCGCGCCGGTGAGCGGTTCGGGTTCGCGGTCGAATCGATGTCACTGGTTTCCGAGCACCACAACACCGAAACCGTGACGTTCTCGTCGACCTACATCCGCTCGTGCGTCGACGCCGGAGATGTGGTTGCGGCCGCGGAGGCGCTGGGCCGCCCGCATCGGGTCGAGGGCGTGGTGGTGCGCGGCGACGGCCGCGGCACCGAGATGGGTTTCCCCACCGCCAACGTCGCACCGCCGATGTACTCGGCCATCCCGGCCGACGGCGTCTATGCCGCCTGGTTCACCGTCCTCGGGCACGGGCCGGTGACCGGCACGGTCGTCCCGGGCGAGCGCTACCAGGCCGCGGTTTCGGTGGGCACCAACCCGACCTTTTCCGGACGCACCCGCACCGTCGAGGCGTTCGTGCTTGACACCGCCGCCGACTTGTACGGGCAGCATGTGGCCCTGGACTTCGTCGCGCGTATCCGCGGACAGAAGAAGTTCGGATCAGTCAAGGATCTAGTCGCCGCGATGGACAAGGACACCGACAAGGCGCGTGCCCTGCTTTCCGCTGGCTGACCTGCGGATTCAGGTCCACAGGTGGACCGCTGTTAGACTTCCCGACGACATGGCGCGTGCTGCAGTTCGCGGCGGCCGCAGCCTGGATCGATGATCGCGGACCGATTGATGGAGATATTTCGTGGCGCTGACTGCCGACCAAAAAAAGGAAATCCTGGGCTCTTACGGCCTGCATGAGACCGACACCGGATCCCCTGAGGCGCAGGTCGCACTGCTGACCAGGCGGATCGCCGACCTCACTGAGCACCTCAAGGTGCACAAGCACGACCACCACTCGCGGCGCGGTCTGCTGCTGTTGGTCGGACGGCGGCGCCGGTTGCTGAAGTACGTGGCCCAGATCGATGTGGAGCGCTACCGCTCGCTGATAGACCGGCTGGGTCTGCGCCGCTGACCCTCGCCCGCCGAGGCTGCCCCGCGGGATCTAGGAATCGCCAGGTCGGCGTGTAGAGTAAGAGCGTTCTGGGCCGTATCGGCCCGAGCAGGTGCGGCGCGCGCGATCCGCGCGCACCGTCCCAGCGAGTCACAGGGGACCTGCATCGCGCGGTCTTCGGTAGTGGCTGCCGGGCTCCCAATTCGGGGCAGGTCGGCAGCTTCGATCGACGGCCGTCGCCGCATCCAGGCCCTGGAGCCTTCGGGTTTAGCGTGATCACGCGAAACAGCTAAATAAATCCAGAGAGGCCATACGGACACCTATGTCTGTAGCTGAAATTGACCAAGGCGTGTTCGAGTCGACCGCCGTCATCGACAACGGGAGCTTCGGCACCCGCACCATCCGTTTTGAAACCGGCCGGTTGGCCCAGCAAGCCGCCGGCGCCGTCGCCGCCTACCTCGACGACGAGACCATGCTGCTGTCGGCGACCACCGCCAGCAAGAACCCCAAAGAGCAATTCGACTTCTTTCCGCTGACTGTCGACGTCGAGGAGCGGATGTATGCCGCGGGCCGCATCCCCGGCTCCTTCTTCCGTCGCGAAGGCCGGCCTTCCACCGACGCGATCCTGACTTGTCGGCTCATCGACCGCCCACTGCGCCCGTCGTTCGTTGACGGGTTGCGCAACGAGATCCAGGTCGTGGTGACGATCCTGAGCCTGGATCCCAACGAGCTCTACGACGTGGTGGCGATCAACGCCGCGTCGGCGTCCACGCAGCTGGCCGGCCTGCCGTTCTCCGGCCCGGTGGGCGGGGTCCGGGTTGCGCTGATCGACGGCACCTGGGTCGCGTTCCCGACGGTCGAGCAGAGCGAGCGCGCGGTCTTCGACATGGTGGTGGCCGGACGCGTGGTGTCCGGTAGCGGCGACAACGCCGACGTGGCCATCATGATGGTCGAAGCCGAGGCCACCGACAAAGTCATCGAACTCGTCGCGGGCGGTGCCCAAGCGCCGACCGAAGCCGTTGTGGCGCAAGGCCTGGAGGCCGCCAAGCCATTCATCGCGGCGTTGTGTGCCGCCCAGCAGGAACTTGCCGACGCGGCAGCCAAGCCGACCGGCGAATACCCAGTGTTCCCCGACTACGGCGACGACGTCTACTACTCGGTGTCTTCGGTAGCCACCGAGCAGTTGTCCGCCGCGCTGACCATCGGCGGCAAGGCCGAGCGTGACGAGCGCACCAATGAGCTCAAGGCCGAAGTTCTCGAGCGGCTCGCCGACACCTACGCCGGCCGCGAGAAGGAGATCGGGGCGGCCTTCCGTGCGCTGACCAAGAAGCTTGTGCGGCAGCGCATTCTGTCCGACCACTTCCGTATCGACGGCCGCGGCATCACCGACATCCGCGCACTCTCTGCAGAAGTCGCGGTTGTCCCGCGGGCACACGGCAGCGCGCTGTTCGAGCGTGGCGAAACTCAGATCCTGGGTGTGACCACTCTCGACATGGTCAAGATGGCCCAGCAGATCGACTCGCTGGGGCCCGAGACCTCCAAGCGCTACATGCACCACTACAACTTCCCGCCGTTCTCGACCGGCGAAACCGGTCGGGTCGGCTCGCCCAAACGGCGTGAGATCGGCCACGGCGCACTGGCCGAGCGGGCGCTGATGCCGGTGCTGCCCAGCGTCGAAGAGTTCCCCTACGCGATCCGCCAGGTCTCGGAAGCCTTGAGCTCCAACGGGTCCACGTCGATGGGCTCGGTGTGCGCGTCGACGCTGTCGCTGCTGAACGCCGGGGTTCCGCTCAAGGCGCCGGTCGCCGGCATCGCCATGGGACTG
>Ga0210396_10002227_pt1 | contig 19976 bp, 12 predicted proteins | sample IncBWH17OmetaG_FD_155466 | JGI IMG/M metagenome (GOLD analysis project Ga0210396, IMG submission 155466) | Forest soil microbial communities from Barre Woods Harvard Forest LTER site, Petersham, Massachusetts, United States - Inc-BW-H-17-O ... | reverse complement strand
CCATCACGACGGCATGATGGGACTGATGCTCGTCTGCGGACTCGTGGCGTTTGCCGAAGCGATTGAGAGAGAACGCGTCCTTGGCGCGGTCGAGGCGGCGATTTGGCTGGTGGCCGCCATGAACGTGCGCTTTAACGCCGTCGCCGCCCTGCCGGTGATCCTGCTGATGCCGTTTTATCGGGCGACCGGTGGCCGGACGACTGGTTATCAAGGGACGGGGGATCGACCTCGGAGCTTGCCGGGTCGCGGCACGGCGGCCCTTAAGAATATCGCGCGGCCGCGACCGCCGTGGCTGGTCGTCGGCATTGTGTTTCTGGCCGTTTTGACGGCCGGTCTGCAGCACTATGTCCGTTTATTCGCCGCTTACGGGACTTTGTGGCCCAGCGCGATGATTCATCCGCTGCCCGGCGTTGCCAAGTTCAGTCCCCTACTCGCCATGGTCGAGCGGATGAATCGTGCTTGGGTGCTGTGGGAACTGGCCGCAATGTTTCCCCTCGCACTGCTGTTCGTGGCCCCCTGGAATCTTCGCGTGCTCTTTGCCGACCTGCGCGCGCGGCGGTGGCCAGCGATGTTTGTCACGGCGTTCGGCTTCTTGTTCGCCGTGCAGCTGGTCTTCGCCTTTAAACCCGTGCGCTATTTCGCCGCGGTGACGCCGCTGATGCACCTGTGCTGGCCTTACCTGCTGCGGATCAAAGCGCCGAACGTGTGGCTGGGCTGGAGCGCCTGGGGTTTGGCCGGTGTGACGGTGCTCTTGATGATCACCACCGGGTTTTTCAACGCGACCCTTCACGATCCCGATCAGGCGGCCGTGATCCCCTCGTTGGTCTTTTATTGGCCTCCGCTGTTGAACGGCTATCGAGCTCACTAATTCGCCGACGCTCGCGCTGTCGGCTCGAAGTCTGCGAAAAACTAGTCAGTTGCCCGTTATGAAGCCTTCCGCCCTCCGTTCGTCGACCCCGACGCCTGTCGCCGCCGCCAGAAGCTGGCGGCCGCTGACGGAGGGCTGTCTGTTGTTTTGCCTGGTGTTCCTCGTCTACGTGCCTTCGCTCTCGTCCTCTTTCATCTGGGATGACGACGACTACGTCAGTGAGAACAGGACGCTACTTTCGCTCGGCGGCCTTCGGCAAATCTGGCTCGAGCCGAGTGCGACGCCCCAGTATTACCCGTTCGTCTTCACGACGTTTTGGACTGAGCAGCACCTGTGGGGACTCAATCCGACCGGCTATCACCTGGTGAATTCCCTGCTGCACGCGGCCAACGCGGTGGGCGTGTGGTTGATCCTTCGGCGGCTTTCCATTCCGGGAGCTTGGTTGGCGGCGGCCCTCTTTGGATTGCATCCGGTGCACGTCGAGTCCGTCGCATGGGTGACCGAACGCAAGAACGTGCTGTCGGCCTCGTTTTATCTGTTGGCCCTTTGGCAGTTTCTCGGTTGGGTGGAGCGAGTTCCCAGCGAGGGCGAAGTGGCGACCCCCGCCATTTCTGTCCGTTCGTACGCATTAGGATGTTGTTTCTTCGTCTGCGCTCTCTTGAGTAAGTCGGTCACTTGTTCGCTGCCCGCCGCCTTAGCCTTGCTACGTTGGTGGAAGGTGGGCCGCCTCCGCTTCCGCGAATTGGTGCCGATCGTTCCGCTGTTCGCGGTCGGCGCGCTCCTGGCGTGGAACACGGCCTGGCTGGAACGGGCCCACGTCGGAGCGTCGGGGGCCGCGTTCTCTTGGACCATTGCCGAGAGGTTCTTGATTGCCGGGCGAGCGCTTTGGACTTATGCCGTCACGCTCGTCTGGCCCGCGAATCTTTGCTTCGTCTATCCCCGCTGGACCGTCGACCCGTCGGCCTGGGGCGGATGGGCGATCGCGGTTGCCGCTGCCGGTGTGCCGATCGTGCTGGCCGCGCGTCAGCGACGAATCTCCGGTCCATTGCTCGCCCTGCTCTTCTTTGCGGGCACGCTGCTGCCAGCGCTCGGATTCTTCAACATCTTTCCGATGCGATACGCCTTCGTGGCCGACCACTACCAGTACTTGGCGAGCTTGGGGCTGCTGACGCTCGTCGCCGCCTGGTGGTTCGGCTCTCAGGCGACCAGGTGGGATTGGCGTGCGCCGTCACCGGGCGCCTTGCCATTCGACGTGCGCCGCGCGATTGCGGCCGGTGTGCTCGTTGTCCTGGCCTGTCTAACCTGGCAGCGGCAAGGCGTGTTTCACGATTCGACCGCGCTTTGGACGCAGACGCTGGCCCGTAATCCGACCAGCATGATCGCCAATATTCAGATGGGCCGGTTGGCCTCGCGCCGCAAGGATTACGCCGCGGCCGAGCAATATCTGCGCGACGGGATTCGTTATCGCACCGACGATCTCGAAACGCACGAATTCGAGACCAACCTGGCCCACGCCCTGTCGGCCGAGGGGCGCTACGACGAAGCGACCATCGAGTTCCAAAAGGCCCTCGCGCGAAAGCCGGACTATCCCGAGGCGCTCAACGGCCTGGCGAACGTGGCGGCCCGTCAGCAGAACTACGCAGCGGCGATCGAGCTTTATCGGAAATCGCTCGAAGGGCAGCCGCAAAACGCCATCATTCGCACGAATCTGGCGAACGCCATGGTGGCGACGGGCCAATCCGCCTCCGCGGAGCGCGAGTATCGGACGGCCCTCGAGGCCGACCCGCAATCGATTCCCCCCCGCTTGGGTCTGGCCCTGCTCTGGGCCCGCGCCGGCAATCTGCCGCAGGCCGAAGCGGAATGTCTGGAGATCTTGAAACTCGAACCACGACACGCCGCCGCCACGCGACTGCTCGCGCGGATCCGAGTCGATCGCCGAATCGCTCGGCCGCACGGCGTGAACTATGCCGGAAAGTGAAACACAGGGAGATCGGAAAAATGGTGTCGATCAGAATCGTATTGGGGGCGGTGGCCGCGGTGGCCGTGCTGTCAGGATCAGTTTGGGTAGGGCGTTACGCACCTTGGGCGGAGAAACAGCAGACCCAGCGAGAATTGACGCTGGTTCGCAAGCAGCGTGAATTCAACGAGATGGAGGACCTGCGACTGGGGCGAACGCCGAAGGATTCCGTGGGAATCGCCACCGCTCCCGCAGTCGATCCTCGACCTCCGCTTGCCGAAACGGCGCCATTCCCCAAGGCCGCGATCCTGGAGCGCGTCTACCGCTTCGGCGCGATGGAGGTTGGCGAAGAAAAGACTCACAAATTTCGCATCGAAAATCGCGGGGAAGGCCCCCTCTCGATTGGCCGCGGGCCGACGCAGTGCAAATGCACGCTCAGCCGCCTGGCGAACGGTTCGATTGCCCCCGGCGGATTTGCCGAGGTGGATGTGAGCTGGACGCCGGTCGAGTTCGAGGAGGCGTTCTCCAAGATGGCCAAGATCTACACGAGCGATCCCGAAACTCCGGAAATTGATTTCGCGGTCATCGGGCACGTCGTTCCCAAGGTTGAGGCCAGGCCCCTAACCTGGAATCTCGGCGAGATCTCCGAAAAGGAGACGAGCAAGGTTGTCGGGAAGATCGGCTCTCCGCTCAACGCGAAATTTAGCGTCGCCACGGTCGGCGTGCCCGGGCCGAACGTGAAGATCACCTACAAGCCCCTCACCAAAGAGGAGCTGGCCGCGGCTCACTGGAGCGCCGGCTGCGAATTCACGGCAACGGTGGGCAAAGACCTTCCTTGGGGCCGCTTTAAGTCCAAGGCCCGCATTCGCGCTACCAACGATCCCGAACATCCCGTCGACGTGGATATCAACGCGGTCCGCACCGGCGACCTTCACTTTCTGCCGGTGATGCCCTTGGTCGGCACGGGGATCTGGTCCTCCAACAGGACCTTGTTGAATCTCGGCGTGTTTGGACACGAGCGAGGCAGCAAAGTCGTGATGCCGGCCCTGGTCTCGTCCATGAAGGGCAACTTCCAGCTGCTGGGGGTCGATTCGGAGGTCGGTTTTCTCAAGATTTCGGCACAACCCGACCCATCGATCGGCGACGCGGAGCGGCAGGGAGTGCGTTTCTTGATCGAAGTGCCGCCCGGCTCTCCGGCACTTTCACGGCCGTCATTTGCGCCCGTCCATGTGACGCTCCGCACCAACCACCCGACCCTCTCGAAGATCGGTTTCGACATCGCGTTCGTGTCGGAGTGAAGGTCCCTGTCGATCGTTTCGAAGCGACTGGCAACGGCATGAAAGTTCGATGAAGGTCTTCCTGGAAGTTGCTCAATAAAACTTGTTTCGGGCTTCATCACACGTTCAAGCACCCTCAGTAGGGTCGTGAGCACAATGGCGGCATTTTTGATTCTGCATTTTCCAGGACACGGAGGGCTGGTCATGTGATACGCACCTCTTCCCCGAACCCACGCAGCGCCAGGCTTTTGCCGACGAGGGCTCCGCTGTGGTCGTTCATCGTCGGGCCTTGGTGCCGCTTAGTCCGAACCCAGGCAGATTTCAGCGGCACCGCCGTTTCACACAACATCACTTGAATTGCCAGAGGAGATAAACGAATGCAATCGATGAACCGTAGCAAGTCGCGGCCACGTCGCGGCTTTACCATCATCGAGCTGTTGGTTGTGATTGCCATTATTGCCGTTCTGATTTCCTTGCTGTTGCCGGCCGTTCAGGCCGCCCGCGAATCGGCCCGTCGCACACAGTGCAAAAACAACCTGCACCAGCACGGCCTGGCCGTGTTCAACTTTGAGTCCGCCACCCGCAACCTGCCGACCTCCGGCGAGGGCGGCGATTACACGACCGCCACCAACCCGTCATCGGGTGCGACTCCCCCCTTCACCACGTTTGCCCTGTACTCCATGCAGACGGCCATCGCGCCCTATGCCGAAGAGCAAACGCTCACCGTTCAATACAACTACACCTACGTCTACAACGACGCCCGCGCAACGCAGAACCAGACCGCCGCTCAGACGGTGATTCCCTGGATGCTCTGCCCCAGCAACTCGCTTTACGCTCCGGACCCGGATGGGTACGGCACGACCGACTACATGGTCACCAACTACACCGATATCGATCCGAACACCGGCGTGCGCAACAAGCTCACCCGTATGAACGGCGCCTTGTCGGTCGGCGGCGGCCCGATCTCGGCCATTTCCGACGGACTCAGTCACACCATCATGATGGGCGAAGACACCGGCCGTCAGTTCGAGACGCTGCAGTACGGCAGCGAATCGCTCTACAACGACCCGGTGTTCGGCTCGAGCGCCGCCTCGTCGTCGGGCATGGGCTTTTACTGGAACGGCAAAGCCACGGTCCTGTACACCGGCGGTGTGCTGCCGACGGGCAACACGGTGACCCCCAGCGGTCACCGCGCGCTGCCGCGCTGGGCGGAGCCGGATAACTCCAACGGCGTTTCCGGTCAGGCCAGCTCGTACTCCCTCAACTACGGCACGGGAGCGGTCTACATCGCGCCCGTGATCAACGGCGACTTCTCGCCGAAGGGCGGTCCCGGCGGTTATGGGTCGGCCGTTGGCGAGCCGTATCAGCTGGTCAATCCGTCCTCGACGGCGACCGGCAACTATACGGCGGCTGCGCCGGCCACCAATGTTTGCGGATGGTACTGGAACAACTGCGGTCCGAACGACGAGTTCTTCAGCTTCCACCCGAGCGGGATCAACGTCCTGATGGCCGACGGCGGCGTGCACTACTTGAGCGAACAGATCGACCCGATCACCATTCGCTACCTCACCACCGCCAATGAAGCCATTCCGACCGAGGGTGGCACGTTCCTGCAGTAAGACCTCCGCGAGGGTTGCCTCGCAGAGATCCAAGCCGTGTCGCCTGACATGGCGTCAAAATCAACCGGCGCCGGACGCACTTTCGGGTGCGTCCGGCAACCGGTCTTTCGCCGAGGTTCCCCCTGTCTTGTCACTGATCGGGGGGGACCCTCGGTCTTCTTCATTTTTTCCCTTGGACCAATCCACCGCAACCCATCCGCGCGATTTGGCGGCGGGCTCTTGACGCGAGACGATTCCCATGACTGCTCGATCCCGTTCCCGGTTTCAACACGGCTTTCGGTTTCAATACGGTGCGGCCCTGAGCGCACTGCTCGTGCTGACCTTGAGTGGCTGCACCATGAAGAGCACCGAACTTTCGAACCAAGCGAAGGCCGAAGCCGCCAGCGGCAATGCGCACGGCGCCACCGATGCGTCGCTGGCCGGCAGCGTGGAAGCGGACGGTTCCAGCACGGTCTACCCCATCACGCAAGCCGTCGCCGAGGAGTTCATGAAGTCGCACCCGAAAGTCGCAATTCGGGTGAATATCTCGGGGACCGGCGGCGGCTTTAAGCGATTCAAAGAAGGCGATCTCGATATCTGCGACGCATCGCGTCCGGTCGAAGACACTGAGCGAGCCGCGTGCATCAAGAACAAGGTCGGCTTTATCGAGCTGCCGATCGGCATTGACGGCATTACGGTCGTCGTGAATTCCAAGAACACCTGGTGCGAGGCGCTCACCGTCGCCCAGCTCAAAAAACTGTGGGAATCGGGGAGCAAGATCAAAACTTGGAACGAGCTCGATCCCTCCTTCCCGAACGAGAAAATCATCCTCTACGGGCCCGACACCGACTCCGGAACGTTCGACTATTTCACGGAGGCGATCTGCGGCAAGAAGGGAAACAGCCGCACCGACTACACGCCCAGCTCCAACGACAATGTGCTGATTCAGGGCGTACAGGGAAATCCGGGAGGGCTCGGTTACTTCGGCTACGCGTACTACGTCTTGAACAAGGACACGCTTCGCGCCGTCAAAATCGCTTCCGGAACCGACAAAGCCGCCGCGATTGCCCCCACGGACGAAACGATCCTCTCTGGCCAGTACAAGCCACTGTCTCGTCCGTTGTTTCTCTACGTCAACAAGAAGTCGCTGTCCCGAACTGAAGTGATCGCCTTCCTGCGTTTCTACCTCGACCGGGGACCAAACCTTGTCAAAGAAGTGCACTACATCCCCCTGCCCGAGTCGGGATACAAGGTGGCGCGTGACCGCCTGACCATTGGGATCGAAGACTAACTGCCCGATTCACCTTCATCGAGAGCCGACGTGCAGGCTCGCGCTGCGGGAATCCCGGCCGGTGCCGGGTGACGAATTCCTTCCCTCTCAAGGTGGATCAATCGCTTGTCCGCCAATGCCCTTCCGCCGATCGACTTGAAACGTCGTTTCTCGGTGATGCGCGTTCGCGAGCTGACGATTCGGGCCTTGCTGCTCGGTTGCGCACTCGTCTCGGTCCTGACGACGGCCGGCATCATCTACGTGTTGGTCACCGAGGCCCTCATTGCCATCCCGCCCGAAAAGGCCTTTTTCCAGGAAGTCTCGCCGGTGGAGTTTTTCACCGGGACACAGTGGACTCCGCAGTACCAGGACAAGCACTTCGGCATCTTGCCGCTGCTCGCCGGGACGTTCCTGGTCGCGGGAATCGCGGCAGTGATCGGGCTGCCGATCGGGCTGGCCGGCTCGATTTATTTGAGCGAGTACGCCTCGCGTCGCACGCGCAACCTCATCAAGCCGATCCTTGAGATTCTGGCGGGCATTCCCACCGTGGTGTTTGGCTACTTCGCGCTGGTGTTCATCACGCCGTACGTACTCCGCCCGATATTTCAGGGATGGCTGGGCTTTGAGGTCAACATTTTCAACGCAGCCAGTGCCGGCTTCGTCGTGGCGATCATGATCATTCCCATCGTCACGTCACTCAGCGAAGAGGCCTTGCGCTCCGTGCCACAGGCGCTTCGCGAAGCGGCTTATGCGCTTGGGTCAACCAAGTATCAGGTCTCGGCCAAAGTCGTGGTGCCGGCCGCCTTGTCGGGAATTCTCGCTTCGTTCTTGCTGGCGATTTCCCGGGCCGTAGGGGAGACGATGGCGGTCGCCATTGCCGCGGGTCAAAGCCCGACGATGACGTTGAACCCGTTTCAAAGCGTGGAAACCATGACGGCTTTCATCGTGAACGTCAGCTTTGGCGATAAGCCGCAGGGCAGCCTCGAATGGAAGTCGCTGTTTGCGGTGGCGATAACCCTCTTCGTCATGACGTTGGCGATGAACGTCATCTCGCAAATGATCATGCGGCGGTTCCGCGAGGTCTATCAATGAATGCCGCCTCGACGAATGTGCCCTCCGCAAGCGTCCCCCCTCCGAGCGTTCGCCCGACCGAATCGACCCAGGACGTGCTGCATGTCCGCCGGCGACCGGCACTCTCCCGCTGGTTCGAGCGGGGCTTCGAGTGGACTTGTGCCGCGTCGACCTGGTTCGGGCTTGGCGTCCTGGTCGTGCTATTGATCGGCGTGTTGTGGCAGGGGGCCGGCTGGCTGACCTGGTCGTTTTTAACCAATTACGACTCGCGGCACCCGGAAAACGCCGGCGTGATCGCCGGCCTGTGGGGCAGCTTTTGGCTTGTCTCTCTGGCGACTCTGCTGACCGTTCCCATCGGCGTGGGCGCGGCAATTTTTCTCGAGGAATACCAGACGAAGGGCTGGCTGCGGACGCTGATTGAGGTCAACCTGTCGAATCTCGCCGGCGTCCCCTCGATCGTCTACGGCATTCTGGGAATGGCAGTCTTCGTCAAGATGTTCGGCGTCTTCCAACACGACCCCCAGTTGCTGGAGCTCTCGCTCGGCTTCACGTCGGTCGAGATCCCGCTGCCCTTCGGACGCACCGTGCTATCGGGAGCCATGACGCTGGCGTTGCTGATGCTGCCGGTTGTGATTGTGGCGTCGCGCGAGGCGCTGCGAGCCATTCCGCCATCAATCCGGCACGCCTCGTACGCGCTGGGGGCGACGCACTGGCAGACGATTCGCCACGTGGTCCTGCCGGTGGCCGTCCCCGGCATCGTCACGGGCGTGATCCTGGCCGTCGCTAGAGCGGCCGGCGAGACGGCCCCTCTGTTGATGATCGGAGCGGCAATTTTCCTCGCGCGGACACCGGGGGGGATCGAATCCCCAGCCGACGTTTTCCGCCATCCGCACGGCCTGCTCGAGGCTCCCTTCGACCACTTCACTGCGCTTCCGATTCAGATCTACAACTGGGTGTCCCGACCCGAGCCGGAATACCGGCATGTGGCGGCGGCAGCCATACTGGTGCTGTTGGCCGTGCTGCAAGTGTTCAATGTCACGGCCAGCATCGCGCGGGCACGGTCGCGGAGCCGCGCTCGCTGGTAACTCACAAGGTGCGCACTGCCCCTTAAGTCGTCGCGGCGTCCGCACAGGTCCCGCGTCGGCGCCACCCGGCGATCCCCAAAACGATCGCCCAGGTGCCCAACAGCAATCCTCCCCCTTCGGCAACTTGGAAGCCTCGACGCACTACTTGCGGATCGTATATGCAAACGATGGTGTGCTTGCCCGCTGGAACGCGGAAGCCGCGCAGTGCGACGTCGACCCGGTAAATCGGGCAAGCGGCACCGTCCAGCTCCGCGTGCCAGCCCGGGTCCCAGAGATCGGAGTGCAGCACGAGGCCGGCCGTTTGCATGTCGACGTCGAGACGTACGCGCGTGGGCGTTTCGTAGTCGACGTGCGCCGTGCCGCGCATGGTTGCGGGCAGTTCCAGCTCGTCCTGCAGGAAGACCGTTTGCTTGGGGGCAAACTCGAACTTGCCCAGCTCCGCGAGGGCCTCTTCGTCGCTTTTGACGACGCGCGCCGACAGCGGAACGTACGCTCGCGGTAGCGCGCTCTGGTTTTCCGTCACCCAATAATCGTTTTGATGCAGAAAGATCGGCAGGTCGGCCTGCGGAGCCTCGCGAAAGATCAAGTAACGCACATTGAGCAGATCGGCCACGGGATGCAGCTTCAGGGTGTGGCCCATCACCCGGCCGGCCGGGACGGCTGCCAGCGTGCGCGCGTAGGCATAATAAATTGTGCGATTACGATCGCAGGCCAACTCGATCAACTTGATGTAATTACGCGGGTCGACGGCGTCGTACCCGCGGGCGTCGTCCAGGCCGTACATCAAGTTGAGCGAGGGGGGGAAACAGGCGACGCCCCACACACGATCATGCGGCAATGCGGCCAACTGCTCGAGGATTTGCAGACGGGGAAAATACAGCTCGCGGTCAGCCTGCCGCCGTTCGTCCCAGGCGAATGCGAGGAGCTCCAAGGGGAGAAAGCCGATCAAGGCAATCCGCGCCCATTTCGCGCGTGGGCCGTCACGAAATGTCGCCAGCCATCCGCAGAGTGCAACGACGGCAAGCCCAGCCCCGAGCAGGAAATAGCTCGAAAAGGCGTCCATCTTCCGCGTGAGCGTCAAGAGCCGAACGATACACCAAATCAGGAAGAACGCAGTCGCGCCCACCGGAATGCCCCACCACCAGCGAAAAATCGGCGTGCCTGCGCGAAGCGAATCGAGGCCGATCGCGGCCAGGCTGAGAACCGCGAGCGACGTGGCGAACGTCCAGCGGTTGTACGACAGCGAGAGCAATGGCTGCATCAGCCCGGAGCGCAGAAAGTCGATCAGGCCCGGGATCTTCAAGACCCAACCGAGCGAAATCACGATCAGCACCGTGAGAAACACCGTGGGCGAACGCAGACGCCGATTGCACCACGCCAGGGGTGCCAACCACAGAGCGGCCAGAAGGCCGGCATACGCGCTCGACGAACTTTCGATCAGGCCGGATTTGACCGTCCGCGCCCAGTTGTCCCGCGGGAAACCGCCATAAACATCCGGTCGAACAATCGGCGGCAACGCCTCGAATCCTTCCGGTGGACGCTCTTCCAGCCCCTTTGCGTGTGAATCCATGCGGATGCCGGTGCGAACATATTCCATCAACGGAAGCAGAGCCGGGGCTGCCAGCGCAAAACCCAACATCCAGCCCGCACCGATGGCGACGGCGGAAGCCGCTGCGAGTCGCGAACGTTGCGTGATCGCTCGTTCGACCAGAAGCCAGACGGCAAACAGACCAGAGGTCAACAGCACGAGGCCCGCGATCCCCATGTGACCGGCCACCAGGATTACCGCGGTGGCTGCGGCCACGGCGAGACCGCCCCAGCCCCGCGGGTTTTTAATGGCGGCATGGATTGCCACGAGCAGCCAGGGAAGCCAGCAGACGGGAACGATCGTCGCAAAGCCGTGCCAGAGCGTCATGAAGCCGGTGAGCGGAGCGCACCAGCTCGCGAGCGCCGCCGGCCAGTACGCGAGCGACAGCCAGCGCCTGAGTAAGGTCCAGAAGCCCAGGCCGAAAACGAGCAACTGCGACAACGCGATCCAGGCGACGGTGACCGGCGACGGCACAATGACGTAGAGCCACTCAAAAGGCGAGTAGCCCCAGCCGACAAGCGGCGCTCCGGCAAAATTGTGCGGATTCCAGAGCGGCAGGCGGCCGGCCCGCAGCTCCCTTGCGCAAAACTCGCGCACCTGCGGATAACCGAAAACCAGGTCCGTCAGCTCGACGCCGTGATGCACGACGACCTTCGGGGAAGCGGAATCGCGTGGCAAGTACACCGATTCATGCGCCAACAAATCGACGGGGATGTCGACCGTGCGGCCCACCAACGCCGGGCCGAGCAAGAGCAGCTGCGGAATTAGCCAGCCGGACCAAAGCAGCATCCAACCCGGCCAGCGATCGGTCCATCTCACAGGGCGCGCGGCCGACTCGGCCGGCATTGCCTCTGCTTCGTTCATACGATCGACGCTTACGCTCTTCCAATTGCGAAATACGGTTCTCGAAACGCCGCTGTTTGCTGCGTTGTCTCGCCCCATCACGGCTCACGATTCAAGGGGATCCCCTAGGGTGGCACAAGTTTGTTAAGAAAGCGTTTATAGCGGCTGAGTCTGCCAACGATCGTTTCGGCCATCCGCTTGATTCACTACTCTCGTAGGGCGGCTTCCCTGCGGCGTCGTGCGACGCAAGCCGCGTATTTTCAGCTTGGATGACGGATGTCGAAGAAGCGCCAGACGTCTGCGCAGGCCATGGCGGCGGCGGCTCTCCAGCCACTGCCGGGGCCCAACGCCTTATCGGATCGCCGCGTCTGGCTGCTCAGCGCAATGCTGGTCGCGGCGACGTTGGCGGTCTACCTGCAGGCGGCGAGGTTCAACTTCGTCATGGTCGACGACCCCGTTTATGTGGGTGACAACGAGCACGTGCGGCAGGGGCTGAGTGTCGGCAATCTAGGTTGGGCGTTCACGACGTTCCATGACGGGAACTGGTTTCCGCTGACCTGGATCTCGTTGATGCTGGACGCGTCGATCTATGGTTTGTGGCCGGGCGGCTATCACCTCACCAACGTGCTGCTGCACACGGCCAACGTGCTGCTCGTGTTTGCGACTTTCACCAGGATGACGCGGCAGATGCTGCCCAGCGCGGCCGTCGCCGCTCTTTTTGCGGTCCATCCGCTGCACGTACAGTCGGTCGCCTGGATCGCCGAGCGGAAAGATGTGCTCAGCATGCTTTTTGGCTTGGGATCGCTTTATGCCTACATCGCATACGCCCAGACTGGAAAGCCATGGCGATTGGTTCTTTCCGTTCTCTTTTTTCTCTGCAGTCTGTGCTCGAAGCAGACGTTTGTCACACTCCCCTGCGTGTTTCTGCTGCTCGACGTCTGGCCGATGCGCCGTTGGTCGTTTGCCGGAAACAACTCTTTGAGCGCCGCGGTCAACGCCAGTGATCGACAACAGACGGGCATCCCAAAGCATCCGCCAGAGTCGCCCCGCGCGCGGGGGATGCCGGCGCTCGTCATCGAGAAACTTCCGTTCTTCGTCCTGAGCGCTGCCTTCTGCGTGTTGGCGACGATTGCGCAAACGCGCGGCGGCGCCGTGCTGTCGTTCACCGTGATTCCGCTGGGCACACGAATCTTGAACGCACTGGTGGTTTATCGGCTCTACATTCAAAAGGCCTTTCTGCCGTTCGGACTGGTCGCCTTTTATCCTCACCCCGGCTCGCGACTCGGCCTCGGCGATGTCGCCATCTCGGCGGTCTTTTTGCTGTGCGTCACGGTGCTCGCCGTCGTTCAGATGCGGCGACGTCCCTATTTGCTGGTGGGATGGCTGTGGTATGTGGGAACGCTCGTGCCGATGATCGGCCTGGTGCAGCTCAGCGGGCAGCAAATGGCCGACCGTTACACTTATTTTCCTCTGCTCGGCTGCTACCTGGCCGTGGTCTGGTTCGCCGCATCGCTGGCGGTGCCGCTGAACTTACCGAAATTCGCGCTGCCGGCGGTGACGGCGGCGGTTGTCGTCGCATACGGATCGGTGGCAGTCGTCCAGGCGAGCCACTGGCGGGACAGCGTGAGCCTGTTTCAACACGCGGTCGCGGTCGGCGAAAAGAATCCCTACTCGCTCACGACGCTCGGCTGGGCCCTCGTCAACGAAAAACGATTTGACGAGGCCCTACCCCCGTTGCGGCAAGCCGTCGAGCTGACGCCCGATTTCGGTCAGGCTCAATTCCTGCTCGCCTGCGTGCTACAGCGCGACTCGAAGTTCGACGAAGCGGCTGCCCACTTTCGCGCGGCATTGGCGTCCGACGACAACAACGCGGCCGCGCACCTGAATCTGGGCACGATCCTCATGGCCCGACGCGAATATCCGGCAGCCAAGCGCGAGTTCGATCGCGTCGTCGAACTCGACCCCGGCAACGCCCGAGTCCAAGCCAGCCTCGCCGAACTCTACCTGCGGCTTCGCCAATTCAACGAGACGATCACGCACGCCCGCCGAGGGCTCGAACTCGATCCGAGCCAAACGCAGTGCCGGCGCCTGATCGTAATTGCTCTCCGCAGCCAGGGACGATTGGACGAGGCCATCGAACAGGTCCGGCAACTTCTGGCCGTTGCCCCGGACGACCGCGCCTCACAGCAGGAACTGCAACGGTTATTGGCCCAGCGCTCGGGGAATGCTCACGCGAAAAATCGGTGAGACGCCGCCGCTTGGTCAGCCTCGGACGGTTGGTGAGTCCTTATACCTGGCTGGCCGCGCGGCGGTAGCCAATTCGGTCTGATTTTGGGCGGAGTTTCGCGGCCGAAACGAAGATGAGCTCGAATTTATCTTTGGCCCCAGTCCCGCTGGAACGGCCTAATTTCCCTGGAAATTCGCTTCTCCGGCGACCGCTCGTGCCGCGAGTGGCGGCGCGGGACGCCCTCGTGGCCGTCCAGTCGGAAGGATGGTCGATGGCTCCGGGCTACAATCGATTTTCCACCTTGCCCCAGCGACGGATCCAGTGACCGATGTCCGGGAGAATTCTGCTCGTCGAGGACGACGCCCAGATCGCCGATTTTGTCGTGCGCGGTTTGGGCGAGGAAGGATTCATCGTGGACCATGCGGCCGACGGCAACGAAGGCTGGCGGCGGCTGAGCGACGGCACCTGGGATGTTGTGCTTCTCGACTGGTGGCTGCCGAGCATCGACGGCTTGAGCCTGCTGCAGCGTTTTCGCGCGCAGAATCATGAGACGCCCGTCCTATTCCTTACCGCGCGCGATGCGGTGTCCGAACGGGTCGCCGGATTGAACGCTGGAGCCGACGATTACCTTTGCAAACCGTTCGCATTTGACGAGCTGCTGGCTCGCGTGCGCGCGATGACGCGTCGACAGGACCGCTTGATCACCTGGCTTTCGTGGGGAGACGTCCGGGTGGACCTGGTCACTCGCCGGGCCGAACGCGCCGGCCATCGGCTCAATCTGACCGTGCGGGAAGAGTCGCTCTTGCTCTTTATGATGAAGCATCCGGGCGAGGTCTTGAGCCGAGCGCGTCTCTATGAGGAAGTTTGGGGCGAAAGTTACGACGGCTTTTCCAACACCTTGGAGGTCCACGTGATGGAGTTGCGAAAGAAACTCGAGGCGTACGGCCCGCGGCTGATCCATACGCTGCGCCATCGGGGCTATTGCTTCGGCGACGAAGTCGGATCGCGATCATGACGCTGACAACACGGCTGTCGGTGTTCGTGCTGGCGATGCTAGGCGTCGTGCTGGTCGGATTCTCGCTGGCGGTTTACTGGATCAGCGGACGGTACCTGCACCGACAGGTCGACGAGCGGCTGGACGCCATGTTGAGCACGCTCTCGGGTGCGGTCGAAGACACTCCGCGCGGGCTCGAGTGGGAACCCGACCAGCGACTGCGGAATGTCGACGGAGAACCCTTTGGGGTTTCGGTCGTCTGGTTCGTGGCCGATGCACAAGGCGGCCTCCTGGATCGCTCCCGGCAATCGCAGACATCCGAATTCATGCAGTTGCGGGCGGCCCATGCCGCGGACGAGAGTCTTTCGCGGGACTTGTTGGCTGCCCCGTCCGGCGAGTGGCAACTTCGCCAAACTTTGATTCGCGCGACTCATCAACCACCGGCTTCATCCGCGACGGGAAATCCCCGCAAGACAAAGGGTAAGCGATACTCCGAAGTGGTGATTAACGTTGGCACTTCTCTCGCGCCGCTTCAGGCGACGATGACCCGATTAGCGATGACGCTCGCCGGCTTGTCCGCGGCGATTCTGCTGGCGGCCCTGGTCGCGGTTCGCCAGGTCTGTCGTCGTGTGCTCAGTCCGGTCCGCCACATGGCCCTTGCTGCCTCCGGGATCGGCGCCGAGGATCTGGCCCGCCGGCTGCCGACAATCGAGACGAACGACGAACTAGGGCAACTCAATCGGGCCTTCAACGGCTTGCTGGATCGTTTGCAGGAGTCGTTTGAGCGACAGCGGCGTTTCACCGGCGAGGCCTCGCATCAACTGCGAACGCCGCTGGCCGGAATTCTCGGGCAAATCGAGGTGGCTCTGCGTCGCGAGCGACCGATCGAAGAGTATCAGCGGGTTTTGGCGACGGTGCACCAGCGGGGTAGTCATCTCAACCAGATTGTCGAATCGCTGCTGTTTTTGTCGCGTGCCAATGCCGATGCCGCACTGGCTTCATTGGAAAACCTGTGCCTCAATTCGTGGCTGCCCGAGCGCATCGAATCGTGGTCGGACCACCAACGGGCTGGAGATATCGTCCTGTGCGTGAACGCGACTCAAGACTGCTGCGTTCGGGCTCAGCCGGCGCTGTTGGGGGAATTGCTCGACATTCTGATCGACAACGCGTGCAAATACAGCCCGCCGGGATCGCTCGTTGAGATTGCTCTCGACGGCGACGCCGAGGCAGTGCGAATCGAAATCCAAGATCGCGGGTGCGGGATTTCCACTAACGATGTGCCTCATCTCTTCACACCGTTTTTTCGCGCGGAGGAGTCTCGCCGACGTGGAATCGAGGGCACCGGCTTAGGACTGTCGATCGCCCGCCGCCTCGCCCGCGTCTTTCAGGGAGAGCTGACAGTCGACAGCCATCCGAGTCGCGGCAGCCTATTTGTGCTGAGGCTACCTGCCGCACAGCCGTCGCCGGGCAAGGTCCTCTCGCAACTGCCGACGAGCGGGCTCGCCGGATATCAATCGCCGCCTATCCACGCGATCCACTGAAGCGCGCATGACTTGCGTCCTGATTATCGAAGATGAACCGACTCTCCGGCGCAATTTGCAGCGCGGGTTGGTGGAAGAGGGCTATCAGGTCATCGCTGCGGCCTCGATTAGAGAAGTCCGATCGGCGCTGGGCCACGCCCCCGACCTGGTCCTGCTCGACCTCGGGCTGCCCGACGGCAACGGGCTCGATTGGCTCCGCGAGTTTCGCACACAAAACAACCGTCAGCCGGTTCTTATCGTGACGGCGCGCGATTCGATCGCCGATCGAGTGCTAGGACTCGACGCGGGCGGAGACGACTACCTGGTGAAGCCCTTTTCCTTCAACGAGCTCCTGGCCCGGCTGCGGGCTCTGGGCCGACGATCGCTGAGCGCCGTCGCGGTGCTGACCGTCGAGGATCTCGAAGTCGACCGGCTACGACGCGTGGCCCGGCGCGGCGGTCGGGAATTGGATCTCACGCACCGACAATTTGAGTTGTTGGCCTATTTGATGGAGCACGCGCACGTGCCCGTTTCGCGGGACATGATCGCCCGCGATGTCTGGCGGGAAACAACGGCGACCTGGACCAACCTCATCGCCGTGCAGATTGCGCAATTGCGCCGCAAGATCGAGTGCCCCGGCTCACCGACAATTCTTCACACCGTGCGCGGCCAGGGTTACCAGGTGGGCCAGTCTCTCGGCGACGACGCCGGGCCACCGGGTCAGCTGAGATCAGACTCCACGCTGGGGTAGCAGCAAAACGCGGTGCTCCCTTCAAATCGTCATCGACTTGCATGGTCGGTCTGCGCGACCGTCGTTGTCGGCTTCGACTTGGGGACCACGGTCACATCGGTTTTCAGCGGGGCATCGAATGACGCGCACAAATCACCGCCGCCGAGGGCTTGATAGGCGTTGACGACGGCCGCGAGCTGCTCTTTCTTGGTTTCGATCAGGACCATTCTCGCTTCCATCAGGTCGCGCTGCGCCAACAGCACTTCGACATATTCGGTGCGGGCACTCTGAAAGAGCTTGCTCGCCGTGTCGACCGAGGCTTGGAGCGATTCCAGTTGCTGCCGCTTGATCTCGATGCTCTTGCGGTAGTTCTCCACCTTCGACACGCGATTGATCACCTCGGTGAAGGCGGTCAGGATCACGCGTTGGTAGTTGTAGACGGCCTGCAGTTGCTTGGCGTTCGCGGTCAGGTATTCGGCCTGAATCGCTTTCGTGTTGATCAAGGGCACGACCAGGTTGCCCGCGACATTGCCAATCAGCGATTCCGGAGTCAGGAACAGCAAGCGGTTGTGACGAGGCGGAACGACTGAACACCGGTTGAGCTTACACTGTGACGGATGTCCATCGCTGTTTGGAACTAAGGATGACGCGAGGGCGATTCAAAAATCGTCGCTGCCGACTTTCCAAAGAAAGAGCTGTTTTTCGCGGAGCCACGCCACACGCTCCTCTCCGCGATGAGTCAGTGACGCAAAGAGCTCTCGCCAAGCCCGTTCGCTAGTGACACGTTGCGAACGGGAGGCGTGCGGAAGCCGAGCAACCGTGTCGATCGTGCCGACGGGGTCGAGAATGGCTGCGGCGAAGAAGTAGGAAGCGGGATACTCATCGACGCCCTCAGCGACCGATTCGTCTCCCGGCGGTCGGAGAACGTGCCGAGCGGTTTCAAGGTCATATCGCGCCAAGAATGCGGCGAGGACCGGATCGGACAGCCGCATGCGACCGCCGTCGCCATAGGGACCCAATGACATCGATACGTTGCCGAAAGTCGTGCTGGACCGGAGCGAAATCGCGCGCCAAAAGAACTCGCGGATTAGCGTCGGGTCGATTTGCTCGACCAATTCGAGCAAGCCGAAGGCGATGCCGGTTGGCTTTTGCACGACTCGCGATCCCCGATTTCCCGTGTCGACGCATTGCTGCAAGATTTCGTAGGCTTCCTCGATTAGGCGGCGGGCGGTCGCTCTGTCCTTGGGCGCCACGGCCACGGCCACGCAGCCCAATGCGTAAGCGCGATAGACTGGTTCGGGGGACGTCTTGGCCAGGCGTTCTGCACGCGAGGGATCGGCCATTGCCATTTCCTGACAGATTTTCGCCGTCCACAGCCCGGGATCTCCGCGCAGCGATTCCGAGATCCGTTCAGCGGCCTCTGGATTCCTCGCGGCAATCGCTCGGGCGATCGCACCACGGTACCGGTTGTATTCAAGTTCATTCTGAGCGGGCCCCAAGAGGCCGGTCGTGTCGATGCCCTCGAGAGACGCTTTTTCGATTGCATAACAAGCGCGAACGAACGAGCCGCGTCGTTGGCCGGCCGTGGCGGTTGTGAGCTGGTTTTCGACGGTGGCCAGCAGCTCGGCCGCGGTCTTCGAGTCGCCAATCCGTCGATAGCACCGGGCGAGAAACAGAAGCGATTCGATGCCCGATGTCCCAGGGCCGCTGGCCTTCTCGGCACGAAGTTGATCGAGCATCTTATGGCGGCGCACCGAACTGAGCGTTGGCGAGTTGACGGCAAGCTCAGCCAGAGCTCGGTGAGGGTCATGCATCTGCTCAATCTGCCGCAGTGCCCCGTCGGGATCTGTTGCGGTGAGGTGTTCTGCGACCTGCTCGCGTACGCGATCGCCCAGCCACTTGGATTTGAAGTGCTGAGAACCGAAGAATTCCAGGGCGCGCGGCGGATCAAACTGAGCGTACAATTCGGCGAAGTTTTGGTCGCTAAACGCAAACGTGTTGTAGGACTTGCCCATCAGTGTCCCTTGAGCGGCAAACAGCTCGAGCAGCTGATCGCGGGTCGGTTGGAAGGCGCGCCAGGCGCGGTCCAGGATTTCCTTCGAAGTCGGCCGATCGACTAAGGGCCGCATAGGAACTGCCGGCTCGCTGCGACGAATCAAAGGGATCCGGACTGACGGGCCTGGCTGGACCCACTGTCCGTGGAAGCGAAATCCCTTCGCGTCAACAAACAGGAAAGCCCCCTCTTTGGGGAGATTCGCTCGTGAGAATCGTCCCTGATCTGTGGCTTTCTGTTGCGTACGCTGGGCCATCGACCAGATGACAACGGTTGCATTCGGCACGCCACTGCCGACACTGTCGACAATTGCACCCTCGAGGGTCGCCGTTTCCATATGCGGCAGTTCGCGAGGGGGGTTTGCCAGTTGGCGCGATTCGATCTGCGGCCGGCCGTTCGGCGGGCTGGTTTGTTCACCAGCAACGAGCACGGGAAACGCGTTCGTCGACGTCGTGGCCGGCGTGATCCAATCCGTTGCGGCGATCTTCTTGTCGCCGACGAGAACCTGAGCTCGGTAGAGACCCTGCCGGTCAAACATCTTGGTGGAACGAAAACGCCCCTGTGCATCGGTTGTCGCCTTGTCGACAACGCCTACCTCCTTCATGTTGGGGCCGGCATCGGATGACATTTCGATCTGCGCGACCGCGTTGGCGATCGGATGCCGACGTGAGTCGACGACGGTTCCAGATAAATAGACCATGTCCAATGCGCGCACGGTCACTTTGAGGTGGGCACCGGGCGGGGAATCGAGTGTCAGCGGCGGGGCAACTTCCACTCCCCGTCTGCTTGCCGTCAGCTGCAATTCGCGGTTTGGCGGAACGCCCGGGATGCTGAAATTTCCATCGTCGTCCGACATCGCCCGCTGCCCCACTCGTGTATGCTTCTGGCCCCATGG
>Ga0210396_10002226_pt1 | contig 19979 bp, 19 predicted proteins | sample IncBWH17OmetaG_FD_155466 | JGI IMG/M metagenome (GOLD analysis project Ga0210396, IMG submission 155466) | Forest soil microbial communities from Barre Woods Harvard Forest LTER site, Petersham, Massachusetts, United States - Inc-BW-H-17-O ... | reverse complement strand
GCACGACAAGGCCATCGACTACGCGGCTAGCCATAAGTTCACTGTCAACGGGGCGCTTGTAAAGATGATCCCCGAGGCCCAGTACAACGCGCTATTCGGGCTCGCGTGCGGCCAAACACCTGAAGAGGCCTGGGCCGAAGTTTCGCAGTACGCGCCGACCGAGCCGGTCGACACCGCCAACATCGTCAAGGCCATGGAGCGCACGCCAGGCCGCGTGGTCTTCATCGATAGCAACAAGGAGCTCGACCGCATACTGGAGCATCCGTTCGCGACTTGGAGGATCTTCCTGCACCCAGCGCAGCGCAAGATCGCCTACGCACCCCGGTACGCTGGCCCGGCCCAAGTGACCGGCGGCGCGGGAACCGGAAAAACCGTCACCGCTTTGCATCGAGCCGCGCACCTGGCCCGCCAGGCCAGCGAAGAGCTATTCGCGGCGGAGGAACCCGGGTCCGTTCTGCTGACGACTTTTACCCGGAATCTGGCGGATGCCCTTGAGACGCAGTTCGATCTTCTCGTAGACACGGACGACGTCCGCCGCCAAGTCGAGATCATCAACGTCGACCGGCTCGCCTATCGTGTCGCCGAACAGTCTCGTGGCACCCGCCCCGCCATCATCGATAACAAAGACTTGACCGACCTCTGGGCCGCCGCAGCGGGCAAGGCAGGCTTGCCGTTTGCGTCAACGTTTCTCATCCGCGAATGGGAGCAGGTGATCCTCGCGCAAGACCTGCGGGCCGAGCAGGACTATCTGGCGTGTTCGCGGGCCGGCCAGGGCACACCGCTCGGCAAGGCGCAGCGCCGCCAGGTCTGGCAGCTCACGCAGCAGGTCGATTCTGAGCTGAACGCGATGGGCCGATCCACGTTCGTGCAGCTCGCTAACGAAGCCGCCCGTTTTCTTAGCGCGTCTGGTCAGCCTCCCTACCGGCATGTGATCATCGACGAGGCGCAGGACCTGCACCCAGCGCAGTGGCGCCTGCTGCGTGCGGCCGTCCCGGTCGGCCTCGACGACATGTTCATAGTCGGCGACCCGCACCAGCGGATCTACGGCAATCACGTGTCCCTCGCGAAGCTTGGCATCAACGTGCGCGGACGCAGCCGCCGACTGAAAATCAACTACCGCACCACGCAGGAGATCTTGGCCCTAGCCGTACCCGCGCTCGGCAACGCACCGGTCACTGGGCTAGACGACGAAGCGGATTCCCTCGCGGGGTATCGATCTCCGCTACACGGGCGCCGACCCGAGGTGCACGCGGCCGTTTCGCGGGAGGCTGAGCTGGCAGCGTTGTCTCAGCGGATTCGCGGCTGGATCGATGACGGCATCGAACCGCACGCGATCGGTGTCGCCGCACGGTCCGGTTCCCTGGGGAAGCAGGCAAGCGCGGCGCTGGCAGCGGCTGGCATCGCGACTGTATCGCTGGCCGCGAAGTCGAGGAAGGACGCAGTCCGCGTCGGCACGATGCACGGGATGAAGGGGCTGGAGTTTCAGGCGGTCGCTGTGTTCGGCGTCGAGGAGGGCAGAGTGCCCGCTCCCGCTCCCGCTGCCGTCACGCCTGCTGGCCACGATCCGGTAGCGCATGCCCAGGACCTACAGCGGGAGCGGTGCCTACTCTTCGTCGCTTGCACGAGAGCGCGAGACCACCTGTATGTCTCGTACTCAGGCACTCCGAGCCCATTCCTCAGAGAAAGCTAGATTCAAATCGATTATTCGGAACGGACCGTTGTTGTTTCCGTCAGGCGCGGGTTTACTCCCCCGTCGATGATGGGATCGACTGCATCACTTTCACCTCTGTATGGGCCGTTTATCAGACGAATCGTGCCTGTTGGCTACAGAATTGCCTAGCGGAAGCAAACGATCATACGGCAGCCCCCCCGACGGCCCCCGCCAACTAGTTGCGGAAGACGCCCAGGTTCTCGCTTACCGCGACCAACCGACGGCCGCCGAGTGGCTGTCGCCCGCGGAGGTAGGTTCGCTGCTGGCCGCCGTTCCGAGCGGCAACATCCCGCCCGATCAGGCCCGAGATTTCTCCGAACGGGCGGTGGCGTCTCTCCCAGCTCTCCTCCCTCACCTGTCCGACGTGGCAGACGAGCTGGCGGTAAAGCTCCGCGACGACCACATCCGCGTCCGCGAGGCCGGCGCCTGGCCCAACGCGGCATCCGGCACCAGGTGACGGTCCGCGCCCAGAAACCCGCTGACGTGCTCGGCGTCTACGTCTACCTGCCCGGTGGTGCCGCATGACCGAGTTCACCTCCCTAAAGATCGTCGGCGGCCTGCTGTCGTCCGACCTGCTGGGCCGGATCTTCGCGGGTGATTCCCAGGTGCCGGGCACCTCGCCGGAAAGCTATGGCCTGGAGCGCGGCGAGTCGGTGCGCCGCCAGGCGTCACGCTCCTGGCCCGACCTCCTGGAGACCTGGCAGGACGAGAGGAAGCGCGACCGGTGGACGCGCATCCTGCTGCGGGAACTAGGTTTTCCGCACTAGATGCCTTCGCACATCGCTTTCCGTGCGCTCGGTTGGGACGTGGACCTCGACCATAAAACACCGCACCGCGAGGCCCGCGCCCCGCAGTCGGTGATGCAGGAGCAGCTGAACCGCGACGATTCCCAGCTGTGGAGGATCCTGTGCAATGGGGTTACGCTGCGACTGCTCCGCGACTCCACCACGCTAGTCGGCTCCTCCTACGTCGAGTTCGACGTCAAGGCGATCTTCGACGGCGAACTGTTCTCCGACTTCGTGTTGTTGTACCTGACCTGCCACGAGTCACGCTTCGCGCTGCAGGGAGACGGCGGTCCTGAGTCGTGTTACCTAGAGCAGTGGCCATCGCCTCGCCAACGACGAACTGCGCCCGGACGACCTCAGCCGCGCGCTGCTCCGCCTGGTGTACCGAATCCTCTTCTGGTTCGTCGCGGAAGACCGCGATGCGCTGCTGATCCCCGACGTTTCCGCGGAAACGTCTCACGCAATTGCGCCAGGCGTTTCCGCGGCGACAGGAGGCCGCGCCTTGTAACCGCGCATCACGTGACCGGACTCCCGGCCCGCCACCGCGTACGTGAGAAATGCGGGTTGCGTCTGCCAGCCCAGATCTGGCGTGGTGGCCGTTGCAGGCAAAACACTCCCTCGGTGCCATAATTCTCCCGACTTCGAACCTATGTTCAATACAAGGCTATGCTAGAAGCTTCGATGGCCGCGGTTGCGACACGCCGCCTGTCGGCCAGTAATTCGGGCTCGGACCGTCACCCGTCAGGAAACGCATAGGATTGTCACGCTAAGTCGCGAATGCACGCCAGAACGGGAGGACGGGCAGTCCATGGCGGAGGATAAGGTCAGGCGGGGTCTGCTGCTCAAGACGGCCTTGGAGATCTTGCGCGACGCGGGGACGAAGGTTCCGCAAAGCCAGGTGCTGGAGGAACTGCAGCGCAGAGTGCAATTGACTCCGCACGAGCTGAGTCTGGACAATAGCGGGCTGCCGCGTTTCGACCGCGCAGTAGGTTTTCACACTGGTGATGCGGCGACCGCTGGCTGGGCCTCGAAACTAGGCGGCTGGTCGATCACGGACGCCGGCATCGAGGCACTGGAAACCTTTCCCGACCCTGACGAACTGTTCGCGGAAGTGAGACGGCGGTATCGAGAGGTCGATCAGCGCCGCAAGCTTGCGCAGCAATCCCTGAACGATGTGCAGCAGTTCATCGCCACCACGCTGCAGATGGTCGAGCCTGGCTCGTGGACAGCCCACGATGACGTTGCTGAGCTCGCTGCCACCACGCCGAACGAGGTCGCGGATTTCCTGGCCAGCGGCAACGTCAAGCTACCCACGTCCTACCGGGTACTGCACGCCGATGGCGGCATTCCAGCCGAAGGAATGCTCAACGCCAGTTACCGGGGCACTGACCTGCGGCGCCGCCTCGCCGGTGAGGGCGTCGAATTCGACCCAAGCGGACATGCCAGTCAAGACCAGCGCGTGACCGCGGTCGAGCTGAAGTACCTGCTGGCCGAGCGTGCGGCCGAGGCCGACGACGAGGCGCCCGCAACCACACGCCGGGCGTGGATGGTGCGCGGCACCAGCGTCGACGGGTTCAACCTGGTCCAGCAGTGGCTGAGCGAAGGCCACGTTTCGCTCAGCGCCACACAGCTTGGCAACGTCGATCCGGAAGGCAGCTACGACGACCTCAAGCAACAGGTCGAGGCGGCCTACCAGCACAAGTCGTATGCCTACCGGGGGCAGCGTCTCGAAGAGTTCGACCGGTTCATCCGCCGGATGAGCGAGGGCGACCTCGTGCTGACGCCCATGCAGGGGATGGTGTATCTCGGCGAAGTTGCCTCACCGGCGTACTTCGAGAAGTCCGCGAGCGTCGACAACCTTCGCCGCGAGGTCCGGTGGTACAACGCGGAAGACCCGATCGACGGGAGCGAGTTGCACGCCCCCGTGCCGGCGCTGCTGCAGAGCCAGGCTTACGTGGTCGATCTGACCGAGGCCTATGATCAGCTCGCCGCGCTGATTCCGCGGAGGGATGAAGAGAAGCCACCGGCCGTTCGGGCAATGGAGAAGCCGCAGCGGACCCTGAGCTTGCGCCCCGTGACCGCGGAACTGGCCGCGGACCTGCTCATGGACGCCGCCGGGCTGGAGAAGATCAGGGATCTGCTATGGGAGCGCAAGCAGATCATCTTCTACGGGCCGCCAGGCACGGGCAAGACCTACCTGGCCGCCCGTCTCGCCCGGCACCTGACCGAAGACGGGGCGGTCAAGCTTGTCCAGTTCCACCCGTCGTACACGTACGAGGACTTCTTCGAGGGATTCCGGCCCTCTCCCGGCGGTGACGGCAGCCTGACCTTCACGCTGCGGGCCGGGCCGTTCCGCGACTTCGCGGAGGTGGCCGCCGCGAACCCAACGACGGCGTACATCCTGATCATCGACGAGATCAACCGGGCTAACCTGGCCAAAGTGTTCGGCGAGCTGTACTTCCTGCTGGAGTACCGGGACTCCTCGATCAGCCTGCAATACTCGCCCGACAAGGAGTTCACGCTCCCGCAGAACCTGTTCATCATCGGCACGATGAACACGGCCGACAGGTCCATCGCGCGCATCGATACCGCCATGCGGCGCCGGTTCTCGTTCGTCGAACTCGACCCGCGCATCTCTCCGGTGCAAGGGCTGCTTGCCCGGTGGCTTTCTTTCAATCATCATCCGAACGAACCAGCGCGACTCCTGGACGAGCTCAACCGTCGCCTTGGGGATGCCGACGCCGCCATTGGTCCCTCGTACCTGATGAAGCAGTCCGTCTACGCGCGGCCGGATGGCCTGGAGCGGGTGTGGCAGTACGAGATCATGCCGCTGCTGGCGGACCTGTTCTACGGGCAGCGTGATGTCGCGGAGGCCTACGGGTTGGAGAGCCTGCGCAAGGCCATCGCTTCCGCACCTGCTCCGCCTGAACCGTGAGCGCCATCGAGCTGGACGAGCTCGGCCCTCCCGTGGAGCTGTCGCTCACCGCGGAAGAAGGGCGGGCGCTGGCTTTTTCCGGCGTCGTGTCTGCTGTCCCGTCGCCGTACCGGCCGGGGATCTGGTTGATCGGCGCCGCCGGCAAGGTCGGCGCGGCCCGGATCGGTTCTGTGGAGGTGTTCATCCGGCCGAAGGTTGAAATCGCCCGGCTGCTGTTCCTTCTCGGCTATGCCGAACACGGTGGCGCTTGGCTGCCGGACACCGTGACCGTGGCGGAAGCCGCCGACCTCATCCCTGTTATCGCGCAGGCGCTGTGGCGGCAGACCGAACAGGCCATTCACCAGGGCCTGCTGCCCGGATATGTGGTCGTCGAGGAGAGCTCGCAAGTTCTCCGGGGACGACTGCGCGAGAGCGCGCAGCTGCATGCCCACCACGGGCTGCCGCTTCCGCTGGAGATCCGGCATGACGAGTTCACCGTTGACATCCCGGAGAACCAGATCCTGCGGACCGCCTGTGAACGCATGCTTTCCGTGCCGCGTGTGGATGCCGAATCCCTGCGGATGCTGCGGCGGTTGCTACGCGATTTCGGCGACGTGATGGTGATCTCCCGGGGTTCACCGGTCCCCGCGTGGCAGCCCACCCGGCTCAATGCCCGGTACCACACGGCGCTCCGGCTTGCGTCACTGGTGCTGGACGCGACCTCCGTCGAGCACGGGACCGGGAACATCGCGGTGAACGGGTTTCTGCTCGACATGCCGTCGCTATTCGAGCGGTTCGTCACCGTCACGCTGCGGGAGGCGATCACCGAGCGCTTCGGCGGGCGCGTGGAGGACCAGGTCCGCTACCACCTAGACCAAGCCGACCAGGTGCCGCTGCGACCGGACATCGTGTGGAAGCTCGGCGGCACCGCGGTCGCCGTCATCGACGCCAAGTACAAGGCCGAGAAACCCGCCGGCTATCCGAACGCCGACCTCTACCAGCTCCTCGCCTACTGCACCATCCTCGGCCTGCCTGTCGGCCACCTGGTCTACGCCCGCGGCAACGCCTCACCGGCACGACATGTGGTCCGGCAGTCTGGGATCGAGATCCTCTGCCACGCCATCGACCTCAGCCAGCCGCCGGAGCAGCTCATCGGACAGATGAACAACCTTGCCGAGGTCATCACCGCCGCTGATCGTCCCGTCTGACGCAGCGAGTGCATTGCGGCTCATCAGCCGGACGCGGCGGCTTCCCGGCGGATGCGGTCGACGATTCGCATGGCCTCTTCCTCGGTGATCGCGACGAAGTCGTTCATCGTGTCGCCGCGTTCGGCCGCGTATAGCAGTGGTGTCCGCTTCCATACGAGGTCCTTGGTGAACGCTTCGTCGCGTTGCCCTCGATCGTGCTTAACCCTCCGGACAACCCCACCGGGCTTGTCGCGGCTGCTGTAGTCGTCGACAAGCGCGTAAAAGGTGACCTCTTCAGCCATCGTGTTCCTTCCGTGCAGGGTCGTGGATTTCACGGGCTCCAAGAGGAACCGGAATCTTGCCGCAGAGCCGGTGTTGGAAATCTGTCAGCTCGTCCAACTCGAGCTCCGAGGTTTGCGGGCTTCGGATTCTCTCGTAGGCGTAGTGAGAAAGTTGCTTGGCCTCGAAACTCGCGCGCGTATGGAACTGTACCTCGAAACGCTGGCCGGTCTCTGGCTCGCGCCACTGAGTATTGATCCCTTTGTACTGGTCGCTTGACCATGAGTTCTTTAGCGGCTTGGCCAGTTCGAAACCTGCCGCGGGCAGACGTGCCAAGTCGACGCGGACTCCGGAAGTGTAGCGCTCCTGGTCATAGCAGAACGTGAACCTTGCCGCGTCGGGGACCGACGACAGAGCTTGTGCGGCCGTTAGCCCGGGCCTCGCCTCTAGTTCGTTCGGCCGTCTTGCCAGGCTTGCCGCAGGGCGGGGACCGCCTCGTCCCACTGGCGATCACGGATGAACTGTAACTCATTTGGCAAATCGTTGCGGTTCATCGGTCTGTTACCGAGCGGGTGAGGCAACCGCTTCTACGAGAGGCGAGCGGTTCGTTCGGGATAATGAATTGTCTTATGCGGGCCAGGTGAGGAGGCCGGCGCGGGCGAATGTCGCGCCGTCGGGGGTTGGCTGATCTGGGCCCGGGCTGTGCAGGTCCTGGGACAGGGCGCCTAGGCGGATGAGGGCGACGTGCGTGTCCGCCGCGGCGTCGCGGGCGTCCCACTTCGTCAGCGGCGTGGCGTCGCTTCTTTGCCAGCCGGCCTCCCAGAGCATCCGGGCGACCCATTCCAGGGGGTCCGGGTCGGCTTGTGCGCCGATGGCGACGGCCGCGAGGAGGAGCAGGCTCGCATGCGTCTCGGGGCGTGGGAGCTTGGCCGGCGGGAGGTGTTCGGCTAGGTGCCACCACAGGGCTACGGGATCGTCGCGCAGCTTGCGGCCGCGCGGGGTGGCGAGGAGCGTGCCTTTGTATTTGCGGAGCAGGCCCAGGCGCATGGCCGATTCGCGCAGGTCAAGCACGGGCAGGGTTTGTGACTCGCGGTTGAACTTGCCGTACCACTCTGCGGCCAGGCCGAGGTCGGTGACCGCGGTCTCCACATCGGCGGGCGGGAGGTAGCCGGCGCCGGTGAGCTTGATGCCTTCGGTGCCGACGCGGTCGAGGAACCATGCGTACGGGCGGACCATGCGGGCGGCGGTGTCGGCGTCGACGAGAACCGGTTCGAGGATGTCAGCCTCGGCTAGCAGGTACAGGAGCTCTATCTGCTTGAGCGGGTTGCGGAAGGCGTCGACCAGCTCCACGACTTGGGTCGGAAGCTCGGCGCGCATGCTGCGGTACTCGCTGCTCACCGGAGCAATGGTAGGAGGCGGACATCTCGTTAGGTGCCAGGCTTTGCCTTTTGTCCAGGGACCGAGGTGGTCGCGTCGAGCAGGTTCAGGTAGCCGTAGACCGCCTCCCACAGTTGGTGCTCGGGGTAACGACCGCCGCCGCGATGGTCACGGCGCCAGTCGTGGTCCCAGTACGAGTCGTGAACCTGGCGCAGGTGACGGAGCGCGGCGTCCAGTTCGTCGCGTGCCTGGAGGCGCTCGTCGACCGGTGAGGCGGTCAGGCGGCGGAGGTCGGAGAAGCGGCGTTCGGCCAGGGCGTCGAGAGTTTCGGCGTCGGGACCGTCCTGAGACCAGATCCGGACGGGCGAGCGGATGTAGTGATTCCACACCGGGTCCAGGTAGGAGCGCCACCAGCACCGGTAGCCGCCCTTGCTGAGCGGCAGGATGTCCGTCAGCCATGCGGTTCCGCGGGGTTCTGAGCCCCATGGAGCTTCCTCGGGCATCACCCGGATCACGCCGACGACCTGTACCTCTTCCAGGGGATCGGCGCCCTCCAGTACGTCGCCGAACGCGTACATCGAGACCAGGAACGGCTCATCCTCCGGAGGCCAATGGCCGACCCTTTCGCACTCCTCGGCGAGAAGCCTGAGCTTCTGCACTGCACGCATGTACCGCATGTGTCCTATGGTGCCAGCCGATCGAGGGTGCCGGATGTCTGCCGAAGGAGTCGACTACCCTACAGCTCCGGCCGGTCCTTTGACGGCCTGGGTTATTGCCTTCTCATAGTTGCCCGCCCAGGCAAGGCCTGAGGTGTCGAGCGTGCCCTTGGCCCGTGTGACGGCGACGTAGATCAAGCGAGCTTCCTCCAGGCTGAGCCGTGGCTGCGGCTGGCCGTTCCCGACGGACAGGGGGCCGAAGCCAGGTCCGATGCGGACGCTAGCCCACTCGCGCCCCTTCGCCTTGTGTGCCGTGGACACCGTGACCTGGGCGTCGTCTTCTGGGGACAGTCGACGCACCGCTTGGATGACCGTCTCCGCGCCGTGCGTGTCGACGAGGCGGACTAGTGACTTCAGGTCTCTGGCCGCGCTGTCGTTCTCTACGTAGGTCACCGTCGGCCGCGAAGGCGTCGCGCGCACGACGCTGCTCGTCGGTCGGCACCACAGGGAGTCTGCGGACACTCATGGAGTCAGTCTGGTTCGTTCGGAAAGATGATGGGGTGCGGGGTGTCAGTTTTTCACAGCGAGCGTCGGAGTCAGATGCTGTCCAGCCGGTTCGCCAACCTGCTCTGGCTTGACGGCCGCAAGTGCCTGCTGCTCACGCATGCCGCCACGCTCTTCACCGTGCTCGAACCCGACGTCCGGGTAGCGGCCTTGCGTGACACGGGCCGCCTCGTCACTGCTGTGATCGCGCGGGAACTGGCGCGGGAGGGGCTGAGAGCGGACACGTTCGGCAGCCTGGATCCAGCGGGGGTAGTCCTCGCCAAGACGGCCGACCGCAGCGTTCTTGCACACATGACCGCCATGGCGTTTCTGTGCGAGTTCATGATCGGCGAGGCTGGCGGTCTGGCCGCCGCCGACATCGACGGCATCAACGACCGACTGCGCCGAGACCCCATTGGTACCCGAGGGTACCTGATGCCAATTGAACTCACCCTCCAGCGCACGCAGGGAAACGCGGATTAACCGGGAGGCGACGGGGGTGGGTGTTAGGAGAGGGTGGTGCTGGTGGCGGACGAACCGCGCGTTACCGGAACGCTGGCCGGGCGCGACTGGCTGGCGGCGCTGCCTGACGAACTCGCCGCGCAGCGGAGGGTCATGGCTGGGCTGGTCGATCGCTGCGAGGCGTGGCCGCTGGCGACATCGCTGCTTGTCGGCTGCTCGCTAGGCCGCGGCGCGGCCGATGCGCTTTCCGACATCGACGCGGCGGTCGGCGTCGACGCCGAACGTGGGCAGGCAGGCGCCGAGCGGGTGGAAACCGTGGAAGCGCTGGTGGTGGCGGCGTTGCCGGAACTGGGTCCGCTCGTCGACGTGCTGCGGCATAAGACCGGACCCGCCGACCAGTTCGCGCGGCGGATCTTCGCCCAGTTCACCGACGGCACTCAGCTCGACCTTGCGGTCGTGGCTCAGGCCGAGATCGAGGTGCGCCGCAGCGGTGGCGGTGCCCCGGACTTCATCCCGCTGTATCAGGCATCCGGGCAGGCGGGCTCCGGGGGGCCGGACACCCGGATGCCTGCCCACGGCAGCGCACCCAGCGGTGAGCCGCCGGCCGCGTACGCGGTCACCGGCGATCAGGTCAGGGAATGGGCATTCCTCGGCTGGTGCGCGCTGATCGACACCGACAAGTACCTGCGGCGCGGATCGCTGTGGGAGGCCCACACCCGGCTGCACGAGGCGCGCGACCGGATCTGGGCGCTGTGGGCGGCGGCGCAAGGGGCCATGTACCCGTGGCACGGCCTCTCGCAGGTGCTCGACCACGACCCAGGGAACCTGCCGCCGGGCATCGAGTCCACCGTCGCTGGTCTTGACGCGACCGACCTGCGCCGCGCCGCGCGCGCCAGCGCCGCGACACTCACCGCGGTCAGCGCGGACGCCGCCCGACGCCACCTGGCTGACCTCCCGGAGGCGATGGGCGCCTACGTCACACGCGCCCTGTTCCGCGAACCCTGATCGCAGCGGCTCGCGGACGGTCGGATGCGGAGTGATCGTCCGGAAAGTACCTGAAAGGAGTTGCTTGCCGCTTATAGTCATACGTTGATGCTTGCTGCGGCGTCCTGCTGGTCGGCAGATCCGTCTGGCTGTGAATGGAGTGGGGTTTTATAACAGGGAACGACCGGGGACACGCCGATGCCGCGCTGGTCAGGCGGTTCAGGCAGGCTGTCGCCAAACGGGATCGCGCGGCGGTGTTCGACGCCGTGGTGCGCGAGCATCGCGATGCGGTGCTGGCACGGTACACCGAGCGGCTGTGGCCCGATGCCGACGCCGCGGTCACCGCTGCCCGTGACCTTTTCGTCGTCGCCTATCTGACGATGGCTGATCCGGCGAAGCTGACGCATCCGGACCGCCTGCGGGACTGGCTGCTTGGCATCGTGGACCACGCCGAGCTCGCGTCTGGACTGGCGGCCGGGATCAACGCCATCAACTGGCGAGCGCTGCAGGCCACCATCGAGGCTGGTGTGCCGGATAAGCCGGATATGCGGCGTTCCGTGGCGAGGCGGGCGTCGTCGCGGCACTGGCTGGAGCAGATCGTGGCAACGCTGCCCGAACCCAGGCAGCAGATGTACGACTTGTTCGTGCGAAGGGCTCTGGACAGCCGGAACGTCGCGAGGAAACTGGGCACCGACGCCGCCGAAGCCCGCCGGCTGCGCCGCGAGAACCGCGAAGCGATACTGCGCGCCTTCGAGGTCACCGCGCTCGCGGCCGCTGAAGCTGCCCCGGACCCGCTGGGTGGCGAGACTCCCGGGTGCGGGTACGTGCTGCAGCTCATGGCTGATGCTCAGCGTGACGGCGGTATGCGCGAGAGTGTTCGGCACGACGGTGTGGTGCTGCCCGCCGACCTCCGGCTGAGCGTGACGCGCCATGTGACCGAGTGCTATGCCTGCCGCGACCGGCGTGACGCTTGCATGGTGCGGTGGGCACAGGAGCTGCTGCCGATCCTAGCCAGCGCCGAACTGAACGAGCAGGTTATCGAGGACTTGCGAACGATCCCGGCGTCAGGGCGGTCCCACGTCGGCGCACCGGCCGGCCTCCGCCTCGGCCGCAGTCGCGGTACCCACCGAGGCGCCGCCCCTGTGTCGACTCGCAGGGTCAACGCGCGGCGTGCGGCCGTGGCTGGCGGCGGATCGCTTGCGGCACTGCTGCTGCTTGGCTTCGTGCAGCCCGGGTTTCTCCTTAGCGCGGCGGACTCCGCGCCTGGGGGTACCTCCTTCTCTTCGTCGAAGGCCCCGAGCAGCGGCAGCCTGAGCAACAGCGGCAACCGGCAGAGGATCGGCTCCGCGCAGGCCTCCGGGCGAGCGGCTCCCAGCGCGATCAGAAGTTCCTCGGGAGGCCTGCCCCCGATTGCTGGCGTGACCGCGACGCCCACGCCGTCGTTCGCCACGCCGTTGTTCGCCACGCCGACGCTGCCTGTGCAGACCACGGTTCAGCCTCAGCGGCAGCGTGCCACTCAGGCCGCATCGTCTCCGGCTAAGGGGCCGGGGTACCGGCCGGGGCCAGGCCTCGGTCCCTCGGAGAAAGAGCTGGTGGCCTCCTTGGTCGGGGAAGCGGTGCTCGCGGTCTGCGGCGGCAACCAGGATGCCTACGGCACCTGTCTTCAACAGCTCGCGAGTGAGCGGACGCCCGGCTGGACGCGGGCGGTCAGCCGCAGCCTCGTTGAATTCCTGCGCTTGTCGGTGACGGCCGCCTGGCGGCGCGGCTGGCAGCCGGCCGAGCTCGCCAGGCACCTCGGCCGGCAGCTTTCAGGCACGCACGCGGCCGTCATCGCGGACATGATCGTGGCCGAAATGCGCGGCTACGCCACCGCCACCGTGGATGCCCGCTGGGCTGCCCAGGTGGCCGCGCTCGGGACCGCCGGAGCGGAAAACGGGACCTGGCGGGGGAGCGACGCTGAGTACCTGGACGCATGTCGCGGGCGGGGTCTGGCCGACGCTGGCCTACGGGGCTTGCTCGCCGACGCGATCGAAACACTGCACGCGCTGCAGCATCTCCCCCTACTGGAACGGCTTCTCCCGCTGCCCGGATCCGCCCGGCCGACCGCACAGCAGCGGGCCGAGCCCGCCGACGAACGGCTGCTGGGCAAGATCCGGGCGCTGCTCGTCAAGGCCGAATCGACGGAATTCGCGGAGGAAGCGGAGGCCCTGTCTGCACGCGCGCAGGAGCTGATGGCCAAGTACAGCATCGATCACGCGCTGCTCGCCGCCGAGTCCGGGCACACGGAGGAACCGGGCGGGCGGCGGATCGCCGTGGACAACCCCTACGAGGCACCCAAGACGTCGCTGCTGATGACCGTCGCGCAGGCCAACCGCTGCCGCATCATCTGGTCCAGGGAACTGGGCCTGGTCACTGTGATCGGCTTCCCGGCAGACCTGGACGCGGTCGAATTGCTGTTCACGTCGCTGCTCGTTCAGGCGAACCACGCGATGCTGAGGGCCGGGGCGAAACGGGACTCCCACGGGCGGTCCCGAACCCGGGCGTTCCGCCAGTCGTTCCTGGTGTCCTACGCCGTCCGCATCGGCGAGCGCCTGTCCGAGGCCACCGGTCACGCGGAGCAGCAGGCCGCGGAGCAGCAGGCCTCAGCGAATGCCGGTGGCAAGGACCTGGTGCCGTTCCTGGCGGCACGCCACCGGGCGGTCGACGACGCTGTGGACGCGATGTTCGGCGACACGCTGACGAGGAGCCGCGCGGTCCGGGTGACCGACGCGGAGGGCTGGCATTCGGGCCGAGTCGCCGCCGACATGGCAAGCCTGCACACCCACGCCGCAGTCGCCAGTACCGCGTCGGCATAGGCATACACACGTTTCCACCGAATTGTGCGGCGCCGGCGTTGCGCGAAAGCCAACGGGGCGAGCGGCTGCGACAATCGCGCTATGCCGAAGCAGCCAGACTCCCCAGAAACCGCTGTGCGGATGCTGCTCGACCAGGCGGGCTTGTCCTTCGATGACCGACTGCGGCAATGGCTCGACGCGCAGACGTTCATCGGCGGCAAGCGCGTGGAAAGGCAGCCGCTGCCCCCGCTGTCCGAACACGCAGCCGCCACCATCCACCAGGTGAAGGTGAGCCTGCACGGCGCGAAGCCGGCGGTCTGGCGGCGGCTGGAGATTCCGAGCGCGATGACGCTGGACGAGGTCCACGCGGTGCTGCAGACCGCGTTCGGCTGGTACAACGTTCATCTGCATTCGTTTGAGACGGTATGTGGCGAGTTCGGCGCGCCGGACTGCGAGGACTGGACCGATCATGGCGACGAGTCCGCGGTCACGCTCGCGCAGGTCGCCACGAGCGAGAAAGCCAGGGTCAGCTACGTGTACGACTTCGGTGACGACTGGCGGCACGACATCGTCGTCGAGAAGATCCACCCCGCCGAGCCGGGCGGCAGATACCCGCGCTGCACCGGTGGCAAGGGCGGCCCGCCCGAAGAGGACGGCGGGGGGATCGGGGTATTCAACTACGAGCGCGCGGCGGATGGCACGGGTCACGCCGGGATCGACGTAAGCGCTCTGACCGCCGCGCTCACCGCGGACCGCTCCAGCAAGACGCGCAGCTGACGGCACTTCCCGCCGCCCACCATCAGCGCCGCGTACGAACACGGCAACACGCTGGAGAAGGTCGTGCCGCTCGGCCGGGCCAAGGACTACCCTTCTGCTCGTGCGACTGACCACGCGCGGCGGCCCGAGGAACGAGATGGCACTACGGGCCATGAAGCCCGGCGGCGAAGAGCCGCTCAGGGAACGGCAGTCACGAACCGAACTGGCGCGCGTCAACCGCCAGCTGAACAGCTGCGGACTCAGCTCGCCGCACTCGAGGAAAGACCGATCGCGCTCCTTTCCGACCTCGGTGAGCAGGGCTCACCACCATCATGACCGCATCCCGGCCTGTCGTTATCTGAGTGGGAGAAAGCAATGAGGCTACGTATTCCACACATTCCACACATGCGCATGGTGGCCGAGATCGTCGGTGCCGTGCTGCTCCTGTCCGGCGGCGCCGCCAGCGCCGCCGCGATCATCCCGGCGGCGAAATCAACGACCGTCAACGCCTGCGAGAACACCAAGACCGGTGCGCTGAGCGTCCGGCTGCACGCGACCTGTCCCGCGGGCACCAGGGCGATCTCCTGGAACACCACGGGCCCGGCAGGACCGCCCGGAACCACAGGCATATTCGGCGCCAAGACGAATACGGCCTCCACCGGATCGGCCGGAGCCGGGTGCACCCTAGGCGAGGTCATCCTCACCGCCGGCAAGACCGCGCCCGGGGGCACCATCCCCGCCAACGGGCAACTACTCTCAATCGCTAAGAACGCGGCTCTGTTCTCGCTGCTCGGCACCATGTACGGCGGGAACGGCAAGACGACCTTCGCCCTGCCCAACCTGAAAAAGGCGGCGCCCAACGGCCTGAGTTACTCGATCTGCCAGTTCGGCACCTTCCCCTAACCGCCGCGCGCCCGCCGGAGCCGGGCGAGTCAGCAACGATGTTCGCAGCCGCCGACGCCCACTACCCGCCCTCCGGCGGCGCCCGCGCCGCCCTGGTCCTGGCGTCCGACGCCACGTACTCAACGATCGTCACAGAGAAGACGGTCTTCATCGAGCACGTGGCCCCGTACCAGCCAGGCGAGTTCTACCGGCGTGAGCTGCCGCCGCTGCGAGCGGTCCTAGCCGACGTCGATGCCCTCGACCTGCTCATCATCGACGGCTACGTCACGCTCGACCCAGGCGGCAGGCCCGGCCTCGGCGCGTACGCCCACGCGGAGTTCGCCGTCCCTGTGATCGGTGTGGCCAAGACCAGGTTCGCGTCGGCTGTCCACGCGATCCGCGTGTTCCGCGGCAACGCGACGAGGCCGCTGTACGTGACGTCGGCCGGCGTACCGCCCGCCGACGCGGCCGACACGGTCCGAGCGATGGCCGGCAAGTTCCGCCTTCCCGACGCACTGCGCCGGGCAGACGCGCTCGCCCGCGGCCGCGGTGCCGCGCACTAGCGGACGCCGGGGCCGCTGACTTGCGGCACGTAGGCAAGCGATTCCTCGCGGGCGCCCAATATGTTGGCCGAACGGGCGGTGGCGGCTCCCCCAGTTCGACGTGCATGCCGACGTTTGACAGACGGCCCCGATCGTTCTGCAAAAGTGCTTGATTGGGTTTGATTTTGATTTCCGCTTATAGCCATATTTAGCCGGCCCGTTGTGGCATCCTGCTGGTCGGCAGGTCCGGCTGGCCATGAATGGAGTGACGTTCATAGCGACGAACGACGGGGAGCAGGCCGACGCCGCGCTGGTCGGGCGGTTCAGGCAGGCTGTCGCGAAACGGGTCCGCGCGGCGGTGTTCGATCAGGTGGTCCGCGAGCATCGCGACGCGCTGCTTGGCCGTTGCGCCGAACGCCTGTGGCCCGATGCCGATGCCTCGATCGCGGCGGCGTATGACGCATTTATGGTCGCCTATCTGGCGATGGATGATCCCGCGAAGCTGCCGCGTCCTGAACGCCTGCGGGACTGGTTGCTTGGCATCGCGGCCGAGGGCGAGCCCGCGTCCGGGCCGCCTGCCCCAGCGCGGCGGGCATGGTCGCGGGGCTGGCTAGAGCAGATCGTGGCCACGCTGCCCGAACCCCGGCAGCAGATGTACGACCTGTTCGTGCGAAGGGCCTTGGACAGCCGAAACGCGGCGACGGAACTGGGCACCGACATCGCTGGCGCCCGGCGGCTGCGGCGCGAGAACCGCGAGGCGATACTGCGCGCTTTCGAGGTCACCGCGTTCGCGGCCGCGGAAGCCGACGTGGACCCGCTGGGGGGCGAGCCCCTCGGGTGCGGGCAACTGCGGCAGATACTTTCCGATGCTCGGCGTGGTGGCGATGCGCATGAGGGCGTTCGGCGGGACAACTTTGTGTTGCCTCCTGAGCTGCGGTTGACCGTGACGCGCCACGTGGGCCAGTGCGGCACCTGCCGCGAGCGGCGGGACGACTGCATGGCGCGGTGGGCACAGGAGATTCTCCCGATCGTCGCGGGCGCCGAACTGAACGAACAGGTCATCGAGGATTTGCGCACGATCCCCGAGTCCACGCGATCCCACCGCGCGGCAAGTTCCGGCGGCCTGTCCCGTGGCGGTCGCGGTGTCCACGCAGGCGCCGCCCGTGCTGGCGTCGGCAGGGCGGTCTTCACCAGGCGTGCCGCAGCGGCGGGCGGGGCCGGCTTGCTTGTGATGCTGCTCCTGCTCGGCTTCGTGCAGCCGGGGTTCTTCCTTAGCTCCGCGGCCTCCGCGCCTCGAGGTACCTCCTCCTCGTCGAAGCTCCCAGGCAGCGGCGGCCGCGGCAGCGGCGGAGACCCGCAGATGATCGGCACTTTCGACGAGGTCCCAGGACGGCCGGTTCCTAGCACGACAGACGGCTCTTCGGCAGGCCTGCCCGCAGATGGCGGAGGCTCCACGGTGCCAACGTCGTCATCTGCTACGGCGCCTGTGCACAGCACGGGTCAGCCTTCATCATCGCCCACGTCGCCCTCGGCTCACCCGACTTCTCCGTCCCCGTCGTCAAGCTCGCCGTCCACACCGACGCCATCCGCGTCTGCGGCGGGGCCGACTCCGGTTCCGACCACACCAACTCCTTCGACCCCGGCGTCGCCGACTCCTTCGACCCCGGCGTCGACGCCGCCGCCTTCGAGCCCGCCACCGTCCACATCGCCCCCGAGCTAGGCAGCCAACCCGATCCAGGCGCGCGACCATATCCTCATAGGCCGGCCTCCCGGACGCTCTCCGGCGGGGCGGCTGCGGCTTGTCAGGCACCGGGCGGCGCGGGCCCATCGATACCGGGTGACGCGCCTCCTTCCGCACCGCAGGCGCCGCGCCAAGACCCGCACTAGCACCCGAGCGCAGGCTCAGCAACATAACACATGAAATGTTTCGATTTTAGAAACTGCGATCTATACTCGCGCCATGGATGCGAAACAGCTTGGTATGCGCGTCGCGGCTCTCCGCGAGGCGCGCGGGATCACCGGACAGGCCCTTGGTGATGCCCTTGGCCTTTCGCGGTCACAGGTTTCGAAGATCGAGCACGGTACGAGGCGGCTGGAGGTCAGCGAACTTGCCGCGATCGCCGATGCCCTCGAGGTCAGCCTCGGAGAGGTCCTCGGCGTAGAGCGAAGCGGCAGCCTGGCCCTAGCGGCTCGAGTAATGGAGGCGCCTCGAGCCGATGACACGCTGCCGTCACGCAGGCGTATGCGGCAAATGCTTGAAGCAGAAGCGACCCTCGTCAACGCCATGGGGCTTCAGGAAAGCCGACTGACTCGGTCCGGGCAAGACGTGCTCGCGATGATCGAGAAGCACGGAATTCCGCCTATCCGGGCGCCCTGGCGGGACGGTGAGACACTGGCCGACCTGGTACGGCAGGGGCTCGGCTTCGGCCGGGCACCGATCGCGGACGTCGCTGACCTAGCGGAGCAGCACTTCGGGCTCGACGTCCTGGCGTGGCCGACAGGCAAGGCCGTCAGCGGTTTGTGCGCCCACGGGCAAGGCATCGCGATGATGCTCATCAGCACCGCTTTTCCGCGGGGACACCAGCGGTTCACCACGGCGCACGAGCTGGCGCACCATCTGCTACGTGATCCCCGTGAGATAGTGATCGAGAACGACTTGTATGACAGCAGCAACCCGATTGAAAAGCGCGCAAACGCGTTTGCCGCGGCCTTGCTCATGCCTGTCGACGGCCTGCGGGACGTAATCGCTGACCGTCCCATCGACGAAACGGTGCTCACCGGGCTGATGCGTCACTTCGGCGTCAGCTTCTCGGCCCTGCTATACCGGCTTGCCAGCTCCAGTGTCGGGTTGCTTAGCACAGAAACTCGCGACGCCTGGCTGCAAAAGCCGGTTTCGGCCGTGCTCCGCGCCGCGAACGATCCGTCACCAGAGGAACTGACGAATCCGGACGAGTCGAGGCGTATCCCCCTACGGCTATGGCGCGCAGCCCAAGCGGGTTATCAAAGTGGCCGCGTAGGCATCGGCACCCTGGCCGCACTTGCCGACGAATCCCCCGAGCAGCTATTCGTCCGCCTCGCCGACAAGGACATCCGCCCGCCAGCTCCAGCCGATGACCTGGCAGACCTGTGACCGCCCTGATACCAAAACTGCTGCTCGATACCTGTTCCATTATCACCCTGTCCTACTGCTCGCCGGTCGCCACGATATTCCGGAGCCGGTACCAGGGCACCGCTGGATGGGTCGAGGCCGCGCACGCGGAACTGATCAGACAACGCGGACGACGGCCCCCGCATCCTCAGGCAGGACGCGCCACCAACTGGGCGGCAACATGGCTGGGCACACCAATTGCGATGACCGACGTAGATTTGATTATCGCGACAGAAAGCATCCAACGTGACATTGCCGCTGGCTGCACTGAATCCGCACTTGATCACCTAGGCGAGGCAGCGAGCATCGCGTTGCTCCAGTCAGCGAGGGCCGGACGTCTGATCAGCGATGATCACGCAGCCAGAGGCGAAGCACGCAAGCGGGGAGTCCGGGCGAGCTCCACTGTTGGCGTCATTGCCGAGTTGCTCTCCATTGACGGCAGTGGCGTCGATTTGGCGATGTCCGACAACTACCTCGAGACGCTCCAGGCACGAGGTCGAATGCGCGTGCAATTGAAGTCAGTCGACCTACTTTCCGGCGACCTCGGACCATGGCAATAGAGCCATCATCAGCGCGGACGGGAGGCGCGCCCGGAGTCTGAACTCCTCCGCGCTGGAACGCGCAAGTGCCGCCACGAAAATGAATGCCTGCCTGTTACGCGTAGGTCCGGATGACACGGAGGGCAGTGACGCCGCACGGACCGGTGGCCTGCAGGCCTGACTCCGCCGGGGCGAGACGCTGTGCGGCGACCCGGCAGAATGCTCCCGCCGGTCCGCTGATCTCGGATTCGGCGCCTTCCGGCCCGAGGGTCCACGCGGTCAGCCCATCCGGCGCCGTCAGCGAGCAGCGCACCGCGGCCGGCGCCACGCCCGCCAGGGAGAATGCGTACGGCAACGTCCGATGCGCTAGCCATGCGATG
>Ga0210396_10002225_pt1 | contig 19979 bp, 19 predicted proteins | sample IncBWH17OmetaG_FD_155466 | JGI IMG/M metagenome (GOLD analysis project Ga0210396, IMG submission 155466) | Forest soil microbial communities from Barre Woods Harvard Forest LTER site, Petersham, Massachusetts, United States - Inc-BW-H-17-O ... | reverse complement strand
AATATCGCCTATGATCTGCATGAAAGCGTCACCGATCCCTCAAAAATGGTATTCGTCGAGCAATGGGAAAACGCTGAGGCGCTGGTGCCGCATCGCGCCGCCGAGCACATGAAGACGTTCGGCCGCATTGCCGCGAAATGTTTTTCGGCGCCGCCGAGGATCGAAATTATCACCCCCGAAAGGGTCGATGTCCGTTGATCAGGAAAGCTCCGTTGATCAGGAAAGCAACAGCATGATCCGCGCCACGCAGGTCCGCAGCCAACATCGCTGGAGTGAGCCGCCGGCCGATACCGTCGTGCTCGATTTCGACGATCGCCACCGGCGGCGGATGGCGATGACGGGCACGCGCGGGCTTGAATTCCTGCTCGATCTGGAAAACGCCACCGTGCTGCGCGGCGGCGACGCGCTGGTGCTCGACGATCACAGGCTGATCGAGGTCGTCGCGGCGCCGGAGCCGCTGGCCGAGATTCGCGGCGCCGATCCGCAACATCTGGCTCGGATCGCCTGGCATCTCGGCAACCGCCACCTGCCGACGCAGATCACGGCGCGCGGCCTTCGTGTCCGGCGCGACCATGTCATCGAGGCGATGGTGAAGGGACTCGGCGCGCGCGTGATCGAGATCGAGGCGCCGTTCGATCCCGAAGGTGGCGCCTATGACGGTGGCCATGCGCACGCGCCGGAAAGCAATCCGCACGGCCACGGGGCGCATGATCCTTCGCATGATCACGCCAGTCATGATCATTCAGGCCATGATCATCATGCCGGCCATCATCACCATGATGATCATCGGCATGACGAGCATTGCGGTCACGACCATCACCACGGCCATTCCCATGCTCATGACCACAAGTAAGCCGGCGCGGCCGCGGCGCCGTGCGGTCGCGCGGGCCGATTCCGTCAACGAGGACGCTGCGCGGACGCCTGACAGCCGGAGCGGAATGCGGGAGAGTGAGGCCGCGGCGCTGTACCGGCTGATGACCTGGCTGTCGCCGTCTTTTCCGGTCGGCGCCTTCTCCTATTCCAGCGGCATCGAATGGGCGGTGGAAGCCGGCGACATCTGCGACGCCGCTTCGTTGCGGAGTTGGCTGATCTCGATGCTCGCGGATGGCCCCGGATTCTGCGACGGCGTCTTTCTGGCGCACGCACATCGGGCCGCGTCGTCTCTCGACCAGGCCGGACTTCGCGAAATCGCGGAACTCGCTGCCGCCTTCGTGCCCTCGCGCGAACGCTATCTTGAAACCTCGGCGCAGGGACGTGCTTTCATCGACATCGCCCGCGCCGCGTGGAATTGCGACGGGCTGGATCGGCTGGTTTCATGTTGCGATGGGGTCATCGTTTATCCCGTCGCGGTCGGTCTTGTCAGCGCCGCGCATGCGATTCCGCTGGCGCCTACGCTGCACGCTTTCCTTCACGCGTTGACCTCGAACTGGATATCCGCCGGGGCCAGGCTGGTTCCGCTCGGGCAGACTGATAGCCAGCGCGTGCTGGCTCTGCTGGAGCCGATCGTGGTCTCAACCGGTAAACGCGCGCTGGAGGCTTCGCTCGATGATCTCGGCAGCGCGACCTTCCGCGCCGACCTCGCCAGCATGCGGCACGAAACGCAGTATACGAGGTTGTTCAGGTCGTGAGGATGCGTGCGATGCGCTTTAAACATAATGTGTCGCCCCTGCAAAGACGAACGCAGGAGCCCATACTCCGCGGCCTGTCTTTAGGGCTCGCGGGCAGAGACCTTCTTTTACGACAAGCGCCGGTGGCTGGGTCCCGGCGTTCGCCGGGACGACGATAATCAAGGGAATGTCTGACATGTCCAGTTCTCATGGCCCGCTTCGTATCGGCATCGGTGGTCCCGTCGGCTCCGGGAAAACCGCCTTGATGGACCTGCTCTGCAAGTCGATGCGGGAGCGCTACGACATCGCCGCGATCACCAACGACATCTACACCAAGTGGGACGCGGAATTCCTGGTGCGTTCAGGCTCGCTCACGCCGGATCGCATCGCCGGCGTCGAGACCGGTGGCTGCCCGCATACGGCGATCCGCGAGGACGCCTCGATGAATCTGGCCGCGGTTGCCGACATGCGCGCGAAATTTCCTGACCTCGATGTGATATTGATCGAATCCGGCGGCGACAATCTTGCCGCCACTTTCTCGCCCGAACTCGCCGATCTCACGATCTACGTGATTGACGCCGCGGCCGGCGACAAGATTCCCTCCAAGGGAGGCCCCGGCATCACCCGGTCGGACCTCCTCGTCATCAACAAGATCGACCTCGCGCCGCATGTTGGCGCGTCGCTGGAAAAAATGGACACTGACACAAGAAGAATGCGCGGCCAGCGGCCGTTCGTCATGACCAATCTCAGGAAAAGCGAAGGCCTCGACCGCATCGTCGGTTTCATCGAGACCAAGGGCGGTCTTCGTCCGGCGGCGCGGGCCAAGGTGAGCTGACCTGATTGGTTAACGTCTCTGGCCGGCGGCAAAGCATTTTCGCGGGCTGGGAACAAAATCCATCGGCTGTCGTTGTTACGCTCCGGTCTTGCCAAGTCGCGGCAACCACCGGCTCTTTTTGTCGAGTTCTTGATATTGAGTTCTGGTCGCCAACCGCGGTTGCGTATCGATGATCGCTCCTCCATTATGCCGCGTGGTTGATCTTCATTTTGTTTCGATTTATTGCCGACCCGGCGGTCGTCAAATGCTCCTTAATTTTCTTCGCCAACTCCTCATTTCCGAGTAAGCGAGTGGTTCGGCTGGGTTTCATCATCGGTTTTATCGCGCTTATCGGAGTTCTGCTCTCCGGTCTGGCGGCTTATCGCGTCCACTATCAGGAATTGGCCGTCGACCGCATCGCGCTGGCGCGCGCGATCGACGTTCACGCCAGTCTGGTTCAGGACCGGTTGACCGAGCGGGAACTGCTGGCGCGCGTCGCATCGGGCCTGTTTCGTGCGCCTTCGGTGATCAAAGCCAACATGCTGCAGCCGCTGCGAGCCTCGATCTATGCCTTCAAGACGGATTTCGTGGTCGCGACCTGGATCGCACGGCTGCGGCCCGAAGAGCTGAACGCCGCACGTACGGAGCTCTTGAGTGCGGGATTTCCGAACCCGACGGTTCGCAATTTTAACGATTCGCCCTTGGATACAACGTCTCTCGACAGGCCGATCGACGTCGTGATGGACGTCGAACCCCGCGAGGAAGCGACGATGGCTTTCGCCGGCCGTTCGCTTGACCAGCACCCGATCCTCGGACCGATGCTGGCGCAAGCCATGACCGACGGAACGCCTGTCGCCTCCGACCCGTTTCCGCTGCTGTACCCGGATGGGCCGATCGGCCTCGTTCTCGCCGCGCCGGTTCTGCAGCAGAGTAATCCTCAGCCGGCCGGCTTTGTGACATTTTCCTATGAACTGGCGCCGTTGATGCTGGCCAACGACGATCTGTCGCTGTTTTCGGTGGTCCTGAAAGACCCCCGCCGCCAGGACGGCGAGCTGATCGCAAACGATCGGGGTGTCGTCACGTCGAGGACGGCAAACCGGCAAGGTCCCTCCCCGTCTGTGACAAGGACGGTAACATTCGGAAGCCGCGACTGGACGCTCGTCTATTATGCCAAGACCAATGCGACGACACGGGCACGACGGACCGCCACGATCGTGGCCGCCATCGGCCTCGCATTGACCGCGATCGTGTGCGGGCTGTTTGGCTATGTCGCCTATAACAATCTGCGGCTCAGTCGTGAAATCCAGGTCCGGATCGGCTTCGAGCGGCGTCTGACCGCGGTGATCGACGAACTCAATCATCGCGTGAAGAACATCCTGGCGGTCATCCAGTCGATCGTGACGCGAACGCTGCGCCATGGTTCGGACATCGATGTCGCCCGCGAACTCCTGATCGGCCGGATCCATGCCATGTCGAACGTGGTTTCGCTGCTCAGCGAAAGCCAGTGGCAGGGCGTGAAACTGAAGGGGTTGTTCGAAGCGCGCGCGATACCCCACGCCGAGCGGATTGCCGTCAGCGGTCCCGATATCACCGTTAGCGCGCGGGCGGCGCAGTCGCTTTCGCTGCTGTTCTTCGAGCTGGCGTCGCATTCCGACGAAGGACTTTCGCTGGTCGGCAAGCACCCCCACATCGTCGCGCATTGGGAAGTGAACGGGGAAGATCCCGACATCACTTTTCATTTCCGCTGGGAAGAATTCAATACCAGCGCGGCGACTCGCCGCGAGGACAGCGATTTCGGTGTCATCCTGCTCGATCGCGTGGCGCCGGAGGCGCTCGGTGGCACATCGAAGCGATATTTTACCGATGTGAGCTACGTCTACGAACTGGCTGCGCCGATGGAGACCGTGGTCGACATGACGGAGCGAGACCGCACCGAACAATTTTCAGCGCCGCCGGGGCGATAGGCCTCGCGATAGAAATGCAGGACCTCATGGGTTCGAGACGCGCCAAGTTGTCGCGCTCCTCGCCATCAGGATTAAGACCTGCGAGGGCTCACGAACGCCGGGGATTCAAGGACTCAGAGTGGATAACATCTCATCCCGAGCAGGCGCGCGAGCGCCGTCTCGAAGGATGAAAGTCTGCACCCGGAATACGCTACCCTCCGCTGCCGATCACGGCGCGCACGGTTTCGTCGGGGCCGAAATCCTCGGCGCCGTCGACATACAGCAGTGCCGAGAGTTTCGATCGGGCGCGGTTGACACGGCTCTTGATGGTTCCGACCGCGCAGCCGCAGATTGCCGCCGCGTCCTCATAGGAGAAGCCGGAGGCGCCGACCAGAATCAGCGCTTCACGCTGGTCCTGCGGAAGCTTGTCGAGCGCGGCGCGGAATTCCTCGAACTCCAGATGCGCGCTTTGCGCAGGCTGGGTTTTCAGGGTCTTGGCATAGCTGCCGTCGGCGTCCTCGACCTCGCGCCGTCGTTTGCGATAGTCCGAGCGGAACAGGTTGCGCAGGATCGTGAACAGCCACGCCGGCAGGTTGGAGCCGGGCTGGAACGAGTCGATGTTGGCCAGCGCGCGCAGCAGGGTTTCCTGCACCAGGTCGTCGGCGCGGTCGCCATTGCCACTGAGCGAGATCGCGAACGCGCGCAGGCTAGGAACCGACGCCAGGATGTCGTCGCGGAGTGAGTCTGTGAGAGGCATTATTCCCCTCCGTCGTTTTTGTCGCCCGCATTCCCTAGTTGGGGAGTAGCCTCGGCCACATCAAGCTTTCGGATCAGCTCGGCGAACCGGTCCGGAACTCCCTGCCGCACGACATCGTCGTACATGGCACGGAGCTGGTGGCCGATTCTCGACTGAATCTCGGCATTGAGGCCGCCCTGCTTTTTTTCCTTCATGACATGTTCCACGCTTCCCCGAGAGTTAAGTGAGTTAAGTCCCTGTAACTTCACCGGTAATTCTTCAACTAGCCCCCGTTGGGGGCGGCCGATCTCGAAAACTTAATTCCAAGTCAGGCCGAAAGTTCCGCATTCGGACGGAACTTTTGTCGGGTTCGGGCGTAAACAGGAATAGCAGGGGAACCCGGGTCGTCCCAATGGATAGCTGACCCAAGATAAGGATGGAGTGGGGATGTCCCGATCACAGCTTGTTGCTGAACATTTACCGTTGTTGCGGCGCTATGCCCGGGCCCTGACGGGAAATCAGGCGTCGGGTGACGCCTATGTCGGTGCCATGCTTGAAGCCCTGCTTCAGGATCCGTCCCTGCTCGACGAGCAGCACGGGCCCCGCGTCGGGCTTTTCCGGCTGTTCACCCAGATCTGGAATTCGGTTTCGCTCAACGACGATCCTGATGTGGCGACCTTGCCGATGCCGCCGGAGCGAAGATTGTCGAATATCACGCCCTTGCCGCGCCAGGCCTTCCTGCTGTTATCGCTCGAGGGTTTCTCGGAAGAGGAAGTGTCGTTCATTCTCGGAACCGACGTCGCCGAGACCCGCAAGCTCGCCGATACCGCGGGCCGCGAAATGGCGGCGGAGATCGCCACCGATGTTCTGATCATCGAGGACGAGACTTTTATTGCGATGGATCTGGAAAGCCTGGTGAAGAATCTCGGCCACCACGTGATCGGCGTCGCCCGTACCCATACCGACGCCGTGGCGCTCGCCAAGAACAAGAAGCCCGGCCTGATCCTGGCCGACATCCAGTTGGCCGACGGCAGTTCCGGCCTCGACGCCGTCAACGAGTTGTTGAAGACCTTCGAGGTGCCGGTGGTGTTCATCACCGCCTATCCCGAACGGTTCCTGACCGGCGAGCGCCCCGAACCGGCGTTCCTGATCTCAAAGCCGTTCCAGCCCGCGATGGTATCCGCCGTCGCCAGCCAGGCGCTGTTCTTCCAGCGCAATTCGCGCAACCGCGCGCCAAGAGTCGCTTAAAGCAAGAGTCGCTTAAAGGGTGGCGTAGTCGCGAAGCGATTGCGGTGACGTAAGAACAGTGACGGTAAATAATCCGGCGTGCTTGATGGCGCGCCGGATTTGCATTGGCGCACCGTGAAAGACGGCAACGACTTCCGTGTTCGTATTTTTGAAAAAAAAGCAGGGCGCGGCTGGCATCACCACAGCCGCGCCCCACGTCGCCGGTCAATGGGGCAGGGGGGATAACCGGCTGCCAGAATGACGCTCGGGCCCCATGAGTCGTTCCAGCCTCGCGGATATTTTTTTGTACACGGTTAAGTGATAGCCCGCGTCCAGAACCGGGCTGTTCCGCTCGCGTTGTGTCGCTGATCGCCATGGGGCGATGGATCGACAGGCGGGGCCAGCCATGCCAGAGGTAGCCAGCGGAATTTCCAAGGAAACTTCCAAGGAAACTTTCAAGGACGCTTCAAAGGTAATTTTCGGGGCGATCGCTATTTCGCTGACATTCGGCGCCGCCCAGTTTGCCTCCGGCAGCGATCTCTCCGGACCCGATCTCCCGGCAGACCCGCAGGACCGGCTGCAGAGCGCCTTCCGCGAATCCTTGCAAGGGCCTTCGGCCCCGAGCGACCTGGCGATCAACCGCGCCGCCAAAGCCGACCGCGCGGCCGGTGTGGTGCGATCACCTACGCAGTCGAAGACAATTTCGCTCCAGATGGAGGGTGTTTCCGATACGTCGATTCTGATCCGTATACCGATAGCCCAGGCACGCCATGGTTCGTCGGCGCCCTCGGCGACCAAATCCCCGGATCGAAAGATGACGGTCGCCTGCGAGCCCGTAGTCAGTGTCCTGACCGAGGTCGCCAAGCTGCTTCAGCCGGGCCGCTGCGTGACGTAACAGCCTTTCGGGCGCTTCCGCTTACGCAACCGAAGATTCCCGTCAGGATCCCGTCATTGCGCGCAACGCGGAATTTGTCGAAGCGAATCCTCGAAGCGAATCAATGTGATTCCCCCGGTCCAGGGTCATCTGGAAAAATTTTCCGTTTCGCGCCTGACCCAAATTAGTCGCATATCCCTGGCCGTCCCGTCCCTCTGAGGGGCGTTTCGCGATCGTCACGGACGTTGGGCGGGATGCGGTGGACGCTGATGGCGCTTCTGACGAGGCGCCTTCGCGGACGCCGAAGTCGTGTGGTCCTGACGCCTCGACGCTGGCGTCAAGTTTGCGGGATGGCGATGTCAGCCCTGACGGGCCTGACACGCCGCGCAAGCGACGGTGACAACAAAGCCCGATCATCGGGGAGCGCACCCCATCCCCGCGTGCGCGGGTGACGACATCGGCGAGATTAAGCCCGGCAAACTTTGGTTCGCAAAGATGACTACTCCGCCGGCGCTTCCGCCTCATCGGCCGGCGTGTTGCGGCTGGCCAGTAGTCCCAGCGCCAATCCGCCGACGGCGAGGATCGGGATCAGCTTCTTGACGCCGATGGCGCGGATAATCTGGATGCCGGTGGCGACCAGCGCGGGATCGGCCAGCGCGGTGTGAACCGCCGATTTCGGGGCTTCCTTGGCACGCGCCCTGAGCCTGTTCTTGCGCACGACATAGAAAATGGCCGCGATCAGCGCCACGAGCAGGAAAATGCCGGCGCCGGCGAGACAGGCCTGGATCAGGCCGTAGGTCTGCAACACATAGACAAAGGCTGCGGCGCACAGAAACGAGATCGTGACGAACAGGGCGAAAGCCACTACCGCGGCCAATGAGGTCAGCCGCAAGGCGGTGTTCGTCGAGTCCTTGAAATCGTCGATCATGCGCGCAAACATCGGGACGCCTCGCTCAAATCAAACAATTGAAAAATAACAGAATTGATTCCGGCCGGGCGTTCGTCACGCGACTGGCGCTAGCGCCGCCATGTCGCGCCGATCAGGAAGCCGAGGCCGAGCGCAAGCCCGACGGTCGCGAGGGGGCGCTGCACGATAATATCTTCCAGCGTTTCCTCGATTGTCGAGGCCGCGTCCTGGGCGGCATCCATGACGGCGCCGCTGCGCTCGGAGAGATCGTCGACCGCCGAGTCGACATTGGCGCGGGCTTGCTTGTAGCCGCGGCGGGCCTGCTTCTGGGCGGTGCCGGCGAATGAATTGAGCGCGTCGGTGATCTGTTCGGTGAGGGCTGCGATATCGTTTTTCACGGCTGCTACATCCTTTTCGAGGCGTTCATATCCGAGACTTTCTTGAAGACGTTCCTGGGTCGCTTTATCCGCCAGATTTCGCATTCCGGTTTCGCCGTCTGTACTCGACATCAAAAGCTCCCGGCTTCCAGAGTTGGATACGGCACAAACGCCGCGCATTGCCGGAAGTTCCCAAAGCGAAACCCAAGGAAGCTAAACAAGTTAGCGCGCAATCAGTCCGGCGGCAGATTCGGTGCGACCGTTGGCCACAAGTGCTCTTTCAGGATCAGCGCCACGATCAGCAGCGGTGATGACAGGAAGCCACCCACCGGTCCCCACAGCCAGGTCCAGAACGCGAGCGCCATGAAAACGGCGAGCGCGTTGAGCTCGAGCCGGCGGCCGATAATGGTCGGCGTGATAAAATGGCCTTCGAGAAAGGTAAGCCCGACAAAGGCCAGTGGCGCGATCAATCCCGCGCCGATCGTCGAGAACGCGACGACGCCGACCAGCGTCAGGATCAGGAACATCGCGACCGGACCGATGATGGGCAAGAAATTCAAGGTCGCGGCCAGCGCGCCGAGCCCGGCCGGAGTGGGCATACCGGTCACCGCGCAGATGATGCCTGTCGCCGCACCGACGCCGAAATTGATCATGGTAACGGTCAAAAGATAGCCGCCGAGTTGTTCCTCGATGGCGTTGAGAATTCGCAAGGTTCGCAGCCGGGGATCATGGCCGGTAAAGTTCATGATCAGCGCGCGCCGCAGGTCCCGCCAGCTTGCGATGAACAGAACCAGCGTTGCAAAGAACAGCAGGAATTCAGTGAAGGTCGGGGACAGGAATTCGACCGCGGGCTGGACCCATTCGATTTTCGGCATCTGGAACGAGGTGACCGAAAACGCATCGGATACGCCGAGCATGTTCTGTAGTTCCTGCCACAGCGCCAGCGGCCGGTCGAACACGTGCAGTTTCTCGTGAAGCCGCGAGCCGAGTTCCGGCAGGCGCGTGCTCCATTCCATCAAGGGCGAGGAGATCAGGCCGACGATGAAGGTGACGCCGGCAGCGACCGTGCTTACGATCAGGACCGCCGAGAGCGCGCGGGGAATGCGATGCCGCTCGAGAAAACCGGCCGCCGGCGACAGCATGGTCCCGACCACGAATGCAGCAACCACCGGGAGAAAGAACGCCTTCGCGACATAAAGGACCGCGACGACGCAGATCAGCAGCAACGAGATCAGCGCAAAGGCAACGACCTCCGCGCGACGGATAACCGGCGGTAGTTCGGATTGGCTGTCAGGCAGTGGCGTCCCGGTCGTTTGGACGGGAAGAACACGCAATTGTTTCACCCATATCTCGCTGTCCCAACCGACGCCGCCCCAACCGCCGCAGGGCGCAAAAGTTCCATCGCCAAGACGTGAAGCGCGGACTGCTTGACAGCGCAGAATCTGTTTGAACCGCGGTGGAACCGCACTGCTTCGGTCGCGTTTGTCGTGCAGGGCATCAACACGATGCGCATCGCACGGGGCAGCTCATGACACAGACAGTTGCAGGTATCCGCAGGCCATCGCCGCGCGCGGCCGGCGCGCTGACTTTTGCCGGGGTTTTGTTGTGGGTGCTCATCTTCTTGACCAGTGCGGCAAGCGCACAGGGTCTTGGCAGCGCACAAGGTCTTGGCGATGCGTTCGGCTACGCACCGCAGACTTCGCTTCCGTCAGACGGTATGACGCGCGCGCCGGCTGATCCCTCGCTATCCCATCAAGGCGATGGAAGCAGGTATATGCTCCCCGAGCGGCTGCGTCGCGCCAATGTGGCGCTTGCGACCCGCGAAGCGCCCGGCACCGTCATCATCGATACCGGCAACACCGCGCTCTATTATGTGCTCGGCCAGGGCCGCGCCATCCGTTACGGCGTCGGCGTCGGCCGCGAGGGATTTACCTGGTCCGGCGTGCAAACCATCAGCCGCAAGGCGGAATGGCCGGATTGGCAACCGCCGGCGCAGATGATCGCGCGCCAGCCTTATCTGCCGCGCTTCATGGCGGGTGGGCCCGGCAATCCTCTCGGTGCCCGTGCCATGTATCTCGGCTCCAGCGAATATCGCATCCATGGCACCAACGATCCCACCACGATCGGGAAGTTCGTTTCTTCGGGCTGCATTCGCCTGACCAATGAAGACGTCGCGGATCTCTTCAGCCGCGTCGATGTCGGGACCAAGGTGGTGGTGCTGCCGAAGAACGCGCCGCACCTCGAAGCCCAGAGAACGATGCCCGGAGCGGTTCGGCCGGCCACGGCGCAGGGGCGTCCGGCGGTAACGACACTTCCTTCGGGCCGCCAGGCGTTGAACCTTTCGACTTCGTCGGTTGACTGAAGATCGAGCCCCTTGATGCGGAGGCGAACATGATCGGGAGATCAGGCCAACTGGCATTGGGTGCGGCAGCCGCATGGATCGCGTTGACGATCACGCCAGCGGCACAAGCGGAGGATTTTCTTTCCGCACTGTTCGGCGCGTTCGGACGCGCCCGGCCGCAAATGCCCTCGATCCCGTTGCCATTTCCCAGCGAAGGCAACAATTCCGTCGCGCCGGAAACTCTCCGCTCGCGCGCCGATTATTCCGGCGGCTCTCAGGCTTATTGCGTGCGTAGCTGCGACGGGCGCTATTTCCCGATCTCGGCCTCCGACAATCAAAGCCGGGCGGCGTCCTGCAACAGCTTTTGCCCCGCCAGCGAAACCAGCATTGTCTATGGCAGCAATATCGACAATGCCGTGACCGAGAGCGGAAAGCCTTATTCCGAATTGCCGAACGCGTTTCGTTATCGCAACGAGATCGTGGCGGGGTGCACCTGCAACGGCAAGGATCAGTTCGGTCTGGCCCGGATCAAGATCGAAAGCGACCCGACGCTCCGCAAGGGCGACATTGTCGCGGAGAACGGCGGCCTGATGGTTGTTGGTCGCGGCGCCGACAAACGCGGCGCATCGCTGAGCTTCTCGCCGGTCTCTGAATCGGTGCGCGCGCATTATCGGCGCGTGCCGGTGGTGGCGTCGGAGTAGCGGGCCGCCCCGGAGCGGGGCCTCGAATCAGGCCGCGCGAATCTTGCTCAGGAACTGGGTGACCTGGCTGCCGAGCTGGTGACTCTGCGTTTCCAGAGTCTCGGAGGCGTGCCTAACGTTCTGCGCCGCAGCGGCGGCGGCATCCGCGTCGGTTTTGACGCCGGTGATATTCTCGGAAACGTTCCTGGTACCTTGCGCGGCATGCTGGGTGCTGCGCGTGATCTCCTGGGTGGCGGCGCCCTGCTCCTCGACTGCGGCCGCGATCGCGGTCGCAACCTCATTGACCTCGCCGATGATGCTGCCAATACCCTTGATGGCGTCGATGGCATCGCCGGCCACCTTCTGAATGTCGGCGATCTGCTCGGAAATATCGTCGGTCGCCTTGGCGGTCTGGCTGGCCAGCGATTTGACCTCGGACGCCACCACGGCAAAGCCCCGGCCGGCCTCGCCGGCGCGTGCCGCCTCGATGGTCGCATTCAGCGCCAGAAGGTTGGTCTGGGCGGCGATGGAATTGATCAGCCCGACCACTTCGCCGATCCGCCCTGCCGTTTTCGCCAGGCCCTGGACGGTGTCGTCGGTTTCCCGCGCCCGATTGACCGCGCGGCTGGCGATGCCGGCGGCGTGCGAGGCCTGTCGGCTTATATCGTCGATCGACGCGCTCAGTTCCACCGACGCGGAAGCGACGCTCTCCACGCTCGTCGAAGCCTCTCCCGACGCCCGCTCCGCAATCTGAACGCGCGCATTGGTCTGGCTGGAGACCGCCGACAAGTCCGCCGAGGTCGTCCTCATCTGGCCGGAAGCGTCGCCCAATTGCTCCAGCGTCTGGCGCACCATGCTCTCGAATTCACCGACATAGGCTTCGATGCTGCGCTGACGTGTGGCGGCGCCGGCGTTGCGTTCACGTTCCTGCTCTTCGATCCGGAGCTTGTCGACGGCCTGTTGCTTGAAGGTTTCCAGCGCGCCGGCCAGCGCCCCGATCTCGTCTCGGCGCTGCGCATATCCGGTATCGACGGTGAGATCGCCGGCAGCGACTTTCAGCATCGCGTCGCGCATCGTGTGCAGCGGCCGGATGACGCGGCGGGTGACGGCGATCATGGTGCCGACGGTCAACGCGAGTGCGGACGCCAGCAGCGCGAGTTGCAGTGCCAGCGAACGCCTGGCCAGGGAATGCTGGGCCAACGTGTATTCTCTGGCGGCATCAAGCGCGCGTTCGGCGACGTTGACCGCGGCAATCATGCGCCCGACGGTATACGGGCTCCACTGGTTAGCTGTCATTTCCGGCTTTTCACCGGTCACCAGGGCGTTGAGCAATCGGTCCCGCAGTGCCAGATACTGGGAATCAAAATAAGCCGTCTCGGCTTCCGCCATCGCCTCAACCAGACGCGGCGGCAACTGGGTTCCGGCCGCCACGGTTTCAAGCGCGTTCCACGCGGCTTCGATACGGCCTGTGTATTTGGTATAGGTTTGACGCGCGTCGGGAGCGACGTGGCCGGCCCCAAGCCCGGTCGATATCATCAGTGATGTTTCGCCGGCCGCATTTCGTAGCAGCCAGGCAACCTGTTTGATCATCAGCAACTGATCGGTGACGGCGTCGTTGTGATTCACGGCCGCGGCGAGCCGGACGGATATCTTGTCCATGGTCTCGAGCAACGCTGCCGTGGTTTCCATGTATTCCTTGCCCAGCGCCGGGCGGCGCGAAGCCTTCGGCTTGTGCATCGCATCCCACGACTCGGATTCCAGCGCCGTCATCACCTGGATCAGCCGGGTCAATTCCGGAACCAGCGTCTTTTGATCGGCGAATTCGACGGAGTCGAGCACCGCGGCCGCAGCGCGCATCGCCGGCATCTCGGCATCGCGACTATCGCGGAGATACTTCCCGATGTCCGGTTGCACCAATGCGTCATCGTTCAGGCTGCGGATGGAACTCGCCCGATCACTGCGCAGATTATGCATCGCCTTGAACAGATTCGATGACGCGTCGGCGACCACCGAAATCCGGCTCGTCATGGTGAGGCGTTCCCAGGAGTCCCAGGCGCTGACGCAGAGCAGGGCCATCAGGCAGGTAGACATCAGGACGATGACCGATTGGATCAGCGACGACACCGTCAGACGATTCAACATAAAATGCCCCCCGAAATTTCGGCCACTTAGACAAAAAAGAGTAAATATTTAGACAGCAACCCTGCCGTTTAGTCGCAGGGAGGGGCCGAAATGCCGTTTTTTCAGGCAGCTGGCGAGCCACCAGTTCCTCGCGGGGAACCGAGGCACCTGTTTGGCGTTGAAGGTTGACGCCGGACGACCTTCTCTTTTCGCGTCAATCAGGGGGATTTCGAATGCTAGTAGGTGCACTCGTTACTTTTCTCGTCGTTATTCTCATTCTTTATCTGGTCAACCTGTTGCCGCTCGATGGCCGCGCCAAGCAGATCGTGCGCGTGGTCGTGATCATCCTCGGCGTGATTTCACTGCTGAAATATATCGCGGTGTTTTAGGCGCGCTTCTGGGGGCTGGTCCCGGGAAAGCCTTGCCCGCAGCCCCACGAAAAAGTGATCCTTCGCGTTTTCGACAAAAAAGCCCCGGCGATTGCCGGGGCTTGTGCTCGATCTGATGGGCCAATTTACTTCAGCGTTCTGAACCAATCGTCGACATCCCGGTGGATCTGGTCCTTGGCGAAGCCGTAGCGCTGCTGCAATTTACCTTCGAGCTGCTCGCGGCGGCCCTCGATCACATTGAGATCGTCGTCGGTAAGTTTGCCCCACTTTTCCTTCGCGGCGCCCTTGAACTGCTTCCAGTTGCCTTCAATCCTGTTCCAATCCATGGCCACCTCCTTGCGTTGAGATGGCCTTCCAACGGTCAGGCAATTCATACGTTCCCGGAACGGGATACGTTCCGGGAGTGCGACCGGCAAAATCGGGCGTGTTCCAGACCAGAGCGTTTTCGAGCGAAGCGGATCCCGGTTCGCGTGAAGAAAACGCGTCAAAACAAAAGATTAGAGCCTCGGTTCTGATTGAATCAGAACCGAGGCTCTAAGGCGGTCAGCCGGCCGCCTTGGCTTCGCGGCGACGTGCGGTCAGGATGTATTCGGTGTAGCCGTTCGGCTGCTCGCGTCCCTTGAAGATGAGATCGCAGGCGGCCTTGAACGCGACGCCGTCGAAACCCGGCGCCATCGGCCGGTACAGCGGATCGCCCTTGTTCTGGCCATCCACCACAATCGCCATCCGCTTCAACGATTCCGTCACCTGGTCCCTGGTGATGACCCCCTGATGCAGCCAGTTCGCCAGATGCTGGCTGGAAATACGCAGCGTGGCGCGATCTTCCATCAGGCCGACATCGTGGATGTCGGGCACCTTGGAACAGCCGACTCCCTGATCGATCCAGCGCACGACATAGCCGAGGATGCCCTGGCAATTGTTGTCGATCTCCTTCTTCACATCGTCAGGCGCCCAGTTCGATTGCGACACCGGAATGGTGAGGATGTCCGACAGTTTGGCGCGCGGACCGCCCCTGGCCAGTTCCTGCTGGCGCGCCTGCACGTTGACCTGATGATAATGCAGCGCATGCAGGGTTGCCGCGGTTGGCGAGGGGACCCATGCGGTGGTGGCGCCGGCCTGCGGATGCGCGATCTTCTGCGCCAGCATGTCCGCCATCATGTCGGGCGCGGCCCACATGCCCTTGCCGATCTGCGCATGGCCGGGCAGCCCGTCGATCAGGCCAACATCGACGTTCCAGTCTTCATAGCCCTTGATCCACGGCTGGGCCTTCATGTCGTTCTTGCGGATCATCGGGCCGGCTTCCATCGAGGTGTGGATCTCGTCGCCGGTGCGGTCGAGGAAGCCGGTGTTGATGAAGCAGATACGCTTGAGCGCGTTCTGGATGCAGGCCTTGAGGTTGACCGTGGTGCGGCGCTCCTCGTCCATGATGCCGACCTTCAAGGTGTTCTCAGGCAACGACAACATCTTCTCGACCCGGGCGAACAGTTCGCAGGTCAGCGCGACCTCGTCGGGGCCATGCATCTTCGGCTTCACGATGTAGACCGAGCCGGTGCGGCTGTTGCGTGTTTTCGAGCCGCCGCCCTTGAGATCGTGGATCGCCAGCAGGCCGGCAACGGCGGCATCGAGCAGGCCTTCGGGAACTTCTTCGCCGGCACTGTCGAGCACCGCGTCGGTGAACATGTGATGGCCGACATTGCGCATCAACAGCAGGCTGCGGCCATGCAGCTTGAGTTCCTTGCCGTCCGGCATCTTGTAGACGCGGTCGGGATTGAGCGCGCGCGTGAGTGTCTTGCCGCCCTTCTCGAAGTCGGCCGACAATGTGCCGTTCATCAGGCCGAGCGTGTTGCGGTAGACCAGCACCTTATCTTCGGCATCGACCGTCGCGACGCTGTCTTCCATGTCCAGGATCGTGCTGACGGCCGATTCCAGCACCATGTCTGCAACGCCGGCCGGATCGTCCTTGCCGATGATGTGGCTGCGGTCGATTTTGACATCGATATGCATCCCGTTATTGACCAGCAGAATCGCGGTCGGGGCGGCGGGATCGCCCTGGTAGCCCGCGAACTGCGCGTTCGAACTCAGTGCGGTGGTGTTGCCGCTCTTCAGCTTGACCGCGAGCTTGCCGGCGATGACGGCGTAGGAGGTCACATCGGTGTGGCTTCCGGTCGCAAGCGGTACGGCAGCGTCGAGAAATGTCTTTGCCTTGGCGATGACCTTGGCGCCGCGGGCCTTGTTGTAGCCTTTGCCGGTCTCGCCGGCTTCGTGCGGGATCGCATCGGTGCCGTAAAGCGCGTCGTAAAGACTGCCCCAGCGCGCGTTGGCGGCGTTCAGAGCGTAGCGCGCGTTGGTGAGGGGGACGACCAGCTGCGGGCCGCAGATTTTCCCGATTTCCTCGTCGACATTTGCGGTCTCGACCTTTTGCGTCGCCGGCTCCGGCAGCAGATAGCCGATTTCCTTCAAAAATGCCGTGTAGGCATTCATGTCGAGCGGCTTGCCTTTGTGGGCGCGGTGCCAGCCGTCGATTTTCGCCTGCAATGTATCGCGCAAGACGAGCAACTCACGGTTTTTCGGCGCCAGATCCCGGACGATGGCCGCGAGCCCGCCCCAGAATGCGTCAGGCGAGATGCCGGTATTGGGGCTCGCTTCCTTGGCGATGAAGTCGAATAAAACGGGGGCGATTTTCAGTCCGTGGGCATCGATACGATTCATGAGTGGTTTCTCGGGGATCTGGTGCAGGAAACGGCGTTTTACGCGCTGTTTCGGGGGATAAAACGGCAAAAAGAGTGCCGTAAAGGGAAGTTTTCAGCGCCCTTTTAGCGCCAAAGCCGGGGCGATGAGAAGGCCTTTGGTGCACCGCAACTGCCCATATCGGTGGCGGTCGCCAGGTCGGTTCGAAATTCAGATATTGGCAGCGAGATCAACCGGTTCGTCGAACAGAATGCCGGTTCGCGACAGCATTCGCTCGATCTCGTCGGTCGCATCAGCGACCGAACAAGTCGAGGTGTCGATCGTCAACTCGCTGGCTGCGGGCGGCTGATAGTCATTGCCGATGCCGGTGAACCCGTGCAGCGCGCCAGCGCGCGCCTTGGCATAATGGCCCTTGGGATCGCGGCTTTCGCAGACTTCGGCAGGGGTTGCGATATAGACCTCGCGGAACGCGGTGTCGGCGATGCGGCGTGCCGCCGCACGGTCTTCCGCCGAGGGCGAAACCGCAGCGACGATGGCAATCTGCCCATTGCGCGCCAGATGAGTGGCGACTTCGGCGAGCCGCCGAATGTTCTCGGTGCGATCAGCCGCGGTGAAGCCGAGATCGCTGTTGAGCCCGGCGCGCAGCGTATCGCCGTCCAGCAGCACCGGCGAGCCGCCATTGCTGAACAACCGGCTTTCCAGCGCGCGCGCCAAGGTTGATTTTCCAGAGCCTGGCAGTCCGGTCAGCCAGATCACAGCGCCGCCATGGCGGTAGCGCGCCGAGCGTTCGTCGGGGCGCAGCGCCGATTCCACCGGCACGATATCGACGGGAATGGCGCGCTGCCCGGAATTGACCGACAGCACCAGGCCGCCGCCGGCGATCCGGCCATGGACCTCGATCACCAGGCGCCCGGTGCGGGGATTGTCGGTAAATGGATCGGCGGCCAGCGCATGCGCCAGCGAAACATCGATCTCGCCGACATGATTACGCGCGATCAATTGCGTCTCCACGCTCGAGAGCGCGCCGGGATCGACCGCTTTCTCGATCGCGACCACGGTGGCGCGGGTCTCCTTGGTGCCGAGGCGCACCAGGATTGACGCCCCGGGCACCAGTGGCTCGTCATGCAGCCAGAAAATGCGCGCCCGAATCCGGCGGGTGTCGCGTGGGCTGCCTCCGACATGGGCAATGACGTCGCCGCGCTCGATAAAGAGTTCGCGGTCGAGCGTGATACCGACCGACCGTCCCGCGGTTTGAGCCTCCTTGACCGGCGTCACGGGCCAGCTCTCGACGCTCCTGATCTTCGCGACCTTGCCCTTGGGCATGATCACGATCTCGTCGCCGGCGGCGAGCTGTCCGGATTCGATGCGGCCTGCGACAATGCGGCGATCGTCGAATTTGTAGATCGCCTGTACCGGCAGCCGCAGCGCCAGCTGTGCCAGTGGCCGCGCCGGTTCGAGCGCATCGAGCGCGTCGACCACCGTGGGGCCGTTGTACCATTGGGTCCGCGGCGTGCGTTCGGCCACGCCGTCGCCGTCGCGCGCCGAAATCGGGATCACCGCCGAGGGCGTGACGCCGAGACCGGTCAGATGTGCGGAAATCTCATCGCTGATCGCGGTAAATCGCGCCGCGCTGAAATCGACCCGATCCATCTTGTTGACGACGACTGCGACCTGTTTGATGCCGAGAAGATGCAGCAGATAGCCGTGGCGCCGCGTCTGGTCGCGCACGCCCTCCAGCGCATCGATGATCAGCACGGCGCCGTCGGCCTGCGAGGCGCCGGTGATCATGTTGCGCAGGAATTCGGCGTGGCCGGGGGCGTCGATCAGCACCACGTCGCGCGACTTGGTGCGAAAGCGGATCTGCGTGGTGTCGATGGTGATGCCCTGATCGCGCTCCGTCTGCAGCGCATCGAGCAGGAACGACCATTCGAACGGCATGCCCCGTCGCGCGCTGACGGCTTTGAGCATTTCCAGCTTGCCTTCGGGCAGGCTGCCGGTCTCATGCAACAGCCGCCCGACCAGCGTCGATTTGCCATGATCGACGTGGCCGACAATGACGATGCGAACCTGCGGGCGCGTGGTGCCGTTAGGTGTTGATGATATCGCAGGGGCAACGGTCATGTTCATCGCAACGCTCAACCCAGTATCGGTCAGAGATAGCCGGCGACCCGCAGCCGCTCGAAGGCGTCTTCGGTTTCGTGATCGAGAGCGCGCCCGGAACGCTCCGGCACTTTGGTGCGGTCGAGCTCGATGAGAATTTCCTCGATGTTCGACGCGGTCGAAACCACGGGATTGGTGATGTCGGCGTCGCCCAGCGAGCGATAGCGCTTGCCTTGATGGGAGAGATACAGCGGAATGATCGGGATGTTTTCGCGCTTCGTGTAGGCCCAGATGTCGGCTTCGGTCCAATGCAGGATCGGATGCACGCGCAAATGCGCGCCCGGTGGCGGCGAGGCGTTGAACTGATCCCAGAATTCCGGCGGCTGATCGCGCACGTCCCATCCGCCTTCGGTGCCGCGCGGCGAGAACACCCGCTCCTTGGCGCGGGTGGCTTCTTCGTCGCGGCGGATGCCGGCGATCAATCCGTCGAAGCCATATTTGGCGAGCGCGAGCTTCAGCCCTTCGGTCTTGCGTGCGGCCGATCGCGCGGCCGGCGGCAAGGTTGGATCGATGGTTTCCAGCGGCGGGCACGGTTCGATCTTGAGATCGAGCTCCCATTCCTTTCCGTAGCGATCGCGAAACGCATACATCTCCGGAAATTTCTTGCCGGTATCGACATGCATGGCGGGGAACGGCACGCGGCCGAAAAAGGCCTTGCGCGCCAGCCAGATCATCACGTTGGAATCCTTGCCGAGCGACCACAGCAGCGCCAGCTTCTTCAGCCGCGCGAAGGCTTCCCTGAAAATGTAGATGCTCTGGGCCTCGAGCGCGTCGAGGTGGTCCATGGAGGACTCGTGGTCGGACTCGTGGTCGGGCTCTCGGGAGGGCTCTTGGAGACGTCCCTGAGTCGAAGTTTGCATGACCGCAGATACCGCGAACGGGTCAGCCCCGCGCAACCGGTCATTTGCCTGATCGTTGTCGAGAAGATGCATCTCTGGCCATTGGACTTTGAAGGTGAAAATTCTATAGTTGCACCGCAATAGAGAAACAATAATTTTCTCTTTGCTGCCGCCAGATGACACATATATAGAAAATAATTCCAGTCAACCCCGTGAGTGGGGGAAGCGAGTATCGTATGCGATTCCTGCCGGTATTTCTCGATCTGCAAGCCGGTC
>Ga0210396_10002219_pt1 | contig 20008 bp, 25 predicted proteins | sample IncBWH17OmetaG_FD_155466 | JGI IMG/M metagenome (GOLD analysis project Ga0210396, IMG submission 155466) | Forest soil microbial communities from Barre Woods Harvard Forest LTER site, Petersham, Massachusetts, United States - Inc-BW-H-17-O ... | reverse complement strand
GGAGGGGAACAACCGTGCTATTCTTTGTCATGGCGTATCGCTCCTTCGGGAGATTCAGGCAGGCTTCCACCCGCCTCGATACGCCGCCTTTCTCACATCGCCATCACCCAGTTTCGGCTATAGCTCTGCCGCCAGCGTAGCCGTGCTCATCGCGCAGCCGTTCGAAGATCCGCTTCGTCGTGTGCCGCTGCTTCTTCGGCCGTCCCTCGTCAGCTGCCAGGATCGCATCGATGATCCCCGGTAAACGGATCCAGCTTCGGACGCGCCGGCGGCCGGCTTCGCCGGTACCCGGGCGGCACCGAAAACGCCAGCATCTTGGCCACCGTCCGCGGGTCAATCCCAAAACGACGTGCTGCTTCCCGCCGGCTCGCCCCTTCAATCTGAACCGCAAAACGAACCTGAGCGTATAGATCCACGCCCTTCATCCCCCAGCCCCTGCCGTTTGACGACAAGGGCGATCTGCTGCCGGATTTTTACTCCGGCGCCACCGGACGATCCGGCCGCTTCAGTGAGGGATTTTCGCTCCGCCGCTTACGGATTCGACCGCACAGACGATTTTCTAGCCTGCCAGGCGTACGCCCTCGCAGAATCCGCCGGCGCCACTGAACAGCGATACGGCCCTGAGGGGCGGGCGGACGGGTGTCGTGCCTTTGGGAGGCCTGAGTTGCCCGGAAAAGGTGCTCAAGATGCCATCATGGAAATGTGAGGTGGTCAGCTTGGTTGAACGACGACGGACATGTGTCCCGCAGTGCGCATCGGCGATGGCTTGACAGTCACCTCGACGTCCTGCCCGAGAATCGTCAGAAACTCCATCAAGCGGCCAACGGAGACCGATACAGGCCGGCAGCGCATCAAGGCTGAAACCTGGGCCTGCGTCGTACCGAGAAGCTCGGCGGCCTTGGTCTGTGTGAGATTTTGTTCCTTGATGAGCTTGTAGATCTGCACGCTGAGCTTGGCCTTGAGAAGCTCCTGCTCCGAATTCGGCAAGCCGAGATCAGCGAACACGTTGCCGCTGCTCTTCTCGAAATGGCTATTCATAGTCAGGCCTCCTTGACTCTTCCGGTGTGCTGGCGGTCCGCCCATTTCAGGCGCTCGCGAATGAGCTCTAGCTCTCGCTTCGGGGTCGCGATGCCGCGCTTCGATTTCTTCTGAAACGCGTGCAACACGTAGATGGCTGTCGCAAAGCGCACCGTATAAACTGCTCGATAGGTGTCGCCGCGGTGATCCTCGATCAATTCCAGCACGCCGGCGCCGCCAAATCCCCTGAGCGGCTTCGCGTCGGGCGGCATCTCGCCAAGCTGCGCGGCAAACAGCGCGACGCCGAAGGTGCGGCGCACGGCCGGCGGGAACCCCCGCAGGTCGCGGCGGCTCGACCCGACCCAGACGACCTGTTTCGCGTCGAGTTCGTCCATGGCAGCGATATATAATTATCTATATAATTGTCAAGTCTCTGCCCCCAACTTGTTATCTAATCGAGAACGACAACACGCGGATGGCCTATTACCGGGCCGTGTGCTCGTTCTTCGCCTGGCTCGAGCAGCACGGTCTCGACGAGCTCGCTGATATCGAGCCGTTCCACGTTGCCGCCTATCTGAAGGCGCTGCGGGTGTCGGACGCCGGTGATCGCGCCGTCAAGGAGCGCACGGCCTCGCGACCGACCGTCAAGCAGCATCTGGCCGCGATCCGCATGCTGTTCGACTGGCTCGTCGTCGGCCAGGTTCTCGCGATCAATCCGGCGCATTCGGTGCGCGGGCCCAAGCACGTCGTCAAGCGCGGCAAAACCCCGGTGCTAACCGAGGAGCAGGCCCGCCGGCTGCTCGCCAGTATCAAGGTCAGGAAAACGATCACGTCAGAGAACGGGACGGAAGAAGAAGTGCCGTGGCTCGTCGGTCTGCGCGACCGCGCGCTGATTGGGGTCATGGTCTACAGCTTCGCCCGCATCAGCGCCGTCGTCGCGATGGAGGTCGAGGACTACTTTTCGAACGGCAAGCGCTGGTGGCTGCGCTTGCACGAAAAAGGCGGCAAGCGCCACGAAATGCCGGCGCATCACAAGCTCGAGCAGTTCCTCGACGACTATCTCGATGCCGCGGGCATCCGGAACGGCGGCAAGACCCCCCTCTTCCGCTCGGCGCTGGGCCGAACCGGCATGCTGACCGACCGCCCGATGCACCGCGTCGACGCCTATCAGATGGTGCGCCGGCGGACCGCCGAGGCCGGTTTAAAGGGAAAGCTCGGTTGCCATGTGTTTCGCGCGACCGGCATCACCGCGTATCTCGAAGCCGGCGGCACGCTTGAGAACGCGCAAGCCATGGCCGCCCATGAAAGCCCGCGCACGACCAAGCTCTACGACCGCACCGGCGATGAGATCACGCTCGATGAGGTCGAGCGAATCAACATCTGATCCGGCCAAATTGAGACACGAGGTTTGACGCCTAAGATAAAATGAACACAACCCAACCGGAATGTCAAAAAATGCTAACGGCCTCCTACGAGACCTATGTGTCGTTCTATGAGCGGGTGTGGGCAGAAGCTGCTGTCAAAAACCCCATGCAAAAGCCATTATTTGACCTCATTCTTTCCGTCCTGGGGGAACTCCGAACTCTTCTGCCTAAAATGGCAGCAGAGGCCGATTCATTTATTCAAATGATCGAAGTGACTGAATTTGACGAGGCTCTCGATCGGCTCGACAGAGAGCTAGCACATCGCGAGAGAAATCTGGCGAAGTTGCTCATCGGTGTGCTCAACGACAACCGCCGCATTGTTCGCCTCGAACATGCGCGCGGCCGTGTTGCTGACGTGGAGAGCGCCCTCTCCAATCAAAAGATCTTGCGGCTGCTGTCTTTGATCGACCGGATTGCTGAAACAAAAGGTTTTCTAACTCATGCGCCGGAAGTCAGTCGCTTGCACCACAACTCTTCTATCATAAGTGATGCTTATGCTCGTAGCATCGGAGAGTCTTTCAAACCAATAAGACAGAAACTCCCCCACAACCTTCTAAGGTTCTCTTCACGTTACGTGATCGATTTTGTGCGACGTAATCGTATCCGCGTCTTCGTATCTGTGATCTTGGTACTGGTAATAGAATTTATAATACATGCTGGGGAGCTTCTGCCTTGGGGTCTCGGTGGATTACTTGCCGTAGGTGGCCTGGTAGCCACGTGGCTTTTCGAGCGGATATGTAAACCGCAATGGACGAGGCTACACCGTTCGTTGGTCCAAAACGCAGCTCTAGCACTGTACGATTCATTCGCGCGCTTATCGGCCGACCTCGCCTACACCGACGTCGTTCATGAATTGGCTTTCGACGAGACGAAGCGGCAAGAGCTCGCAGCACAATTAAGACGCCTCGATGGGTAAAAAGTTGATTGCCGGTCAGTGTTTTGCTTGTGATAGAGGACGTTGGACTAACCCGCTTCGCGATCGAGACCACTTTCTCTGCTTTCACCGGTGCCATTGCCGACGACTCTCTGTCCCTGGCCTGACAACTCAACCGCGAGACGATGCGGCGGCGCCATGTGGCGCTGTTCATCTCGCAGAGGAGTTGCCAATGACCCCGCTTCTCGAGCATTTGGTCGATTGCCAGCTGCAGCCCATACTCGTCGCGCATTTTGGGGACCAGCGGCTCGCGAAGCTCGTGCTGACAGGCAACATAGAGCACCCGACGGATGCCGGCACGTGTCGGCGGCCGATATTGCCGTTGCTCCTGGGCAGCTCCCTCGGCCGCGCGCACTTCAATGCGAGCCAAAGCCAACAACAACCCGCGCTGGATTTTGCCGAGACCACGTGACAATGGCGCTCCACCTTTAAGTGCTGGATTTCTGAAATCTGGCACTTATCACGATTGCCGGTCGGACGCGAGCGCTGATACCCAGGTCGGTATCGGCCATTCCCGCCGCTGTGACCGACATCAGCCACGGATGCGTCATCCGCGGGTAGGAGGGCGGACTGGCTCTCGGCGGCGCCGGGGCGTCGAGATCGTCGTTATCGGGCGCCGGAATACGGCGGCGGCGGCGCGCGCTTCCGATGGTCATGAAGACCGGCGGAACGCCTTCCATGATCGTTCCGACAACGGCAAGAGCAAGTCCCCGATGGGCATATGTTTTGTGGTGCCGTTGCTGTCTTTGCCAGCCGGGAGAAGCCCCCTCAATTTGGAGAACGCCCGGCGCACCCGGTACCTCGTTGGGTAGTGCAAAGTAGAATAGCAAAGCAAGCCGGCTAAGCGGCTAAGCTGCACAAAAGCCCCACGACATTGCAGAGTGAAATCCAAAACGCGCGGGGGAACCCCAGCAGCATCAGTGCGGCTCTAGTTTTTGCCCTGTCGGCCCGCCCATTCGAACAAGTCGAGCCTACGCAGCCGCAGCCGATGGCATCGCGTCTGCTGCGCCCGCCGCCGAAGGCAGTGCCGGCAGGACGAAAGGGTGGCCGAAACATCCACCCTTTCCAAGTCCCGTGGCGGGACTGGGATCGCCGTCAAAGTGCCAACTGGCACTTTGATCCGCAGCGGGATCGATCGAGGCCGTCGCGGCACGACCCGGCTTTCGCCAGGGGCCGGCTCTGGTCGAGGCCGAGGGCGAGGCGACGCAGCTCGTGCACCAGGTCTGTCCGCGAAGGTGCGAGCCGGTGCAGCTGATCGGCGATCCGGCGCAGGCACCGGCCCGACGGCCAAATCGTCGTCGGGGAACAATTCGGTTTTCATCGGGGGAGATTCCCGGTAACCATGGCATCCGGGCGATGGTTGCTCGCATGACACCAAAGGCGCGGGTGCTTCTCCCCAGTTATAGTCAAGCGTGCGCGACGTTTCAATGTTAGTATCCCCAACAAAATAACCTGTCGTTCACCTCAGTTTACTCTTTAGCCCGCTCTCCGTGCGATGGCAGGAATGCTCGACTTTGGGGAGGGCATCCTCCCGAAGTGTTCGACGAGTGGCCGATGATGGGCACGTTTCAAATCTTCTGACGTCGACGAAGCCTAGGAACGGAAAACCCCGCCCGGATTGTTCCGAGCGGGGTGCAGAAGGAGAAACACCTAATGAAACCAGCGGGCCGGGGAGGAACTAGCCCGCGATGTTTGAGATAGCCGGTGCCGGGCGCGCCCGCTTGATATTCCCGGCCAAAGATTTGATAGCTCGCACCGAACCTCGTCGGCCGCGGCGGTACCGGGGCTCAAGCGGCTTGGCCAGTCTGCCACCGACGACGGACCCCCCCGAGGCCGAGCAGGCCCGCGCCGAGCAACACCAGCGAGGCCGGCTCTGGAATCGGTGTCGGCGGCACTGCGGTGAGCACGATGCTGGCAGCCGTGGTCTGGTTAGGCGCGGTAAAGGTCAGCGAGAAGATCGCATCGTCGCTGGCTATAGCCCCTAGAGTAATGCTCGGCAAGATTTGAGTGTCGATCGTCGTGAAGGTGTGAGCGAATATGGACGTGCCACCCGGCGCGTCCGCCTCCAACATCAGCGGTCCCGGGCCAACCAAGGTACTGACCGCGAGGTTCACGGTTACATCACCACCGGGAAAAGCTAAGTTGGTTTGAGCGACATCGATCGTGAGGATATCCGGGAAGATCCCCCCAGAAGAGGAGGTGAGCGTCACCTGATTAGAGCTAAGACCCGGGGCCGGAATCAGAGGGGAACCCAGAGAATTAATATTGATCAATAAGAAGTTTGCATCGCTGCAGGTTTTGTTGAGTATTCCTGTCCCGCCGTCAGTGCCGCTGCAAGCGCTGATAGGCCCGCCCGCATTCGCGTCGCTCACGGTTAATGCGAGAGTGGCATGCGCCGGTTGGGCTACGGCAAGCCCCGCCAGCGCTATGCTGCACGCCCACATCCCCTTAAGGCGAGCCATGGCACGCTCCTTTGTCGCCGGTTTTGACTTTAGATTTTAGCAATATTTTGTAAATATAATTGTATGGTTAATTATCGGATATTTTGCCCAGCAGGCTCACAAAAGCGTAGCGCACGCGCTGACGCCGCATCCGTGCGGGATATCGCGCACAGCGGCGGGAATGCTGATGTTGGACGCACGATACGGCGGGCGTGTCCGACGGTCTGGCGCGTCATAATAATCGGAAAATTAACGATCATTTTTGTTGTTGTCGCGGCGGGCCCTGCCTATATCGACCGGGCTTGAGCGCCGCCTCAACGCGCCTCCAATGGCTTGCCGCCGCAGATCAGCTGGTTAACCCACGGCACCGCCATTCCCCGCGATGACCACGGTCACCTGGGCGGGCCGCTATTCAGCCGGGCGCGCCCGAGGAGGAGACCTGATACCCCTCACCCCGAGAGGAGTGTGATGAAAACCCGCAAGCTAAAGCAATTCGATGTCACCCTGGCGCCGGCACACTGGGACCGACAAGCCAACCGAATTGTCTCGTTCAAGCTCGGCTCGCCGCTGCCCAAGCGCACCGTTGAGGTCGCGACCATCGGCGAGATGTTCGAGCGCGCCGCGGATTTTGCCGACGAGTACGGCGCCGCCTGCAGGCTACGCATCACTCCGGTCGGACGTAAACTCGCCGGCTTTGATGCGGCGATGGTCGGCTACCGTGACCAGCTGTGGCGCAATATGCAGCGTGCCAAAGTCCTGAAGTAAACCCCTTTGCAGGCGACCCCTCACCAATGATCCGTGCTCGAGGAATGATCGGCTAGCCCGGATGTTACTCCCGCGTCCTGACTGCGATCCGTAGGCCGACGTCGGCAGAGCGGCGGAATGTTTACCTTGGTAAACAACCTCCCGCGTCCAATCAGGTTCCGAAGTCTAATTAAAAATAGAAAATTAACGATCAATTTAGTTGGGTGCGGTGCGTGCTGCGGCTATGTCGTTAGAACGGTTGGCCGTGCCATCGGTCACGGGCCTCAACGGAGTGGTTAACGAGTTTTGAGGATTTAGAGGTGTTTAGATGAAGGCAATTCGGAACCTGACCGCAATGGTCGCTTTAGCGGGCCCTTTGGCCATCGCATCCCAAGCGCGCGCCGACGTTATCGACTTTTGGCTAAACCAGCCCGAATGTACTGGCGGTTGTGGTGCCGGAACCGCTCCGGCTCTCATCCCCGACGGGTCCGCAGTCAAGGTAATCGTCACAGGTACGACGGGTTCGCTGGGCCATTACACCGGCGCAACGGTCGAATTCGAAGCGCCAGGCGCACCAGGCCCCAGCACTATCGACACCCCCGCTTATATCAACGTTAGCGGGAGCTTTTCCGCGACAGTAAATCTTCCCGGAGGTATTACCGGACCGGGAAGCGAAGATCACTTCGGGACGTTTGATCTGGGCAGCGCTGCTAACGAGGGGGATACTACAGTCACATTTACTTTGGCCGCCACGGGCGGCAACTTCTGGACAGACGCGGCTGGCGTCCTCACGCCAACCACTGGCTACGGCGCGGCCTATGGCCATGGCTTTGAGGCCGTTACGGCCTCGCAGGACGCCGGCGCGTACGCAGACGCGCCCGTACCTGAACCGTCGACGCTGGCTTTATTTGGTGTCGGCTTATTGGCCTTACTTGGTGCGGCGGGGCGGCGCCAGACGATACGCCTAACTCGCCAAGGGCTTTGCCCTTGAACATCGCGGGTCGCGTTGAAGAAGACAGGTGTCCCACGCGACCAGCACATGACGCTTACCTTGGTCGCCGACGGATCGCCGATACCAAGGACAAGATCCGGCTCGATGTCCTTTCTCGATCAAGGGTCAGAGGCGGCCCCGGTGTATCCGGCACCGGCCCGCCTCGAAAACATAACACGATGCGGGCGGAATGCGATCACGCCAGCAATCGGACACCCGCCAACCACCCTGCAGTTTTTCAAAGGCAAGTAAGCTGCCTTGCTGCGTCGAGACGCGGTGATCTGCCATCCGCGGGAAATAATGATTAAATCCGCACGCGCGCTAAATATTTAATTTCCGCCCCCCGCCCTCGAACGAGGCGGCAAAACGCCAAGCGGAGCCGCGATCCGTGCTTGGGAGCGTCGGACACGGCGACGGGTTGTTTTCCTCCACGGAGGAAAAGCGCGCCTAAACCGCACTTTTGGCGCTCAAAACCCGCTTTTGCTGTGCGTAACCACCCTTCTCGCAGTTTCGGTTAATCCGCGCGTGTCCGACGCTTGACCGACCGACACGCGAAATTTCAGGCTCGCCGGCGCCCCTTTCCCGAGGAGCGTCGCTCATGCTCACCCCTTCCCGCCGTGAACCGCGGCCGCCCGACCCTGCATCGGCGCATGCGCTGCGGGAGTGGCGCATCGCCCAGGGGCTCAGCTGCGCGCCGCTGGCTTGGCTCGTGGAGACAAGCGACGCCTCCATCAGCCGGATCGAGCGCTACCAGCAAGCCCCCAGACCGGCGATGATCCGGCGGCCGATCGAGCTCTCCGACGGCGCGCTCACCATCGAGGCGTTCCACCTGTGAGCCGCAAGCGGATCGGCAGTCATGCGCGAAAACGCGGGAGGCCGCGCAAGGCGAACGCCAAGCGCCGCGCCACCACCAGGATCGGCCGGCGCACCGGGCGCGATCCCGTCGACCTCGGGACGGAGGAGTTGATGGCCAGGAAGAAGATCGCCGCCAACGGCAGCGGCGCCGCAGTAGAGCTCGTCGACTACCCCGCCATCCTGCTGGCCCATCATCCGATCAGCCAGGAAGACCAGATGATGCTGGCAACGGTCGCAACCTGGTTGGACCGGGTCAGGCGGGCGCGCAACCTGTCGAGTACTTCCGTCGGCGGCCTGTGGGCTGCCATCCTGTCCGGCCAGGGCAGCAGCCGCAAATGGACCGTGCCGATCACCAGCCCGGAGCACCGCGATATGGCTGGTTCAGGATCTGCCAACTGCACAATGGTGGTGCCGCCCAGCTGCGACAGCTCGAGCTCATCGACGTGGTGATGAATGTCGCCGCCGGCGAGGCGATGCCGCACAACCGGGCGAACCTCGAGCAGCTGCACCGCAGCATCGCTATGGTGGTCGAGATCCTGCGCCGCAGCCGGCGCTCGCCGCGGCCGCGCATGGCGGTAGGATAAAAAACGCCGCCGAGAGGAGGTATGTCGCCCGGCGGCGAGTAATCGTGTTGCTCGCGATCAGCGTCGCATAAGCGGCCGGCTTGCGCAACCGCGCGGTTGCGGTAGAAGGGTGCCACGGCCTTCCCCCGGCCGTTCGATCGAACGCTAAAGCGCAGCATTTCCCCCGTGCCGCGCGGTGTTGCGGCCCGTTCCCGGGCCGAGAAGGGGGAATCATGCGCCAGGAACAGGCAACGCGTTGCTGCACCGTTCGACGGCAACGGTGATGTACAGCATGGGCCAGGCCGCGCGTGCGGTCGGCAAGGCTAAGTCGACACTGTCGCGCGACGTCAAGGCCGGTAAGATTTCAGCGACCCGCAACCCCGACGGCTCGCTGGCGATCGACCCGGCCGAGCTGCATCGCGTCTATCCACCAGTGTTCCAGCCGAACGGTTCCAGCAACGGCCGATCGACCGATTCGCAACCCCCACAGACCGCCGCTGGAACGGGCTTCGAACGGCGAGAGATCGAACTGTTGCGGGAACGGCTCGTCGACAAGGATTCGGTGATCGCCGATTTGCGGCGGCGGCTCGATTTCGAGGGCGAGGAGCGGCGGCGGATGTTCGCGATCCTGACCACCGAGCGCACCCCGTGGTGGCGGCGCTGGTTCCGGTGAACCGGGGGTCTACCCCAGATAGGCCAATGCGGGACGATGGTCTGTCCCGAAATACCTTACCCCCGGTAGGATCACGGTGCGCGGGCTCTATTCCAGGTAAGCTGTTTCCGGTCGCGCATCCCACCGGAAATGACTTACTCTCGGTCGCCGGCCCGGCGCACCGGCTCTACTCACGGTAAGCTAATGCGTTACACCCTGGCCGTTACGCATTGACCTATTGATCCCGCCGACCGTGGGGATCAAGTGCGCCGACCGTTTGCTTAGTTAACGGCCGACTCCTCATCAAACGCCGGCCTGCGTCAGTCGCCGAAGCCGAGCAGCACTCCCAGAAATTGCAGGCCGGAAATTTCTGAGTGTCGCCGGCCGCCGGTCGGACTCAGGCGCCCCGGCACCTCGCTAAACCCCCGTAGTTTCTACGAGGTTTCCCTCACCTCGCCCACTGATGACATATCCGGGGCCGGTGATTTTCCGATATATTTCCGCTGTTCCGGACATCCGGAGCGAGGCCCAGGCCGGGGTCATAGCCCGGCCCAGACCTCTGACCACCGCCTGACACAGGAGACGGACAGGCCAATGGCTGAAAGCACTATACCCACCGAATTACAGGCCTTCATCGAAGAGGCGCTGGCGGCACTCGCCACCAAAGCCGACATCGAGGGATTGGCCACGAAAGCCGATCTCGACAACATGCGGGCCGACATGGCGACCAAGGCCGACCTCGCCGGCATCGCCAAGAACGTCGACATCACCGCCTTGGGCCGCGACATCCGCGAATTGCGCGACGAGATGCGGGTGACCTCAGCGATCGTGCTACGGCTCGATCACATGTGGCCCGACATCATCGAGCAGCTGCGCGCGATGGTCCGGCAGCAAATCGGCATTGTCGATCGGCTGCGCATCCTCGAAGAGCAGCCGTAACCACTCTGACCCCCCAGGCGGGGCGAACTGGTGTCGAAGGCACCAGGCCGCCCCGGACCCACGACAATACGCGTCCACGGCGTCACCGCGTGCATTTGACCGACAGCGTCGCCAAGCGGCTCGCCGCCAGCGACAAATCGAAGATCCACTACGACGACACCCTGCGCGGTTTCGGCCGGCACGTCGGCCGAGGCAATGCGGCCTCGCATCCTGATTGCCGCGCAGCAGTGGAATTACAACAGCGGCGGAGTCGAGCTGCTCGGCGGCATCTTAACGAAGCTCTCTCGCCAGCCGCTCGACAAGTTGGGTCGTAGCGGAACTCATCTTTACGGAACAGGCCCGCTCTAACCGAGGGACCGCGCTGTGGCCGCGGCACGTAAGGGACGATCCCGGCCTTCTCGCAGGCCTCGATGTCCTCGATCTTGAAATAGCCCCGGTCGGCCACGACCGCGATCCGCTCGACGCCGAGAACCTCTTTGGCCGGTTCGGCGGTCTGTGCTAGCAACCCCATATCCACAACTTAATTGGTGACCTGCTGCTCGACGATCAGCTTGTGCTTGACGCCAGGCGCGGCGATCCCTCGCCGGCGCAGTTCGACCATCAGCGCCTCGGCCACAGACACCGCGCTTGCTGTCGTCATGGCGATCGGCAGCAGCCATTGTGACAGGGTCCGATGATCAGGCTGGGTGAAGCCCCGAAAACCGCCCGAAGTAGTCCGCGAGGTCGGCGTCGACGACGTCCGGGTGGCCGCGGAATAGCAGCTCCTCCGCGTCTACAACCGCTTGCTGGGCGTTTCGCCCGGCGCGGTAGGCGTAGATTTCCGACGGAGATCGGCGGCTGCGAAGATCGGCTCCAGCACCAGCAGCGCTGCTGTCATGCAGACCCGATCCCGCACGCTCGATTCCGGCCATTCGTCATATTTGAAATCAATCGACCAGGTTCCGACCGAGGCTGTGCTGGAAAACCTAATGTGCGCCATTCATTATTCACGGCGCGATTCAAGGCGAGGAGGACTTCCTTGACACCTCTGACCGAAGGGCACGATGTATTGATCGCCGACTTCGTTCCCGCGCTCGATCGTCTTGCCGTGTCATGACCGACTGGAAAGCGCCTAGCGCAGCCGTCGCCGTAGTGGGTTCATGGGTGAACCGGCGATCCGTGCTTAAATCGGCGGCGGCAGCTTTGCTGCCCGGCCTCGCGCCGCGGGCCTTCACCCCCGGCCCATAGGAGGCTTATTTGCGCCGATCTCAAAAGAGCGTTGGGATGGAGCAGAGGACCAAGGCCGAAGCCGAGTTACTCCAGGCTAAAAAGATCGAGGCGCTCGGTCAGGTGACCAGGGGGATCGCTCACGATGTCAACAACGTCCTCGCCATATTGCGAGGCTGCTTGGAGGCTTTGAGCGGCCGGCAATCGGAAGACAGGCTCCAGTCCCGGGTCGTCCTGGCGCTCGAGACCATCGAGCGTGGCGAAAAACTAATGGCACAGCTTCTGGCCTTTGCGCGCCGGGGGCCACATTCGGCCATCCGAGTGGACATCAATGACCGGCTCCGCCGCATGACCAAGCTGTTTGCCCGCACCGTTGGTAGCGCAGTCGCGATCGAAACCGACCTCGCATCCGATCTGTCGCTGGTCGATGTGGATCCAACCGACTTCGAACTCGCGGTTATCAATCTCGTGAGTAATGCACGCGATGCGATGCCCGGCGGTGGTCTATTGCGCATCCGAACCGCCAACAGCGGGCCATCTCAGAAAGTGCCTGGGAGCAGAGCGGAAGAATCCGTCCAACTCGAAATTTCGGACACTGGGACTGGGATGCCGCAAGAGGTGGCGGCCCGCGCGTTCGAACCGTTCTTTACCACGAAGAAGCCGGGTCACGGGACCGGTCTTGGGCTTAGCATCGTATATAGATTTACCCAGCAAACCGGGGGCACGGCGACAATCCGCAGCGAGGTCGGTCGCGGCACCACCGTAACCTTGCGCCTGCGCTGCAGCCGCGAGTAGCAGCAACCAACGGGAGGATACTGCGGGCCGGCCCTGTAGCGTCCGAGCGTCTCAACTCTGCGCTTTCGGCGATGGTATCTGCGCCAACATTCGCCGGTGCCACATCGCTCCGGGCCACGAGTACTATTATCCTTGGTGAACGGGCACGCGATGAAGCGCCAGCACGCTTCTTTGCCGGCAGCGCACGGATCGCCGTGATGCGACCCCGGCGGCGAACGTCTCCGGTCAGAAAGGCGCCGAGTTCGGCTTCCGTCGCGGCCGGCAGCCGAAAACGTGCCAATCCGATTATATTCGGCGATCCGTATCAGACGGCCTGGACCATAGCCACAGGCTGCGCCACGAGCTAAGCGAGGACCGGCCTGTTCGCTGTGCGGCTTTTTGGGAGGCGGACGGGGCCCCCGCCTTCGCGGGGGCAGGTTCTTCATCGGCGGCGATCCGAGCAGTCGCGGACGCAGCACCGGCCAGCCCCGACAAAAGCCGGGTCGTCGCCATCGACGAAGGTGCCGGCACCAAAGAACAAGAAGGGCAAGCGTTCAGCAAAATCAAAGCCTGGCTCGTCGGCACCCATCACGGCGTCAGCGCCGAGCACCTGGTGCGTTATCTCCGGGAATGGTCCTACCGGTTCAATCGCCGCAACTTGCCCGACGGTTTGGACGATTACCTCATCCGCTGCGCCGTCGAATGCACCACCATCACCTAAGACCAGCCCAAGGCCGGTATCCTGCCAGATGAGGCCAAGCGCATCGGCGGCCTCGCGCAGTTGCACACCTACTCTGGGGAAATGGGATAAATGCAGGTCACCATCGAGGCCAGTGCGGATCGGCTCTTTAAGGTTAATAAGCAAACAGACGATAACGAAAGGGGCAACCCTCGATCTCGATCGCTCCTGTAATTGACAGTTGGATTTTGCTGTTGCATGTTCCCAGATTGACAATTTTGAATTAAGCTTGAGTTAGGTCGATACTGTGAAATCTTGTCGACCGTACCCTCGGCTCGGCCACGCAACTGAGGCCGGGGCCTTTCCGGATGCGCTGAGGAGTTGCAGATGATCGGGCACCCCGCGAGTGGAGGACCCTATCGAGTTGAGGCGGGAGCCGGACGCGGGTTGTGGTGGCGTCGTGCTCTCCGCATTGGCCTTACCGGCCGATTGTTCTTGTTGGTGACGATCGCCGTCCTGCCGGCACTTGTGATTCAGGCCGTCAATGAATACTATTTGAGATTGGCGCGTGCGGACGATATTCGAAAACAGGTCGTCCAGACTACCGATCAGTTCGGTGAGGAAATCGGCGAGCTGCGCGAAGGCGCCCGCCAGCTGCTATTGACCCTCGCCCAATTGGATGCTGTAAAATTACGGCAATCGGAAAGTTGTAGTTTGCTTTTTGCAAAACTAAAAGCGCAATATTCAAACTACGCGGTGCTCGGCGCAGCTGATAGCCAAGGCCGTGTTTTTTGCACCAGCGGAGACGACTCGGCTGAAGTGGTCGCCGATCGGGCGTTTTTCAGACGCGCCATGGCGCATGATGGGCTGGCGGTCGGAAATTACTGGGCCGATCCGACCACCGGCAAAAAGATGATCCATTTTGCCGCGCGCTTTGAAGACAATGCGGACCGCATTTCCGGTGTCGTTTTCGCTGGCCTCGATCTCGATTGGCTGTCAGGGCATCTGAAGCAACGCGGGCTGTCTCCTACTGCATCGATCCTGATCGCCGATAGAGAGGGCAACATCATCGCTCGGCTGCCGCATCCGGGGCAACTGGTCGGCAAGAATATGCGGAAAACCCATGAAAGGATCATGGATGGCAACGAGACCGGCTGGGAAGAGACGAAAGGCGTCGACGGGATCACCCGAATTTTTGGGTACGTGCCGGCGGCCCTGCCTCCGAAGGACTTCTTTCTGAGCGCTGGCCAATCCAAAGAAGAGGCGTTTGCGGCGATCGACAGCGCGACTGATCGGGGGATCGCACTTATTCTGGCAGGGCTCTTCGCCGCGTTGTTTGCGGTTTGGGGATTCGGTCGCAAATTTATCCAGCGGCCCCTCGGCGAATTGGTCGAGATCACCAGCCAATGGCGCGACGACAATTACAAGGCGCACGCCAGCATTAGCGATTCAGGCTCGGAGATCGGCCGTCTCGGTATGGCGTTCAATGAGATGGCTGACGCGCTCTCCACGCGGCAAGCCGCACAACGTCGCGCCGAGGCAGAAATGCGTGAGCTGAACGCGACCCTCGAACGGCGCACAATAGATCTTGACGAGGCGAACAAAGCCAAGTCGCGCTTCCTGGCCAATGTCAGTCATGAGATCCGAACGCCGCTGAATGGTGTTCTAGGCATGCTGGAGCTGGCACGGCAAACGGACCTCGCCCCGAAGCAGAGGCAATATGTTGAAGGGGCTCGAAACTCGGCCGAGACGCTACTCGGCATTATCAGCGGCGTCCTCGACCTCTCGAAGATCGAAGCCGGCAAGGTCGATCTCGAGATCGTGGCATTCGACTTGCGCAACGCCGTCGAAGACGCGACGGACCTCTTCGCCGAGGTCGCCTCGACAAAGCGTCTCGAACTGAGCTGTTTCCTCCCGTCGAGCCTGCCGACGGCACTGATCGGCGACCCTGGCCGTCTACGTCAGGTGCTGACAAATCTGATCGGCAACGCGGTCAAATTTACCGAACACGGAGAAGTCAGGGTTCGCGTTGATCCCATCGAAATCGAGGAAGCCTCGGTATTGCTTTTGTTCGAGGTCACGGATACCGGCATCGGCATCGCGGCAGATCGGCAGCCACATATCTTCGACGCTTTCACGCAGGCTGACACCTCGACGACGCGACGCTATGGCGGGACCGGACTTGGCCTGACTATTGCCAAGCAGCTTTGCGAGACTATGGGCGGATCGATCGACGTGTCGAGCGAGCCCGCATACGGATCGAGGTTCCGCTTCACCATCCGGTTCGGCCGCCAGTCGGACGAGGCGGGACAGCCCGAATTCGTTGCTCCGCCGCTGGGCGGACGGCCAGTTCTGGTCGTCGAGCAAAACGAGCCTGGCTTCACGATTTTGAGCGACTATCTTTCGAGCTGGGATCTTCCCGTCCGTCGGGCGGAAAATTGCACCGCAGCGCTCTCCTTGCTCCGCAGCGCCACCCTTCGCGGCGAACCCTACGGGATGGCGATAATCGATCTCGACAGACCCAAAATGGGCGTGGTTGAGTTCGATTCGATGGTCGGATCCGATCCCGCAGCCGCAAGCCTGCCCCTTGTCGTGCTGACCTTATTGGATCGAGATCTCGGTGATCTGTCGGGACGAGTGGCTTGGCGACTTACGAAGCCGGTGCGGCGTTCCGCCATGCGGGACTGCCTCGCTTCGATCGATGGAAATATGAAGTCGCCGACGGCTAAAGCGGCTGAGCCGCCGCTGGTGCCGTTAGAGTGCGCACTAGGCGCTCGGGTACTGATGGTTGAGGACAACCCCGTCAACCTCGCGGTCGGCATTGGTTTCCTCGAAAGCCTCGGCTGCGAGGTTGAGACCGCAATGGATGGGCTGGAGGCGCTCGAACACCATCGGAAAGGCGAGTTCAGCCTCATCTTTATGGACTGCCAGATGCCGGTAATGGATGGGTTCCAAGCAACCGCGGAGATACGTACACGCGAAAAAGAGCGAGCGCGGCGCACACCCATTATCGCACTGACGGCGAGTGCCGTTGAAGGCGATCGCGAGCGCTGTCTCGGGTCGGGGATGGATGATTACCTGCCCAAACCATATACCAGAGGGCAGGTCAGGGAGATGCTGGAATCCTGGCTCAGCCCCACCTGCATGGACTCGCAGATCGGCGCCATCAGCTCCACCCCCGAGGCCGCGATGCCGATACCTACCGGGACGATCGACGAGAACGTGCTCGATGAACTCGCCCAGATTCAGACAGGCTGGCATGGCAACCTTGCGCAGCGTTCGGTCCGCCTGTTCCTTGAGAAGACGCCGGCCCTCCTCCGGAGCCTCGAAGAGGGCGCTGCAAACGGCGATTTAGCGCTGCTTTACCGCGCGAGCCATCGACTAAAATCTAGCAGCGGAATGATCGGGGCCGTCGAGCTGTCATCGCGTTGTCGACACCTGGAAACGGTGGCGCAGGCAGGTACCGTGTCCAACGCGCCAGCTTTGGTTCAGGCGATCATCGCGGCTTATGATATGGCTGCCGTCTCTTTGTCGGCCCGTCTGGCGCGGGTAGCCTAGCGGCTAGACGAACCTTAGCGGGCAGCTCATCCAGCACGATCGGCCCTGCGCGGCGTCCGGGAAGGTCCTGGCACGACAAGACTGTTCAGCACGCATCCAATGAGGACGATCCCAGCAGAGACCAGCAAATTCGCATCAATCCCGCCGATCCCGATGGCCTGCGCGCCGGACAACGAGCCAAGCGAGATGCCGAGAAATAAGGCGCTGTTGTTCCACGCGAGGGCAGTGGCGCGACGGGCCGCAAAGTCATTAACCAACCCTGCCTGCTGGGCCGGGAAAAACAGCTGTGCGACGGCCGAGGTCAGGCTGAGCATGGGGGCAAACAAGATGCCGGCATCAAGCGCAAAGCGCAGCAGCAAAAAGCAGCCGGAAAGTCCGATCAGGCTGGTGCCAGCCATGAATTTTGGTCCGAACCGGTCTGCCGCACGCCCGCCGATCAGGACGCCGGCAATTGCCCCGCAGCCGTAGAATAGGATCGCCCGCGCAATTTGGCCCGCTGAGAAGCCGATTTGAGTGAGCCCGACGCCAAGATAGCTGTACACACCGTAGAGGCCAGTGCTCCATACGACCATCGGCAACATGCGTGCAGACAGGATCCACGCTTTGACCGCGGGCCCGGGCGTAATTGCGACCGCCCTGTGATCGCGTGGCCACACGCGGAGATTCGGCCATACAAGACCGAGCGTGAACGCCGTCAGAACGAGGAAAACAAAACGCCAGCCTATCGCCGCGCCCGCGATGGCACCGAGCGGCGCGCCGAGTACAAGCGACAGCAACAGACCCGAAACCACTACCGCAAGCCAGGTCGCGCGACGTTCCGGTGACGCCGCGCTGCCAACGAGGGCGTACACGGAAGGCGAGACGCCAGCCGCGGCGGCACCGGCAAAGAGCCTCGCTGCGATCAGCCGCGGCAGATCGTCGGCTAGCGCGGTCACGAGATTGGCGGCGGCAAAGGCAACTAGACAGCAACCCAGCACCGATCGTCTCCCGCTTCGATCCGAAAGGAGGCCAAGAAGCGGCGCGCTCAGCACATAGGCTGCCGCGAAGGCGGTTACGCACAACCCAATCCGCTCTGGGGGGAGTTGATAGGACGCGGCGATCGGCGGCAGCAGGGGAGAGATAACGAAGAGGTCTATCCCAACGACGAACATCGTCAGCCAGCCTATGGCTAGCTTCGCGAGCGGAACGATCGGCTTCATTGGTCTTCTTAAGCAACATTTCGTGCGAGATATCAGGGGTACCAGCGCCAGCCACACCGGGCGGCAAATAGCCGCTCTGCGAGAGTGACAACGCCCTTCCTTTCTTAACCCTTTGTAGGTATACTGTCGATCATTGATCTCTATCGGCCCGCTATGAGGGAAGGCACGTGCGCGCCTTCCTGCCGAGATTCCGCTAACCTATGGAGCGCTCGAACTTTGGATCGCAGGACCGACCGACTTGAGCAACAGCCTGCATCGAGGTCCGATGCTATCGACGATTTTCCCAACAGAGTGGCGCGCGGCACCGAGGAGGCCAAACAGGCCCGTACCCAACCTGCCAAAACATTCGCGCGGGCTAGAACGGGTCCTGCCGTAGTGCTCGTGGTTGATGATGACGACTTTATGCGGGAGATCACGACGGACGTTCTGATCGGACTAGGCTACGAGGTGTTACAGGCGGCCAATGGCGACGCTGCGCTCAAGGAGTTGAACAATGGCGGCATTATCGACATTCTGTTATCGGACCTCGTCATGATTGGCATGAACGGGCGCGAACTCGCCCACCGGGCGCGCGTCCTGCACCCGCTGATTCCCATCGTGTTTATTTTTTCCGGCTGCGCCGACCTGGCGGCCGCCGCCGATCAGCAACAATACCAGTTGATCAAGAAGCCCTTCCGACCAGGCGATCTGCGCGCGCATATCGAAGCCGCCTTGGGACAACCGGCTACGCCGGCGGCTAGGCCCGATATACCCTGAGTGATCGCGCGCCTTATCTTCTTATCTTTCTGCGTGAAGGTTACGGCAGTATCGGCGGCGCAGAGCGTCATGCATAGGAGACTTGTAAGTTCCGGCAAGAGGTCGGAGTAGAGTAAGAACATCTCGTGAGCAGTCGCGCGAAAAGCTGTCCACCCGAGGCTACAAGACGGATCGTCCCGTTAAGAAATACCTGATGGGAGGCGGTCGGCCGCATTGCTATGCCCGGCTCGCGCGTCTGCGACGATCCTGTCCAACTGCGTCCAGACGCTATCAAGCGCAATGGCGATGGACCTAGCGTCGCTCAAGGTTGCAGCCATCAGCTCTGGACGGCGCCTCAACACTGTTTGGGTAATGGCCAGCGCCTCCTGGGCGTGGCGTTCTTCGACCATTTGCGAAAAACAATCCACGAAATACGGCTCGCTTGCAAACCCCTGGAAGTGGATCGCCAAGGCGTCGGCGAGGGCGCGCATCCAGTCGATTGACAGAACCTCAACCACGCACCAGGGGCCGAGTGACCTAGCATAGAGCTTAGGTACCAAGCGTACGAAATCGGCTGTTTCTGCATCGAGACGTCGTGTCAGCTCATCCGGAGTGCCGAACTCCTCGTCCTCGAGCACGCATCGTGCTCCGATGTTGCGGAACGCCCGGGTCAGCTGATAATGGTGCGTATCGCCGTTAGCAAGACCGTCATCATCAATAAAGATCTGCAATTTGCGCTTTCGCAAAGCTGGGCTGTCCAAATACGGGAGAAAATAGACAGCGGCACGAGTCGCGTGCATTGCTGACTGATAGATGAGATGGATGCTTCCAAGAAGCCCCGGGTCGCTCACCACATCATACGGCAGCACCGCCAAGTTTCGGAAGAATGGCATACGCGAAGGGCGATGCTCTTGGGCAATGCGCTTAATTCTGTTCGCAAAATCGTCGATATCATTGGACGTTGATACAGGCCGTTGCTCGACTCGACCGGTTTCACTGTCCACAATTCAGCGCTCCCTATCTAATGGAATATCAGTGAGTGCAGCGACACTTTCGCCGCCTCGCTCACCCAACCGAGTTCGCCGGGAACTTCCTTACGGATGATACAGACCGGAAGACGACGCACTCTTGCTACTTCCGGCGGCTGCGCAGCTCATTAGGCTCCAAATAGTTAGTTAGATGACCCGCGCGCACCTCGACCGTGTCGATGATCTTGAGCTCGGGCTCGTCCACCCCGCCATAAAGGTGGTCGAGCATCATCTCCTTGGTCAGGGTTGTGCCCTTGCGTAAGCTGAGC
>Ga0210396_10002216_pt1 | contig 20017 bp, 14 predicted proteins | sample IncBWH17OmetaG_FD_155466 | JGI IMG/M metagenome (GOLD analysis project Ga0210396, IMG submission 155466) | Forest soil microbial communities from Barre Woods Harvard Forest LTER site, Petersham, Massachusetts, United States - Inc-BW-H-17-O ... | reverse complement strand
TTCGCTCGGTTGTTCTCGACTACGTGCACACGCGCGCCCGCCTCCTGGCCGCCGAGCTTCTCTTTCGTGCCGCTGCGGTGATCCTCGCAGGCGCCGGCGTGCTCGCTGTCCTCAAGCTCTTTCTCGGCCACTAAGGAGACCAGAATGCCAGACGCTTACGAAATCGTTGACCACTCTTTCGACGTGATCGTCCTCGGTGCCGGCGGCGCCGGACTCCGGGCCACGCTCGGCATGGTGGCGGCCGGCTTGAACACGGCCTGCATCACCAAGGTCTTTCCCACACGCAGCCACACCGTCGCGGCGCAAGGTGGCGTCAGCGCCGCCTTGGGAAATATCGAAAACGACGATTGGCGCTGGCACATGTTCGACACCGTGAGAGGTTCCGACTGGCTCGGCGACCAGGACGCAATCGCATATATGTGTCGCGAGGCGGTGGATGCGGTCGTCGAGCTCGAGCATCTGGGGGTGCCGTTCAGCCGAACCGATGCCGGCAAAATCTACCAGCGGCGCTTCGGCGGGCATACTACGGAATATGCCAAGGGCGACATGGCGTACCGGGCCTGCGCCGCGGCTGATCGCACCGGCCACGCCATCCTGCACACGCTCTACCAGCAGTGCCTGAAGCACAAAGCCCGTTTCTTCATTGAGTATTTTGCACTCGACTTGCTGATGGACGACGACGGTGTCTGCCGTGGTCTGCTCGCCTTGTGTCTTGAAGACGGATCGATCCATCGTTTCCGCGCCAACATTACGGTCATTGCGACGGGCGGGTGCGGCCGCGTCTACCAGTCCTGCACCTCGGCGCACACCTGCACCGGTGACGGAAGCGCGATGGTGCTGCGCGCCGGCCTGCCGCTGCAGGACATGGAATTCATTCAATTCCATCCCACCGGCGTCTACGGCGCGGGCGTTTTAATTACCGAAGGCGCCCGCGGCGAAGGCGGCTATCTGACCAACAGCGATGGCGAGCGATTCATGCCCAAATATGCGCCGCGAGAGAAGGATTTGTCATCCCGCGACGTCGTCAGCCGGGCCGAAGCTGTCGAGATCCGGGAGGGCCGCGGGGTCGGCGAGAAAAAGGATCACATCCACCTTCACCTCGAGCATCTGCCCGCGGATGTGCTCGATGCGCGTCTGCCCGGCATTGTCCAGTCGGCGCGTACCTTCGCCGGCGTCGACGCGCACAAGGAGCCAATTCCCGTTATTCCGACCGTGCATTATGTCATGGGCGGCATTCCGACGAATATCAAGGCTGAAGTCGTTCATCCGACGAAGGACAACACAGAGACAGTCGTGCCGGGATTGATGGCGATCGGTGAAGCGGCATGTGTTTCAGTGCATGGCGCCAACCGGCTGGGCACCAACAGCTTGCTCGATCTTATTGTCTTCGGACGGGCGGCAGCGTTGCGCGCGGCCGAGCTGATCAAGCCGGGAACTCGTGCGCGGGAGGTCAATGGTCACTCGCAGGAGGCCGCGTTGGCTCGTTTCGACAGGACGCGCCATAGCAAGGGCGGCAACAAGCCCGGTGAGATCCGTCCGCTGATGCAGGAAGCGATGCAATCGGGCTTCGGCGTGTTCCGTCGGGAAGATACCCTGCAGGAGGGAATGAAGAAGCTGAACGACCTGCGCGATCCATTGGAGCGCGTTACGGTCGATGACTCCTCGCTGAAGTGGAACGTCGCGTTGGTCTCGGCCCTTGAGCTCGCAAATCTGTCTGAGCAGGCGGTCGTGATTGCTCATTCCGCCGTGGCCCGCACGGAATCGCGAGGGGCACACGCGCGTGACGACTTTCAGAAACGCGATGACAAGAATTGGCTCAAGCACACCGTGGCCCGGAAAGATGCAGACTGGAAGGTCACCTTCGACTATCGCCCGGTGCGTCTGCAGACGCTCTCCAACGAAGTGGAAAGCTTTCCGCCCGCAGAGCGTACTCATTAACGCGTCGGGTACATCGATAGCAGCGAGTCATTATCAAACCAGTAGAGTCCTGAAATGTCCGAGTTCACACTTCCAGCCAATTCCAAAGTCGGCACAGGTAAACACTGGCCAGCACTGAAAGATGGTGCGCGCGTCAAGAGCTTCCGGATCTATCGCTGGGATCCCGACAAGAACGCCAACCCGGCGATCGATGTATTCGAAATCGATCTCGATCATTGCGGACCGATGGTTCTCGATGCGCTCGTCAAGATCAATGACCAGATCGATCCGACGTTGTCGTTCCGGCGCTCCTGCCGTGAGGGCGTATGCGGCTCTTGCGCGATGAACATCGACGGACACAACACGCTGGCCTGTCTGACCCCCATCAGCAGCCTCAAGGCGGGTGCGAGCCGAATCACGCCGCTGCCGCATTTGCCTGTCTTGAAGGATCTCGTTCCTGACTTGACCGGATTGTACGCGCAGTACGCGTTGATCGAGCCATGGCTGCAGTCGGATCAGCCGCCGCCGGATCGCGAGCGCCGGCAATCCCCCGAGGATCGCGCCAAGCTCGATGGCCTGTGGGAGTGCATCCTCTGCTTCTGCTGCTCCACATCGTGCCCGAGCTACTGGTGGAACCAGGACAAGTATCTCGGTCCGTCTATCCTGCTGCAGTCCTACCGCTGGCTTGCCGACAGTCGGGATCAGGCCACCGGGGAGCGGCTTGACCGCCTGGAGGATCCGTTCCGCCTCTATCGCTGTCACACGATCATGAACTGCACAAAGACGTGCCCGAAAGGGCTGAACCCGGCGCGCGCGATCGGCAACACCAAACACATGATGTCCGAGCGCGGCTGATGTCACGGAGTAGATGAGAGCACTATGTCAGACTTTCGCACAGAAGCCGACAGCCTGGGCCGGGTCGAAGTGCCTGCTGAAAAGCTCTGGGGCGCGCAGACCCAGCGCTCCCTGCAGCATTTCAGCGTCGGTCAGGACCTGATCCCTCGCGAGATGATCGTTGCCTACGCGGTCATAAAGCGCGCAGCTGCCACGGCCAACCACAATGGCGGCCGGCTACCTGATCAAGCTTACGCGCTAATCACGCGCGTTTGTGACGAGATCCTCGGCGGCAAACATCAAGACATGTTTCCGTTGCATGTGTGGATGACTGGCAGCGGCACTCAGTTCAACATGAACGTCAACGAGGTGGTCTCGAACCGTTGTTGTCAGCTGGCGGGCACGGAGCTCGGCAGCAAACATCCGGTTCATCCAAACGATCACGTGAACATGTCGCAGTCGTCGAACGACTCCTTTCCATCGGCGATGCACATTGCCGCCGCCGTCAGTGTCAAGGAGCGGCTGATTCCTGCCGTCACCGCGCTACGCGATGCGATTGCGGCCAAGGCAGCTGAATGGGACGACATCGTGAAGATCGGCCGCACCCACATGCAGGATGCGACGCCACTCACTCTCGGCCAGGAATGGTCGGGTTATGCCGCGATGCTAGCGGACGACCTGGAGCGGGTCGAGCAGGCGTTGCCGGGTATCTACCGACTCGCGCTCGGCGGTACGGCGGTCGGGACCGGAATCAACAGCGCGCCCGGCTTCGGGGAAGCCGCCGCGGCGGAAATCGCCAGGCTCACTAATCTTCCCTTTGTGAGTGCGCCCAACAAATTTGCTGTTCAGGGTGCTCATGACGCGCTCGTGCAACTCTCCGGAACGCTGCGCACTCTTGCGGTCTCGCTCTACAAGATCGGCAACGATATCCGGTTGCTCTCATGCGGCCCGCGCGCTGGTTTCGCTGAGTTGCTCATTCCCGAGAACGAACCCGGGTCGTCGATTATGCCGGGAAAGGTCAATCCAACGCAGGCTGAAGCGCTGACGATGATCGCCGTGCAGGTCATGGCGAACGATATCGCGGTCGGCTTTGGCGGCGCGGGAGGCTATCTCGAAATGAACGTCTACAAGCCCGTGATGATCGCCAACATCGCCCAGTCGATTACGCTGCTCAGTGACGGGTGCACGAACTTCCGGAAATTTCTCGTCGAAGGCACGCAGCCGAACCGCAAGAAGATTTCCGAATACGTCCACCACTCACTGATGCTGGTCACGGCACTCGCTCCGGTGATCGGCTACGACAAGGCTTCGGCGATCGCCCACTTTGCAGCGGAGCATGATCTGACCCTGAAAGAGGCCGCACTACAGCTCCGTCATGTCGACGAGGCGACATTCGACCGCGTGGTCGATCCAGCAAAGATGGTCCGACCCTACGTAGCAAATAAAGCCGATCATGGCGTTCGGGCCGCAGACACTGTCGAAATCGCACAAATGGAGCAAACACGATGAACGCACCAACCAAAATGACTGCGAAGCAGCTTACCGGTTATGATCGGTTGCACAACGCGCGCCTCAACAAAGGTACGGCATTCACGGAGGCAGAGCGCAGTGCTTTCGGTCTCGAAGGCCTGCTGCCGCCGGCCGTGCTTTCGCTTGAGCTGCAGGTCGCTCCTCCAGGCCCGATCGCCTGCGCCACCACTAATGGCACTAGTGAGCTTGTTGGGCATCACCCTGGGTGGGCAGGCGATCGCCATGGTGAAGCACCATCTGACGCCGCCCTTGCACACTTCGATCTGTGGGTCCAGGCGCCCTGCGATGTGCCGGTCGGCTACTCCAACAAGAGCGGTGGGGTGTTCAATCTGCTGCGCGACGACCTGGGCAAGGCAAAGGACATGACCGATGGCAACTCTTTCGTCCATTGATTCTGGACTGCCCTTCGGCGATTTTCGCGCGCTCATAGAGCGGTTGCCGCCACTGGATGAGCGCGCGGCTGCTCGCGTTCGCGACGATTTCGGCCGCATCGAAAAGCCCAAAAATTCGCTTGGCCGCATCGAAAAGGTTGCTGCTTGGCTCGCCGCTTCGACGGGTCGGCCGCCGGCTGTTCTGCGCCCGGTCACGGCGATCTTCGCCGGCAATCACGGGATTGCGCGGCATGGCGTCTCACCGCGCCCGGTTGAGGCCACGCAGCGCTTTGTCGAGCTTGCGGCGGCCGGCGGCGCGGGAGTCAACCAGGTCTGTGCCGCCCACGACCTCGGGCTGAAGCTTTACGACCTCGCGCTCGACCTGCCGACTGCCGATTTCACCAAGGACGCCGCGCTGGACGAGCGAGGCTGCGCCGCAACCATGGCATTCGGCATAGAGGCGGTCACCGACGGCGTCGACCTCATCGCACTGGCGAGTATCGGCGTCGGCGGCTCGTCTGCCGCCGCGGCGATATCGGCCGCGATCTTCGGCGGCAGCGGTGCCGACTGGGTTGGCGCCGGCTCAGGGGCCGATGCTGCGATGATCGGCCGGAAGGCAGAGACCGTCGATCGTGGGCTCGCCCTGCACTCCGGTCATCTCGAGGATCCGCTCGAAGTTCTGCGCCGCTTGGGCGGGCGCGAATTCGCGGCGATCGCCGGCACAATCATCGCGGCGCGGACGCAGGTTGCCGTCCTCCTCGAGGGCTTTGCGGCGACAGCGGCCGCGGCTGTGCTTCATCGCGCCAATCCGGCGGCTCTCGACCACTGCCTGTTGGCCTATGTCGCCGCAACCGAGCCCGGCCATCGTCAACTCGCGGAGAAGATCGGCCTGACACCACTCTTCGATCTCGGGATGGGCGAGGGGGAAGGCACCGGCGCCGCACTCGCCGCCGGCACAGTCAAGGCGGCTGCGCTCATCCATTCAGGGATGCTCGCAGCAGACACTTTCGAAATCTCACAAATGGAGCAAACACGATGAACGCACCAACCAAAATGACTTCGAAGCAGCTTAGCGGTTACGATCGGCTGCACAACGCGCGTCTCAACAAAGGTACAGCATTCACGGAGGCAGAGCGCAGTGCTTTCGGTCTCGAAGGCCTGCTGCCGCCGGCAGTGCTTCCGCTTGAGTTGCAGGTCGCGCGCCGACACGATGAGATCGTCCGTCTCGAAAACGATTTGCTCAAATACCTCGTATTGTCAGATCTGCAGGCACGCAACGAGACGCTCTATTACGCGGTTCTGATGTCGGATCCGGCGACCTATATGCCGATTGTGTATACGCCCACGGTCGGCGAGGCATGCCAAAAATTCGGTCACATCTTCCGTCAGCCGCGCGGCATCTATCTGCCGATCAGCGCGCGCGGCCGTGTGAAGGAGCTGCTTTCCAACTGGCCGGAGAAGGACGTGCGCTTTATTGTCGTGACCGACGGCGAGCGTATCCTCGGACTGGGGGACCTTGGCGCCGGCGGCATGGGCATCCCGATTGGAAAACTCGCGCTGTGCACGGCCTGTGCCGGCGTGCCGCCGCAATACTGCCTGCCGATCGTTATCGACGTCGGCACCAACAACCACGCTCTGCTGGACGACCCGCTCTACCTGGGGCTGCGGCAAAGCCGCATTCGCGGCGGCGAATATATGTCGTTCATTGAGGAGTTCGTGGCAGCGGTGCAGCAGCTCTACCCGAAGTGCTGCATCCAGTGGGAAGACTTTGCGAACATTAACGCCGTACCGATCCTTGAGCGCTACCGCAACGAGATCTGCACGTTCAACGACGACATCCAGGGCACTGCGGGAGTAGCGCTCGCTGGGATATTGGCCGCGTCGCGTCTCACGAAACAGAAGATCACAGATCAGCGGTTCCTGTTTCTCGGTGCTGGCTCGGCCGGGACCGGGATTGCAGAGCTGATCAGCCAGGCCATGGCTGAAACCGGCATGGATATACACGAAGCGAGGCGTCGCAACGCCCTCTTCGATGTCAATGGTCTGCTTGTCACCTCTCGCAAGGACATCGCGGAGTTTCAGCGTCCGTTCGCGCAGGATCGACCGCCGATCTCGACGTTCGTCGAGGCGGTCAAGGCCCTCAAGCCGACCGGCATTATCGGGGTCAGTGGGATCCCGAAGCTGTTCACCCGTGAGGTGGTCGAAACCATGGCCGAGCTCAATCAGAGGCCGATCATCTTCCCATATTCCAACCCAACCTCGCGCTCCGAATGCTCGGCCGAGGAAGCCTACCGCTGGTCCGGCGGTCGCGCCATCTTTGCCAGCGGAAGCCCGTTTCCCCCCGTCGAGATTGGCACCCGGAAATTCGTCCCGAACCAGGGCAACAACGTCTACATCTTCCCAGCCATGGCCATGGCACTCTTTGCCACTGAGGCAGAGCGAGTCAGCGACGAAATGTTCCTCACCGCCGCGAAGGCCATCGCCGAGCAGGTCAGCGAGGAAAACCTCGCCGCAGAGCTTATCTACCCGCCGCGCGAGCGGATATTCGCCGCCTCGCTGCATGTGGCCGAACGAGTCGCCGCTTGCATCTTCGACCAGGGCCTGGCGCGGGTGCCTCGGCCTGCCGATGTCGGCGAGCTGATCCGCGCTCGCGTCTACCGTCCGGCCTACGCGGAGTGAACCAATGTTGGAGGTACTGGACCGTCAGGCCGGTCATGGCTCGACGAACTCGGATAGACGCGACGAAATAGCGATCTCAGGTGCTAGTCCCGATAAGGAGACACTGCACCGCATAGTCGTGGTCGGCGGCGGCGCTGCTGGACTGGAGCTGGTCACCCGTCCAGGTGATCGGCTCGGCCGGCGGGGGCGAGCGTCGGTCACTTTGATCGAATGTGCCCGCACCCATCTCTGGAAACCGCTCCTGCACGCGGTGGCGGCAGGCGGCATCGATGCCGGTGAATACGAGCTGAACTATCTCGCCCAGGCGCATTGGCATTCCTTCCAGTATCGCTTTGGCGAGATGGTCGGGATTGATCGCGTTGCAAAGGAGGTGAAGCTTGCCGCTGCTTTCGACGAGGAGGGTCAGCAGATCACTCCGGCGCGGACGATCGGCTATGACACGCTGGTGATCGCGATCGGCAGCGTGACCAACGACTTTGGAACAGAAGGCGCTTCCGAATATGCAGTACCACTAGAGACCCCTACGCAGGCGAAGCGCTTCAATCGGCGCCTATTCAATGCTCTTCTGCGAGCGCAAACGCAGAAGGGCCCGGTGCAGCCAGGCCAGCTTCACGTCGCGATTGTCGGCGCCGGTGCAACCGGCACCGAATTGGCCGCCGAACTTTACAATACGACGCGCGAAATGGTTGCGTACGGCCTCGACCGCATCGACCCGTGGCGCGACACTCGCATCGTGCTGATCGAGGCTCGGGATCGCGTTCTGCCTGGATTACCACTGCACATCTCCAAGGCCGCAGGCACCATGCTCCACCGAATGAGCATCGATGTGCGCACTGGGGTGCGGGTGATGCAGGTAACACCGGATGGCCTCCGGCTCGGCGATGGTTCCTTCATTGCTGCCGAACTCGTCGTATGGGCCGCGGGCGTCAAAGCTCCGGCGGTGCTGCGGCAGCCCGATGGGTTGGAGGCCAATCGCATCAATCAGCTGGTTGTCGATGCGACATTGCAGACCACACGCGATCCCGACATCTTTGCGATCGGCGATTGCGCGGCTTGTCCGCGTCCGGGCACCTCGACCACGGTCCCGCCGCGCGCGCAGGCGGCACATCAGCAGGCGACGCATCTGGCCCGACAGATCGAGCGCCGGCTACGTGGGCAGCCGCTGCAGCCCTATACATACCGCGACTTTGGTTCGCTGGTTTCGCTCGGCAGATGGAGCGTAGTCGGGAACCTTATGGGTTTCCTGTTCGGTCGCGGCATCTTCATCGAAGGTCTGTTTGCCCGGATCATGTACCGCTCGCTCCGCCTGATGCACGAGAGGGCTCTGAGCGGCACGACACGCGCGCTGCTAGCGCTCATTGCCCGCGGTTTCGCACATCGCGTTGATCCGCCCGTCAAGCTGCATTGATCCCAACGCATCCGCCATGCAGAACAGTCCGCCACAAGCCACGCTAGCCGTACCTTCGGTGGACGATTCTTCTGGCTTGATGCTGCTTCCGTTCGTGCTGAGCATGATCGCGGGGAGCACTGACGTTATCGGCTTTCTCGGACTGGGTGGCCTCCTAACTGCGCATATTACTGGCAACTTAGTGATCCTCGTGGCCAGATCTGTCGCAAACGATCCGGTGCCGCTCTCCTATTTGATTGCTGTACCTGTGTTCGTGATCGTGCTTGGAATCACCAGATTGTTGGTTGCCGTCATTGAACAGCTCGGAATCGCTTCCCTTCTCCCCCTGCTGCTCCTGCAATTCCTGCTCCTTTGCTTATCTCTCGCCATTTGCCTCTTCGCTGGCTCACACGTTGATCCAAATACCGCAAGCACCATCTTTGCCGGTATGCTGGGCGTTTCGGCGATGGCCGTGCAGAACGCGCTCGTGCGGATCTCAATCCGCGGAGCACCGTCCACTGCGGTAATGACGACCAACATCACCGTTTTTAGCATTGACGTCGGAGAGATCTGGCTCGGCAAGGATACGAAGCGCACGGCCCTGGCGCGCGCGCGCGCGAAGCACACTTGGCCGGCGATCGGCGGTTTCCTGATCGGCTGCGCCCTCGGCGCGGCATGCGAGCCTGCATTCGGCCTGCAGTCTCTCTCATTGCCGACGGGGCTTGCACTTCTCGCGTTAGTGTTGGGCCTTGTTGCCAGGCTGAAGAGCGGCGTCAGCCAACACTCGTTGCAGGGCGCGACATTGTCATCGACCATCGGAACCGATCTGACGGGCTCGAGAAGCCGGGAATTGCGCAGTCGGAGAGTGGCCACGAGTCAGCCAGAGCCAACCCAGGCCGACGTAACGGGCGAGCACGGGTAATGGCAGACGCATTCGACCAGGCCGGACCGATGCCGCACGGAAGCGACCGATGGAATTGGGCCTTCGCAAAGGCGGCCGGAGCTGGCCCCTCGCTGCTGTTCGGACTTCGTCTATGGGCCGCGGTATGCGTCGCTCTCTTCGTTGCGTTCTGGCTCGAACTCGACAATCCTTTTTGGGCGGGTACCTCCGCAGCAATTGTGTGCCAGCTGCAGCTGGGGGCTTCGCTGCGCAAGGGCTGGTTCCGGATGATCGGCACTGTGGTCGGCGCCACAACGATCGTGGTGCTGACTGCGTGCTTTCCGCAGGATCGCATTGCCTTTCTGGTGCTTCTTGCGTTCTGGGGCGGTCTCTGCGCTTTCGCTGCCACGGTGCTCCGCAATTTTGCGTCCTACTCGGCAGCGCTCGCTGGCTATACCGCCGCCATCATCGCCGCCGACACGCTCGGTGCCACCGGAGGCGCAAGCCCAGACGTTTTCATGCTGGCGGTCTGGCGTGCCAGCGAGATCTGCATCGGGATCGTGAGCGCCGGTGTGGTCCTCGCCGGGACCGATCTCGGCGGCGCCCGGCGTCGACTTGCAGGTTCATTCGCAAGTCTGGCCGCTGAGATCACAAGTCGATTTAGCCACATGCTGACATTGGCGGGACCGCAACTGCTGAATACGCAAGCCGAGCGACGCGATTTCGTCCAGCGCGTCGTCGCGCTCGACCCGGTGATCGACCAAACGCTCGGAGAATCCAGCCACGTGCGCGACCACTCGTCGATTTTACAGACAGCCGTCCACAGCCTATTCAGAGCGCTGGATGGTTGGCGCGGAGTTGCCGCACATCTGACCCACTTGCCGGAGAACCTGGAACGGGAGCAGGCGAAGGCCATCCTGCGGAGCATTCCGACCGAGCTGCGATCCTTGCCCGCGCAAGGATCGCTAGATTGGTGGATGGCTAATCCCATGGCCCTGCGCCGAACTTGCGAGGAGGCGGTGCAGACGCTGATCGCCCTACCAGCCGACACGCCATCGCTGCGGCTGCTCGCCGACGAAACGGCCAAGGTTCTGGCCGGCATGTTGCACGTGCTCGATGGTATAGCGCTGCTTGTCGACGCTCCTGGCCAGCCTTCTCCCGGTGACCGTGGCTTCCGGCTAAGCGCACCCGATTGGTTGACTGCTGTTGTTAATGCGACACGCGCGTTTGTCGCTATCGGTGCTGTCGAGCTTTTCTGGGTCGCTACTGCCTGGCCGAACGGCGCCTCGGCGATCGTCTTCGTAGCGATCGTGGTGCTGTTGCTTTCACCGAAAGGCGATCTTGCGTACGGCGGCTCCATCGCGTTCGCACTCGGCACGGCCGGCGGCGTGGTCTGCGCTGCGACAATAAAATTCGCGGTGCTGCCCGCATTACAAACGTTCCCGGCATTTTGCCTCGCCATTGGTCTCTTTCTCGTACCAATCGGCGTTGTCCTGGCTCAGAGTCGGAAGCCTGCGATGATCGCCATCTTCACTGCCATGGCTTTCAACTTTATGCCTCTCCTCTCGCCTACGAACCAGATGACCTACGACACAGCGCAATTTTACAACTCCGCGCTGGCAATCGTTGTCGGGTGCGGCGCCGCGCCGCTGGCCTTTCGCTTGTTTCCGCCGTTATCGCCGGCACGGCGGATGCGGCGCCTGCTCGCCCTCACCTCGCGCGACCTGCGCCGCCTCGCAACCGCCCCCGTGTTACCGACATCGGAGGATTGGGAGAGCCGCATTTACGGCCGGCTCACGGCGTTGCCGGACCAGACCGAGCCGTTGCAGCGCTCGCAACTGCTGGCGGCCCTCTCAATCGGCACGGCTATTATCCACCTTCGTCATATCTCGCCGCATCTCGGAACGGCTGCGGAGCTCGACGCCACGCTCGAGGCCTTCGCGCAGGGAACCAGCGCGATGGTCATCGCGCGGCTGCGCAAGCTAGAGCATCGTCTCGCTTCCACGCCCGCCTCCGTACCGCGGGCCGTGATCGCGCTTCGGGCACGCGGCCGTATCCTAGTTGTCTCCGAGGCGCTTGCCGAGCTTGGCACCTACTTCGACGCAGGAGCTCCCGCATGAGGTTTACCGAAATCAGCCTATTCGGTGTCTACGTCGCGCCTATTTCACTCATCATGGTCGCCGCCTGGCTCATCACGATAGCACTGCGCCGCGTCGCTAGCAGCTCGGGGTTGCTGCGGTACATCTGGCATCCCGCTCTATTCGTGTTTGCGGTGTACATCATAGTTCTCGCGTCCTCGATCCTGATCCTCGCCGAGTGAGCTCGTCATGACCATTACTGAAGTAACATCAAAGCGCAGCGAAACGGCCGACGACTGGGACAAAACCGTGCGGTCGCCTCCGCCGGAATCGCGCGCCGTCACCAAGCGTCGCATAGGAATAGGTCCATTTCTGATCACGCTGGCGGCGGTCGCACTTGCCGGGCTGCTCGGTTGGAAGATGTGGGACGTCTACATGGGAGCACCGTGGACGCGCGACGCCACCGCGCGCGCCTATGTCGTCACGATGGCGCCGGAGGTCGCAGGACGCATCGTCGAGCTACATGTGATCGACAACAAATACGTTCGCAAAGGTGATCTACTGCTGGTCATTGATCCGATCAACTACAGGATCGCGGTCAGCCAATCCGAGGCGGCGGTGCAGCAGGCGCAGGCGAACGTGCAGAACATGGACGCGCAAATGACCATCCAGCAGGCACAGATTAATGCCAGCCAGGCGCAATTACAGCGGGGGTACGCCGCGCTCGTATTTGCGCAGCAGCAGGCCGACCGTTACCAAACCCTGGCGAAGGACGGCTGGGGTACCGTTCAAAATGCGCAACAGTTTACTTCCCAGCTGCATCAACAGGAAGCAGCGCACCTGGCCGCTCAAGAAGACCTCAATCAGGCGCTGCGGAAAGTCGAGTCGCTGAAAGCGCAGCGCCTGAGTGCCGAGGCTGGTCTCGCGCAAGCCAAAGCCCAGCTAAACCAAGCGCAGGTGAACCTCGAACGCACGCGCATTCTCGCTCCGGTCGACGGTTATGTGACGAACTTGTTGGCGCAGCTTGGCGACTACGTCAATGTCGGCGTAAACACCATTTCACTTGTCGACGCCAATTCATTCTGGGTCGACGGATACTTCGAAGAGACGAACCTTGCTCCTATCCGGGTGGGAGATCCGGCTCAAATCACACTGATGGGCCGCGATCAGATCGTGCGCGGTCACGTCGACAGCATCGCCCGTGCGATCAACGTTGCGAACGCGCAGCCCAACAATCAAGGGGTTGCTACCGTCAATCCTATCTTCACCTGGGTACGCTTGGCACAGCGCGTTCCGGTTCGCATCCATATCGATGAGGTGCCCCCGGACGTCGTGCTCACGGCCGGCATGACTGCCACAGTTGAGATCCACGATCGAGGTCGGGCGCCAACCAATTGAAACGCGAGCCCCTGGGTCAATGGCTGGACCACCACACCAACGAACTAGTCGCAAGGAGGTTGACATGTCACTTCATCTACCGATCGCAATCCTAGCGGCGCTTTCACTCACTTCGACATCCGCGCAGGCTTGAACCTGATATGAAAGAGACCGCCAACTGAGGCGGCCTCGCCCCAAGGTAAATTTTTCAAGTTGCCCTACGGCAAGGTTGCGCCGATAAATCTGTCCATGATCTATGGCGCGAGATTGTCATCATCACTGCCTTCGTTTTCTGCCCAATGGACAACTGAGGGCAGAGGAAAAAGAGCCATTCGCGGTGATCGAATTAGGAGCCGCCACCGAACGAAGCATCCAAGATGGCACGTACAGCGCTAAGCCTGAGTCGACAAAATCCGTCCTCAAGATACAAACATTGCCAAGTGCCCAGCCTCAGAACCTCGTCGGACTGTTTGACCCATTTCCTCCCCTGTTAACGGGCTGTGTTACAGTTAGTTGTCATTCGGGCAACCGTCTGTTCAAGCTTTCGCTCTGGCCCGATGATTTCGCCACCTTTCGCCCGGTTTGCCCCGCCCGCAGCGCAACGTCAAGGCTACCAGCCGCGTCAATCGTACGATGAAGATACAACGACAGCCCGCTGAGGAGCCGTAATTGCTGGTAGGTATCTTCACGCCGCTCCGCGAACGTCAACGCCGCGTTGAAGGCATCGCGAACCGTTTCACTGTTCCCGGCGGTGAACATTAGCGACAATGCAAGCGAAGCGTGTATTTCCATCTGGTCCCGCGGGTCGCATTCAGCAGCAATCCGATCGATCGCCCGCTCCATCCAACCTTGGCACTCTACGAAAAGCGACTTAGCTAGAAACAACTGCGAGGCCGCCGCCGCCATTCTTATGGCCGCGCCGTCGCTTCCATCGGGACCGAAGCTCCATTCAAGCGCGGCACGGATATTTCCGAGATAGTCTCGCAGTGCACCTGTTGGAGCTTCCGCGGGTTCCAGATCAAAGAGATTGCCACGGTCGCTTTCCAACAAGTGTATCGAAAAGTTCGCGTGCCGCGTCGCTATGGAATTATGCTCGCCGCTTACAGCGAGTTTCTCCAATGCATAGCAGCGCGTTGTGTCGGGCAATCTGTAAAGCGTCCCCCGGGAGTTGGTCCGAACTCCCATAAGCGATTTGTTGACAAGATTTTCTACTGCGCTCTCGATTTCGAACTGGCCAATTTCCCCTTCCTTCCCCACGGCGAGCGCCGCCTCCAATGTGAAGTGCCCGACGAAGATCGCGACCCGCCGCAGCACAACTCGTTCGACCTCGGAAAGCTGATCGTGGCTCCAGTCCAGAGTCGCTCTGAGCGTCTGATGCCGCGGCTTCGCAGTTCGGCGACCGAACTTCAGGAGGTCGAGTCGCGAACCCAGCCTTGCCACCGTATTTCTGACGCCGAAGTTAGCGGCTCTTCCGGCGGCGAGCTCGATGGCGAGTGCAATACCGTCAAGCTTGCGGCAAATCTCGGCGACAATCGGGGCTTCGTTATCACTGAGTGAAAGGTCGCCGCCGCGAGCACTGATACGCTCCATAAACAACCGTACAGCCGGATAGACAAGCACCTCTGACGCAGTCAGTCCCGGCTGCTCCGGCGGGCAATCCAGTGGAGCAAGATGAAATACACGCTCATTGGCGAGCCGCAATGTCTCCCTGCTGGTTACAAGCAAACGAACTTCGGGAGCATATCGAAGAATGCTATCGGCGACCTCCGCGGTCTTTTCGATGAGATGCTCGCAGCTATCAAGGATGACGAGAGCCCTTCGAGGACGCAGAAAATCGAGCAACGCATCCCCGCGATCGACAAACCGCGGGTCAGCCCCGAGCGCGGATGCGATGACGCCGACGAAATGTTCCTTGTCGCTTACGGCTGACAGATCAACAAAAAACGCCGAGCCAAAGAAGTCCGCCAAGGCCGCATGTCCGACTGCCAGAGCAACCGTTGTCTTGCCTATGCCGCCAGCACCCGGAATTGTAATCAGGCGTTGTCCCGCCTGGAGCCAACATCGAATCTCACGGACAACATTGTCGCGACCAACCATGCGGCCCAGTGGGGGCGGCAGGTTGGACAATCTCGCAGATGCGCTACTCCTGTCGCGGTCCGCGGGGTAGCGCGTGACCGGCGCGATAAAGCTATAACCTAGGCCCCGTACGTTCGCGATGTAATTGTTACCGAACTGACCGTCCCCCAGTGCCTTGCGCAGCGCCGATACATGGACGCGCAGACTGCCTTCCTCGACCGTTACGTCAGGCCATGCCTTAGCGATCAAGTCTGCCTTCGTGACAACTTCACCGGCGTTTTCGAGAAGAGCGATCAGGACGTCGTAAGCCCTGCCACCAAGCGGAATGACCTTGTTCGCCTTCTTGAGAGAGCGCTCGGCGACATTCAGCTCGAATGGGCCAATCCGAAGCCGGCCTGCAATCGGTGAGGAAATTTGTTGAACCGACATGAGTTATTCCGCCAAGATCCTCGACGATACGATCGTTGCACCGTTCGTCGTCAATCTTGTGCAAACACACCCCCAGCCCATCGGGGGTTAGCCGAAACTTCCTCCAGCAACAAGCTGTCAGTGTATCGAATTGATCGCGCCGTCGCGCCGCTATGAGCCGTTTAACACCTGCTTGGCCAACCGCAGATCGCGGGTCTCAAGGCCTTCTCGAAATTTCGCGTGGGTAGCTTGCAAGGTCCGCCACGCGATCTCCTTTCGCCCGGCCGACTTTTCGGCAATAGCAAGGCTGGTCGCGGCCCTGAGCGCCCACGACAAGCTCGCTTGTCTCTCCGATAGTTCGAGCGCACCGAGAAAATACTGCCTGCCAACCTCAAGCCCCTCATTGTTACCTAGGGCCAATTCACCCCTGATGCGATGCAATTCCGGAGCGTACCATTGGATCTCATCAAGATCGATCTTCGCTCGTTCGAAGACAGCAAGCCCTTGCCGAGGCCGACCGGCGACGGCCTTACATCTTGCAAATTCTGCTTGCAAGATCCAATTGAAGACCCCGTATCGCGCCGCTGACAGCTTCTCCAAACCGCGGTAGAGCGTCGCCGCAGCCGCATCGCCCTCGTCCCGCCTGACTCTGCTGAGAGCCTGCATGCTGAGGCCGAAGCCGTGATAGCTCTCCACAGCGTATTTTGCGGCGTGGTCGACAAGCTCGTTGGCAAGCGCTTCAGTCTCGAGATCGTCTGGACTTGTCAGGTACGTGTTGAAGCTTGCCCAGGCAAGCGCCACGCAGAGCGGTACCGCGTGATCTAGTTGGCGTGCCTCAGCGATCGACGTCAGGTTGAGGCGCCGCGCCTGATCAGGACAACCCCGGAGCCAAGCCAGGTTGGCCAATACAGCCAGGGCGTCGACTTTCCGATCGTAGCCAAACCGCTTGATGAGAGATTGTCGGGACGCTTCATCATCGTGATGCAGGGACAATTCGAAATGAGCTTCGGCCTGAAATATTCGCCCAATGTGGTGGTAGGTTACGCCGCGCATGTAATTGGCCGTTGCGATCGCGCCGCGATTGCCGCTCCCGTCAGCGACATCGCCGCATCGATCTGCCAATTCTGTCGCCTCGGCATAACTTGGAAGCCGTATCTGGTGAGCCCAGAGAACAAGCAGAGAATCGAGCTGGCATTCGGTGTCGTTGAGGCACTCGGCAAGAAGGCGCGCTTTCGCCCAGCTCGCGTACGACTCTTCAGTCATGCCATCCGTGAACATCATACAGCTGGCGAGTGCGGACTGAATTATCATTTCTTGCCGTGAGCCGGCACTCGCATCGTCAAGTCGACTGATGGCCCTCGTCATCCACTCCCGGCATTCGGTAAGAAGGGCCATTGCCATCCAGGTGCTTGCCGAGGCCGCGGCAAGCTCGACGCCAATTTTCGCATCACCCTCCTCCGAAAAAGCCCAGTTCAGAGCGGCTCTGAGATTGTCGACTTCGCCCCCAAGCGCCCTGAGCCTTTCAGGCATATCCATTGAAGCGCCTTGTTTGAACAAGTCGCAGAAGTAGAGGGCGTGGCGCCGGCGACAATGGTTCTCTTCATCGCTCTTGGCAAGTCGTCGCGAAGCAAAGGTGTGAGTGGTGTCGAGGAAACGCAGCCGCGCCCCCTGCCCCTGAGCGGAAATCATCGATTTTGAACGAAGCTCCCAAAGGCAATCCGAGACATTCGCTTCATCTATCGTCTCGTCAGCGGCAACCGCGATAGCCGCTTCGAACGTGAATCCTCTGGCAAAAACACTGAGCCGGCTCAACACGCGCTTCTCTGCCTCACCAAGCAGATCATAGCTCCACTCCAGCGCGGCGTTTAAGGTCTGGTGCTTCGGCAGGGCCGTTCTACGCCCCACCCATGACAGGTTTAGTCGGTCGTCGAGCAACCTTGCGGTCTTGCGGAGGCCAAATATCTCAACCCTGCCGGCGGCGAGTTCGATTGCCAATGGAATTCCATCAAGCCGCCGGCAGATTCCCGCGGCAATCGGCCCATCCGCATCGACCAGTTCGAAGTCACCTCGCACGGCCCGCACGCGATCGACCAGCAGTTGGACGGCGGGATATTGCAGGGCGTCGTGTGCCGACAAGCTGCTATTTTCCGGAGGGCATGCGAGCGCGCAGAGTTCATAGACATGTTCACCTTCAACACGCATCGCCTCCCGGCTGGTCGCGAGCAAATGCAGTGTCGGGACACGGCAAATCAGTTCTTCTGCAACAGCCGACGCCCCGTCGATGAGGTGTTCGCAACAGTCGAGAATGATGAGCGTTGGCCTTTCCTGCAAACGATCGATCAAGGCTGGTACGACATTGTTTGTTTGTACCGACACGCCGAGTGCTGCGGCCACGGCTGGCGCGACGAGCGAAGCGCCGCCGAGAGCACTCAGGTCGACGAAATAAATCTGGCTGTTGAAAGTGGCGCTCATCTCGTAGGCAACTGCCACCGCTACCGTGGTCTTGCCGATGCCGCCATGTCCGACGATCGTCACAAACTTCTGCTCGGCCAGCTTCATCTGGATCGCGGCCAGGGCGTCCCTTCGTCCGAGCATCCGCATCAAGCGCGCAGGCAGTCGGGACCTCGAAGATAGATTGAGATCCCCCGACGTTGGCGAGGAGAGTGAGGTTACCGGTACGACGAAGCTGTACCCCCGTCCGCGCACGTTCGCGATATATCGCCTGCCAGGGTCACTTTGATCGAGAGCTTTCCGTAGCGCTGAAATGTGGACGCGCAGGCTGACTTGTTCGGCTCCCCTCTTTGGCCAAACGCGCTCGATCAGGGTTCTCCTGCCGACGACCTTGTTTGCTTGCCCCACCAGGATGATGAGGATATCCATGGCGCGCGCGCCGAGCGGCACGACCTTTGCGCCATTTGTCAGAAGTCTGTTTCCGATCGAGAGTTCGAAAGGGCCGAAGCTCAGCACTTTTCCGCGCTGATCGCTCATGGGATATTCTCGTCCATGCTGGTTCTTGAGGTGACCTCGTCAGGGATTCCGCGCTCGCGTCGCCAACTGGCCGGACTTTGACCAAAGGCCTGTCTGAAGAGCCTGCATAGATGTGCTTGATCCGAAAAGCCCACGCTCAAGGCTATTTCACTCAGCGATGCCGCACTGGTCATCATTAGGTGGCAGGCTCTCTCCAGACGCCTTCTCACCACATAGGCGTGTGGCGACTCGCCAACAGCGAGTTTGAATTTCCGAGAGAAGTGCGCCGGGCTTCGACGCGCGACCGCACTGAGATCCCGGATGTGAATGGTACGGTGTAAATTGCTGTCAATGTAAGCTCGCACGCGAAGCATCTGCCAAGCCGCCAGACCGCCCCTTGTGGAACCGTTAGCGCCCGAACAGCGCGCGATCTCCGCTTCCAGGATATGCGACGCTGTAACCAGCGACGCCTTGGCCGCCTCCCGATCGCCCTCCAGTTGTCGCCTAGCAGTTTCAAGCAGCTTCGCCACGCTGTTCGCAACCAGGTGGAACTTTTGGTCGGCTCCAGAAGAAGAATCTGGTGCGGTAGTTTGAAGTCCTTCCATAATCATTCCCTCGACGAACCTATCCGAGGCTTCGGATCGGCGAGAGAGTGCACAAGGGGCTTCTTTTGGCTCGTTAATCAGCGTTATGGAACGCTAATTTGCTCAGCCCCACAGAACGAATTTAGTATTAAAGATCAATATGTTACATCTTGGCGAAGCTGAGTTCGCAACAATTCAGAACACTCCGACGTCACACAGATCCAAAATGCTATGAGAGACACGAGGATGCCACTGGAGGATTCGCGAACATTGATCTCAATCCGAGGCGACCGGCGACCGGCAACAAATCGAACGGCGATCAGGATCACCAATGCGAGGAACAGATATCGCACAAAGGGAGCCACCAGGATGCCTCCCAAATGAATATCCTTTGGCGCGCAGCACTCCGGTCATGAACATGGCTCGCCTCCCGGCATGGAACCGGCTCTTTGGCCGGTTTTTTATTGTCGCCATTTTAGCAAAAGGTCGGCAGCGTCCAATGGCTTGAGTCAACCTCCCACTGACGTCCGCGTATGGCCCGCGGTTTGTCGGACGTCCGCTTCGCGCCGATTGTGTCGAAAAACTCTCCTGTTGAAGCGCAATGAGTTCGCTGATTCATTCGGTCTCGTAGGCGGGAGGCCGGAAGCGATGATGGGTCCGCGACAGCTTGATCAAGCGGCGCTGTTCTATGAGTTCTCACTTGAGCGACACGTTCCGGCGACCCACTTGCTTAGGTCGATCGATCGCTTTGTCGATTTGTCAGACGTTCGGTGCCACCTGGCGCCATTTTACAGCTCTACAGGTCGGCCTTCGATTGATCCCGAACTGCTCGTCCGGATGTTGCTGGTTGGCTACTGCTACGGCATTCGCTCGGAACGTCGGCTGTGCGAAGAGCTTCACCTGAATCTCGCTTACCGTTGGTTCTGCCG
>Ga0210396_10002215_pt1 | contig 20022 bp, 14 predicted proteins | sample IncBWH17OmetaG_FD_155466 | JGI IMG/M metagenome (GOLD analysis project Ga0210396, IMG submission 155466) | Forest soil microbial communities from Barre Woods Harvard Forest LTER site, Petersham, Massachusetts, United States - Inc-BW-H-17-O ... | reverse complement strand
CCTTAATTGCGGTCGCTACTTTGAATGGGGCGAAGAACACTGTGCCATGGTTCATCACGCAAAATGGTCCGGTCCGCGAAGCGCGGTTTAAGAAGAGCAACGGCAACGCCGATGGCGAAGTGCACGTGGAGGAAGAAGACGCGTTGTCCGACGCCCCAGAGAGGAGCGGTTCGGAACTCGTCAGGGCCGGCGCCACCTTGCGTGATGCCGTCGGCGAGTCCTTTGCCCATGTGATGGACGATGGACGGACGACCAACCTGGTGCAAGCTATCCGAGATCACCAGAGCCTTGGCAGCGAGGCAAACAAGGTCATCGAACATTTCAATAGGCTGACTACTCAGCAGCAGCAGGAACTCATTGATTTCTTGCGGTCGCTCTAAGGACAACCCTGGACTGGGAGCCACTTCTCGTTTAGCCAACCAACCATCCAGCAGTCACCTGCTAAACTTTGAGACCCAGTTCTTGCCCGGTGGCGTGCAGAGCCGCTGGGAGAACACCTCGCGGCCAAAACGATAAATCAAGGTAACAACCCGTTCAGCGTGATTTTCAAGTCCTACTGATTTCCCGTGAGCCGCCGGATCAAATCCACTTCTGCCTGACGATAGGGTGTGCCATCGGGACGCAGCACCTCGTGAAACCACACCGGGGGCTGGTCGAGGATGTAGGGATGCTGCCACGACTCCCACGGCAAATTCGTCTGAGTTTTGCCAGCGACGAATCCCCAGTTGATCGCCCCGACCCGTTCCTGTTTCGCGATAGGCAACACCGTGTCAAATGTGCTGCCCACGGAACGCGCCATGTATTCCGTGCAAATCACCGGCCGGTTGTACTTTTTCAACCATCTCACTTGTTGCTTGAAGTGTTCCGGCCAGCTGTAGTTATGAAAGCTGATGATGTCAGACTCGCGCAGTTGAATCTGCTGCAGTTCACCTAAATTTGCTCCGTCCGGCGAGGTGTCGACGCCCCATACCCCGCTGGTGAGAGGCTGCAAGGGATTCGCCTCTCGCGCCCAGGCAAACACCTGCGGTAAGAGCGCTGTCACTCGGGCGGTCTTGTCTTTCAGCTCCTCTTTGGGATAGCTCCCGAGGTTATCGGCGCCCGGCTCGTTCCAGACGTCCCAGGCAAGGATGCGTTGGTCCTTCGCGAATGCTCCCACGACCCCCTTCACGTACGCCTTCAGCCTCGGATATTGGTTTGCATCCGCTAGCGCCGTCGCGCCGGGACTCTGCACCCACCCTGAGTTGTGAACGCCCGGAATCGGGGGATGCTGCGGGCCTAAATGAGGCAGCGGGTCCCAGCAGGAATCGAAGAGCACGAACATCGGACGAATATGATGCTGCGACGCGATCGCCAAGAACCGCTCAATGCGCTTCTGAAATCCGGCCGCATCCTGCTGCCAGAGAAGGTCGTGCAGAAAGACGCGCATGGTGTTCATCCCCATCGCTTCAGCCCAAGTCAATTCCTTTTCGATCTCCTCTGGATCGAATGTCGTCTCCTGCCACATCTCCAACTGGTTGATCGCCGACTTAGGAACGTAATTAGTTCCAATCAACCAGGGCTCCTGCACGTACCAAGAGTTTGCCTTTTGCTCCGGCCAGCGCGCCGTTTGCGCCCACGCTACATCCGGACACGAGCCAACGCCAAGGAGCACTGCTGTGATGAAAACGGATCTGAGTCTTTCCACGGTGCGAACTCCGCTGGCAATTATACGCTAGCGGTTTAGGACCTTTACACTCGAACGGGACCATGGAGCGCTACCCGCTATTCGTGGGATGTGCTTTCCGCTCAACGGGCCCGTCGTGGAAAAGCAGTGGTACGGAAGTGCTTCTTAGCACTGATCACACTCCGATCTCCTCGAACCCCGTTTCTGGCCAGTTAATGGCGTTTGTCCTGTAATGCGTTAATCGGGAGTTTGGAGTCTACAGTTAACGGCTCACAGTGGAGCTGGTGCGACCTAGATGGAGGGGCCGTATTCGCGAAGATGGGTGTATACTCCGGCTAACCCGGACAACCGAACTGGAAGTTCCAATGAGCAGTCTCTCTCTCGCGAATTCGCATTTTCAATTGAGCGTGGCTGTGACCCTATCGCGAGATGTGTGTCTCGCTGGCAGCTAGGGAGGCAGTATGAAGCAAACTTTCGCGATCGGGATTGGGGGAGCGGCAGGGCAGGGCGTAGCCACTCCAGGCGACATTTTCGCAAAAATCTTTAGCAGGCGCGGTCTAAATCTGAATGCCTACAACGCCTACCAATCGATAATTCGAGGCGGTCATACTTTCCTGACTATTCGTGCCGGCCCGGAAAAAGTGACGAATATGGGAGACCGTATTGATCTGCTGATCCCGCTGAATCAGGACAGCATGGACCGACACCTGAAGCTTCTCAGCTCCGGCGCTGCGTGTCTCTATAATGGAGATACCATCAAGCCGGGTCCGACTGCCAATGGTGTGCAACTCTGCCCACTTCCAGTTTCCGAATTGGCGGACATCACCCGAAATAAGGTTGCCCAGAACACGATTGCGATTGGTGCTGGCCTCCACATGTTAGGAATCGGATTCCAGGCATTGGAAGAAGTTCTTCAAGAACAGTTCAAGAAAAAGGGCGAGACCGTGATAGCCGAAAATATGAGTGTGGCGCGCGCCGGTTACGACTATGCGGCCGCCCACTTTACGGCTTTCCCCAACCCCCTCCCGAAGACGGAAAATCGCTACGCCATTCTGAGTGGAAATATTGCCATGGCCATGGGCGGAGCCGCTGCGGGCGTGAAATTTTATTGTGCCTATCCCATGAGCCCCTCCACCGGTGTTCTGCATTGGATGGCGGCGCATGCACGCAAAGCCGGCATTATCGTCCGGCAAGTGGAGGACGAGATCGGTGTCGTCAATATGGCGATCGGTGCGGCTCAAGCAGGGGTCCGCGCCATGTGTGCCACCTCCGGTGGCGGCTTCGCGCTGATGAGCGAGGGACTGGGCATGTCCGCAATGATGGAAACCCCTGTCGTGGTGATCAACTGTCAGCGGGCGGGTCCCTCGACTGGCGTTCCGACAAAGACCGAACAAGGGGACCTCTGGCAAATGCTGGGTGCTGCATTCGGAGACTATCCCCGAGTGATCGCGGCACCGCTGGACATTGGTGATTGCTTCAAACTCATACCCGAGATATTTAACATTGCGGACCGTTATCAGTGTCCAGGCCTCGTGCTCTGCGATCTGCTGTTGTCGGAGGGCAGGTTGGGTGTTCGCCCGAAAGACCTGGATTTCAACCCGCCGATTGATCGGGGTGAACTCATCACCTCCAATAACGGGGCACCTCACGCGGCTTCTTCCGATGGCAATTACAAGAGGTACAAAATAACGGAGAGCGGCGTCTCCCCCAGGGCGGTCCCCGGTGTTCCGGGGCACATCCATGTCGTGGCCACGGACGAACACATGGAAGATGGCGTCCTGATCAGCGACGAGTTCACCAATCCCATCAAGCGCCGCGAGATGATGGAAAAACGCATGAGAAAGGTGGCCGGCATCGAAGCGGCCGTTCCGTCGCCGGTGCTCTCCGGCTCGAGCGACGCGGAGGTAACTTTAATTGGGTGGGGTTCGACGAAGGGAGTGATCGAAGAAGCCTGCGAAATTCTCAATGACCAGGGGATTTCTGCCAATCAACTCCAGATTCGCTGGTTGGTGCCACTCCATGGTGACGTGATTCTCGAAATTCTGAAGAATTCGCGGCACACCATCATCATCGAGAACAATTACTCCGGCCAGTTTGCTCGGTACCTCCGCAGCGAAACCAGCTTTGTGCCCAACGGTTACATTCGCAAGTACGATGGCGAGCCCTTCATGCCTCACCACATTGTAGAAGCAGTGAAAGAACAGCTCTCCGGGAAAACAAAACTCTCTGTTCCAGTGCACGAAATCATGGTTTAACGAGGTGGCACCGATGGCAACCACGGCACAACATCGCACGCAACTCACTCTCGCCGAGCTAAAAGGCAAAGTCGATCCTGACTGGTGCCCTGGATGCGGCGATTTTGGCGTCCTTTCAGCCATTCAAAAGGCTCTAGTCGAACTGCAAATCCCTAACCACAATGTCGTTGCCATTAGTGGGATCGGGTGTTCCTCCAATCTGCCCGGCTTCATAAACACCTATGGCATGCACACGCTGCACGGCAGGGCCCTCGCGGTGGCGACAGGTCTGAAGCTTGCTAATCACGAACTGACCGTGTTGGTGACTGGAGGAGACGGTGACGGCTTCGGGATCGGCGGAAACCATTTCGTCCACGCCATGCGCCGCAATATCGATTTGCTATATATCGTCATGGACAATCAGATCTACGGACTGACCACGGGCCAGACTTCGCCCACCAGCCGCATTGGCATGAAGACGAAGAGTATGCCGTTCGGCAATATCGAGGCTCCAGTCAATCCGATCTCCTTGGCTCTGGCCGTCGGTGCCACTTTCGTCGCCCGGGGTTACAGCGCCGATCAGAAGCATCTGACGGAGCTCATCAAACGGGGTATCGAACACAAAGGTTTCTCATTCCTGGACGTTTTCAGTCCCTGCGTAACGTACAATCACGACAATACCTACCAGTGGTTCAAGCCGCGCGTGAAGAAACTTGAAGATGACCCCAAATACGATCCCTCTGTTTGGACAGCCGCAATGGAAAAATCTTTGCTTTGGGGAGAGGAGATCCCCATTGGAAGATTCTTTGAGCGCACGGATGTGACCTCACTACACGCGGCCGAGCCAGTCTTGAGCGAAGGACCGCTTGTTCATCGAGATCCGAAAGTGCCACCCGATGTGGCCCGTGCGTTCATCGAAGAACTGATGTGACGACCCACCACGCGTGACAACAACATTGCGGACATGACCGGGTTGAATCTGTCCGTCGGAAATGGGTCACAATCACTAAAACTACTGTTTTTCGAAGTAGTCTGATGAAGTAATCGTGGTCGAAGTTTTGATCGAAGAGATGTTTAGGTCGAACTGAAACCGACCGAGGGATTACGAGAGAGTCGTGGTAGCCGAAGCGAAGGTCAAGGAAGAACCCGGAAGACCACTCTTCGGAGCGAACGGAGAAGGGCGCTCAAAAAGGATTTGCCAGGGCCGACAATGTTAGGGATGTCCGGTTTGCCGACTCATCGGGAGTTAGCGGTGAGTCAAAGCTCACAAAGATCGGAAAGTCCTTTTCCGAAAAACACTGACTGTTTCCTATTCGCCGGGTGGAGGACGGCGATAGAAGTTGGGAAGCTTGGGCGGTTCACGATGACCACTAACTGCGAATGTAAGACAGAAATAACCAAATTCCGTTTAGGGTCGGACGAACACCCGAACCGAACATGCGCCTTGGATTCTGTTGGTCTATTCCCGTAACGATACGGGATCGGATTCGTTCTTTGGTGACTGCTTGTTTAGAAGGGACACCAGTTCACGGCCCGACGCCGGGACCCCTGCTTTGCCTTCGCGGACGATCTCTTTCGCTGTGAGGCTTCGGCCATATAGCTTTCTGTTCGCACTTCCATCTGACCGAAGAGTCGAGCCCTCCAGTGAAACGCCTGCGAACAATCCACGTGCGCGGGAGTAGCTGAGGACCTCTGCCCGCATCACGATGTCAGTATCTGCCGCCGCGGTGCGCCCCTTAGGCCCGATCGCTGCAGAGGCATCGGCGCCAAGCTTTACTTTGCTGCTTAAAATGGAGTTTGCGCCTCTTGGATTCATGACCAGGAGAACGAAGTCCGTAGCCTGGCCGCCCAACTGGAAACCAATGTTTGCACCTTCCAGCGCGAACAGTGCAGGGGCGCTCCAAGGCCCCCTAAAGTGCTGGCCGGTGCGGCAGATGATCGCCCCACGTCCGAAGTCGCCTCCAATTCCCATTGCGAACTTCAAAACGGAGGGAATCACAATGATGCATTCGGCCTTGTTGAGCAAATCCTTCGGAATCCCATCGGGGATGTCCATGATTTCCTTGAACACTTGGCCGCAGTTTTCCAGACGCTTTTCCTCCCGGCTTTCGCTGCTTGCGAAAGTGGGGCATGCCAGGAAGATGGCTATGACAAAAACACTGATTCGTATCATGCGCTAGCTGCCTTTCTAATTCACTTCAAAATGGAAAACGTCCACGACGACGTTAGTTCTGTGGTTCAGCAGAACGACGTGGCCTCCGATTAGCACGTTCACGCAGTCAGGTGGCGGAGGAGGAAGCCGCCGCTGCAATTCTTCGGGACACGGCTGGACACGTTTCTGCAGACCCAGGGGAAGTTCGCCGCGACGCACCAGTTGCTTTTCCAATCCTGGAGGGAGCTGATCCTTCTTCGCGAGGCCGGGAGGAAGGTGCCTCTCATTTTCGGAATACCACCCGCGGACGGCTTCTTCTTCATGGTGCTTATAGTAGTGGTCGGAATGCTCGTCATCATCGTCACGGTCGTGTTTATTGTGACCTTTGCCGTGGCCGTTGCCATTATCTTGTCCCCGGGTGATCGCGGGATTTGCGCTGACGAGGAACGCACCCAATGCCCCGGCAATCATCCATTTCATGAATTCCATCCACTCCTCCTGAAGAAGGCTAAGTGTGTTTGAGCGTAACGTAGAGCAGAGGTGCTTGCCCTTCAGTATGCATCTCCTCGTGCCCTATTGACGACTTGGCCGAAGGTACAGCTCGACGACCTGGCCTTTAATTGTGTTTCTCCCTGGGACGAGTCGCGTGAGCGCTCGGAAGGGACCGCAAGCGCCAGGAGCCATCGGATGGTGATGAGGGATGTAGCGGCGCCTACGGCGAAATGGGCCAAGAGGGAAACGACTGCGGCCACAATGACAGCGGGATAGCCGGTCAGGAAGAAAAAGGGAACAATCGGAATCATGGCCACGAGTGCTGTTGAAAGAGCTTCCGAAATGGCGGAGGTCCAGGGTTTCCGGAGCCCTTCTTCTGTTGTGCTCAATCGTTCTCGTGCGAGAGCCTGGACAAGTTGCGTCTTATCGTGAGCCACTTGGTCCCCCTCTTTCGGTCACAGACGAAATCGTCGTCCGCGTTCAGCGATAGTCGGCAGTCACGATAGCAGACAGCGTACAATTGAGTTTCCTTGGCACTCCAAACGAACGCGCTCCTGAAAGCAGACTAAGGTCATGCCCGAGATAATCGACTGGCAACCACCCCCTGGCCGCCATCGCCGCTTGTTTTTCCTTGTTCTTGCCATCGTTGTCGTCGTCATTTTCTCCAGCAGGACGGCGTTATCGTATTACGTCGACGCCCTGTGGTTCGGATCGCTCGGTTACGGAGAAGTGTTTCGGAAGACACTCACGCTCCAGTGGGCCGTTTTTGCCACATTTTTCGTTGTGACATTTCTTTTTCTGTACGGATGGTTCCTGGCGCTGAGGCGGGCATACCGGTCCGATTTGCCGAACGATTACTTGATGGTCGTCGGTGGGCAGCCGTTGAAGCTGCCAGTCGCGCGCATCCTGCGGCTCCTCGGTCTCGTGGTTTCTCTCCTCATTTCCTTCTTGACCGGCGCCAGCGTCATGACAGAGTGGCCGACCTTCGCCCTCTATTGGTATGCACCACGCATGATCGGTGACGCTGTGGATCCGATCTTTGGAAAGCCGATCAACTTCTATCTCTTCACTCTCCCTGCATGGCAGTTCATCGCCGCTTGGTTGCTGACACTGGCCGTAATTGGCTGTGTAATTGCGGTTTTCTTTGTTTTCGTTACCGGCAGCACTCGAATGCTCACAGGACGCCGAGGCAGATACATCTCACTTCCGTGGCGCGGGTTCTCCATTGCATTTGCTTTCTTGTTGCTGATCCTGGCGATGCGCGCGTATATCGCGCGATTCGAGCGGTTGTTCGACGAACATACGATATTTAGCGGCGTGACCTATACGGATGCGCACGTCCTGCTTCCCGGTATGCTCGCCGTGTGTGCCGCGCTTATTTTGGGCGCTGCGTTTGCAACCATGAATGTCGTGTCAGCGCCGCGTGTGCGCTGGCTGGTGGCAGCAGTCGCGCCGGTCGTGATCTGTTATGTCGTCCTTCAAATTTTCGCCTCGTACGTCAGCAGCTTTATCGTGAAGCCGAACGAACTGGTTCGCGAGCGACCCTACATCGCCTACAACATTGACATGACGCGGCGAGCCTACGGATTGGACCGCCTCGCGCAGCGCGAATTTCCCGCGGAGACGACGGTCGAGGCGGCCGATCCAGCGAACAATCAGGCTACGCTGCAAAACATCCGCCTCTGGGACTGGCGCGCGCTCCAAGATACGCTGCGACAGATTCAGGAAATCCGGACCTACTACGACTTTCCCGACATCGATATCGATCGATACGAAATCAACGGCACCATGCGCCAGGTGATGCTGGCCGCGCGCGAGCTCAACGTTGAGAAGCTTCCGGAAAGCAGCCGCAATTGGATCAACGAGAAGCTTATTTATACACACGGCTACGGTATCACCATGAATCCCGTGAATGGGTTCACGCCGGAAGGACTGCCGACCTTGATTCTGAGTAACATGCCTATTCAGAGCACCGTTGAGAACATCGTTGTAAAGCGGCCGGAGATTTATTTCGGCGAGCTGACGAACACCGACGTGTACGTGAAGACGCGGCAACAGGAATTCAACTACCCGCAAGGCCAGACCAACAGTCTGACATCCTACGAGGGCAACGGCGGCATCCTCCTCGGCGGTTTCTTTCGCCGACTCCTCATCGCGTCCGACCGAGGCGACCTCACGAAGCTCCCGTTTAGCGATGATATCCTTCAGGATAGCCGGTTGCTGATGCGTCGCAACTTGCGCGAGCGCGTAACGGCGCTCGCGCCCTTCCTCACTTACGATTCGGATCCGTACATTGTTGTCGGCGACGATGGCCGGCTGTCGTGGATTATGGACGCGTTTACAACCTCAGACAGCTATCCGTATTCGAGCCACTATGTTCTCGGCGGCACCCCGATTAACTACATGCGGAATAGCGTCAAGGTGGTCATCGATGCCTATGACGGCACCACGACGTTCTACGTGTTTGACTCGCAGGATCCTATCATCGCTGCCTATCGCCAGATTTTTCCTGTTCTGTTTAAAGATGCAGCACTCATGCCGCCAGCGCTGCGCAAACACGTGCGCTATCCAGAATTGCTGCTGAAGCTGCAGGCCGCGGTGTACGGCCTTTATCACATGACCGATCCGCAGGTTTTCTATAACCGGGAAGACCTGTGGACGGTCGCATCGGAAGTGGGCATGGACGAGGCCGGCCAACAGAAAACGCAGGCGATGGAGCCGAATTTCGTCCTGATGAAACTGCCGGGAGAAACCGCCGTAGAGTTCGTAGAGATTCTGCCGTTCACGCCCGCGAACCGCAACAATCTGATTGGTTGGATTGCTGGGCGCAGCGACGGCGAAAAATACGGCACGTCGGTGGTCTACGATTTCCCGAAAACGAAGCTCGTCGACGGGCCACTGCAAATCGAAGCGCGAATCGATCAGAACGCGCAGCTGTCGGGACAATTGACGTTATGGAATCAGCAAGGTTCCCACGTGCGGCGAGGCACTCTGCTGGTGATTCCGTGCGGACACGCGCTCTTGTATGCGGAACCGATTTACTTGCAGGCCGAGCGCAGTCCGATGCCGGAGTTGCGTCTGGTGGTGCTCGCGCTGCAGGACCGCCTCGCCTATGGTCCTACCTTTGACTCGGCGATGAGGGCTCTGTTTGGGGGAGACGTCTCGTCACTAAGCGGCACAACTGCCCCTGTGGAACCGGAACGAAGTGCAGGGTCGTCGGCCGTCCCGACCAAGCCAGGAGCCGATGTGAGCGCGCTTATCACCGGAGCGGCCAAAGATCTCGCCGACTACCAGCGACTAACGGCGGAAGGCAAGCTTGCCGAAGCCGGGCAGAAGCTTGAACAGTTAAAGCGAAAGCTCGACGAACTGAACGCACATCCAAAGTGATTGCCTCTCGGCGGGAATGGCTACCTACATACGAGGAAATCGTGGGCGTCGGGGCTATTAAGCAGGCATGGCCTCGCTATGCATCCGGGATTGCGAGGAAAAGCGGGTTCCCTTTTGACAGGAACATGCTTGAGCTAAGGTACGTAGCACGTGACCCGTCTCACCGAAGTCACGACACTTCCCCAAAATAGTCTGGACACTTCTGGGTGCTCTCCCTTGCGCTCTCTTTCCGACTACCGCACGCGAGAAAATGAAAGAGACTTGAGAGGGCCGGGTTCGTGCAGGAAGAGAACGGATGGCCCGGGAAAGATAAGAACACACTTTCCCTTTGGTTAAAGCTGACACAAGCAAAGTAGCGGAACGCAAACTCCTAGAATGTCAACGACTGGTCGAGACAGCCGGCAATGTTCCGCGACGATTCATCCGACCCACAATCCAACCCACGGAGCGGGCCGTCTTGCACCACTTTCGCGTATTTAACAGTCCCCGCGGTCTTGTGAGTTGTTGTACAGATTACGTTGTTGCATTGATATGGTAACGGTCTGAGCCGAGAATCGTGGCTCGCACGAACTGCCACTGCTACCTTATGAGATCCCATGTCGCCCCACGAAAGCTCATGGTCAGCGCCAGACCGTCACCGTAAACGCCGAGCACTCCAACCGGAATGTGCCGGTGTTCGATAAACGCGAAGTACAACGCTGCGAGGATCAAGTATTAGTTGTTGCGGCTATGGTTGGTGGTGATAAATTGCCTGCATACGGCAAGCGCTCCTTTACTGGCTCAGATACAGCGACCAGTCCATGTTTCCTAATCGATTCCACAAACGGTTTTCAAGAACTGCGTTTTGCAAAAGCGTGGTCGTTTTCCTGGCCGTCTTTGCGGGATGCAACAAACCGACTGTGCCGCCTGTCACCATCACGCTACTCGATCAAGGGTGGATCACGCGTGACTTTTTGGACAAACGGGACGAGGTGCTGCAGCAGTTCACTCGAGAGACTGGAATCCACGTAAAGCTTTTACCGTCACCCGAGACATCTCTCGAGCAGCTGGCTTTCTGGCATAAATTGCTTTCTGAGAAAAGAAATAGTCCAGATGTTTATGGCGTGGACATCATCTGGTCTGCATCACTGGATGAATATCTCATCGATCTAAAACCATTTCTGGACGAGGATGCCGCTGCGCATTTTCCAATGCTGGTAGCGAGCTACACCGTGAACGGCAGGCTCATCGCCATGCCCTATCACGCGAATACTGGAGTGCTTTTCTATCGTTCAGACTTACTCCGAAAATACGGGTACCGAGAGCCCCCAAAAACCTGGGACGCGCTGGAAACTATGGCAAAAAAAATTCAGGCAGGCGAACGCTCCGCGGGCAGGAAAGATTTCTGGGGGTTTGTCTGGGAAGGCGAAGCGGCCGAGGGTCTCACCTGCAATGCACTCGAATGGCAGGCTGCCGGAAATGGAGGGCAAATCATAGAAGACAATGGCAGGATCAGCGTCAATAATTCTCGAGCGATTCGTTCGTGGGACCGAGCCGCCCACTGGGTCGGTACTATTTCTCCCCCTGCGGTGATTGCCTATAGAGAATCCGACGCGAACAATATCTGGCTCGCAGGCGATGCAGCGTTTATGCGTAACTGGACGCCTGCCTACCGAAGGAGCCAAGCGGAAGGTTCGTTGATTAAAGGGAAATTCGACATCACTCAACTCCCAGCCAACAAAGAGGGCCGGACTGGGACACTCGGAGGATCAGGCTTGGGGATTTCTCGGTTTTCCATCCACACCCGGGAAGCAATTGAGTTGGTGCGCTTCCTGTGCCGCCGCGATATCGAAAAGAAATGGGCCCTCTTGTTCTCGGAGCCACCGACGATCCCCGCTCTCTATGAGGAGCCCGACGTTTTGAAATTAAATCCTTATTTGACGGATCTCGAGCCGGCTTTTCAAGACCATTCGGTGGTCCGTCCAGCAAGGATTGCCGGCAAGAATTACCCGACCGTATCCGCTGCCTATTTTCGGGCGGTGCATTCGGTCTTGACCAAGGAAAAGTCTGGCGAAATGGCGGCGGCAGACTTGGAACAAGAGCTAATCCAATTGATGAAGGACACGAAAGCTAACGCACAACAAAGGCTCCCGGCAGACCCTGGCGTCAAATAAGTGTCCCTGTTGGCTGCCGAAGAATCATGAAGAATCGACAGGCTATAGAACTCGCGGCATGCCATTTGGAGGGACACCAAGGTGTTTCAGGAGTCTTAGATGGAATTGAGCACCCGGGTTGATTTAGCTGGAAGTGCCGATGGCGGGCGCGGTAGCCGATCTCTCTGGAACAGGCTGAAAATCGGTGAGCGACTGACGGCAGGCTTCATTGCCATCACGCTGCTCATGTTGGCGGCTGATGCGGTAGCGCTTTGGCAGTTGCATTCCATACGTATCGAGGCGCAACGTCTTACCCAAATCGACGATAAGCTGATCGGCGTGCTTCGAGTCCACACTAATCTTTTATCTTTTCGTCAAAGGCTTGACGCGTTGGCAGCTGCGCGAGACGTCGATCAATTCGTCCTGCAAACGAAACAATTGAGCAGCGCGCTCCTACAGGATATTGAGCAAGCCAAGCAAGCTCTGAGTAACGTCTCGCCTAACCTTGTCCGAGACCCGACACTTCTTCCAACTCTGGAGGCAATCGAAAGCACGGTTCCTTCGCAAGTGGGCATTCTGATCAACTTAGTGACCGCCGGAGACTGGGCAGCTGTTCAAATGCGATCTGACGCGCAACTGACGGCGCTTAGCGCACTCACTACCTCCCTGATTGAGAAAGTGGACTCTGAAGTGGCCACCGAACGGCTGCAAGCTCTTGAGAATATCGAACGAGTCGAACAACGTGTGCTGCTGACGCTTTCGGTTACGGCTGTCGTGACGCTCTTTGCGGCCGCAGTTTTAGGACTCCAGGTAACGCGTAGCATAACCAGACCTTTGGCCCAGTTGGGACGGAGCGCCAGCGCTCTCGCACACGGCAATTTCCTGGACAAAGTGGAAGTGTCCGGACGCGATGAACTGGCGGATCTGGCAAAAGTCTTTAATGACACAGGCGGTAAATTGCAAAGCTTGTACGAAGACTTGCGCAGCAGTGAAGCGCGCTTCCGGACCGTTATCGAAACTGCTCAAGTGGGCATCACGGTATTCGGAGTCGACGGACGAGTGCAGTTCTGCAATCCGACGGCAGAAAACATTTTTGGCCTAACGCAAGACGATGTTCAGGGTAGACGATACGACGTTCTAACCACTACGGCATTCTACGAAAACGGCCAGGAGTGTCCACCCGAAGAGAGACCTGTTTCGAAGGCGTTGCAAACAGGCAAGGCTAGTCGCGGAACTTTATTGCGAATTTACCGCACTGCCTTTGCGGACTGGATCTGGGTGTTGGCTGACGCCGCGCCAGTCTTCAAAGGCGACGGCAGTCTTTGGCAAGTGGTCACTACTGTAACCAACATCACAAATCAAATGGAGGCGGAAGAGGCGCTGAGGCGCAGCGAAGCAGAGTTCCGTATGATTTTCGATAATGCTGCCATCGGCATGACTTTGGTGGATCCGACCGGCAGATTGATTCGTACCAATCCGGCAATGCAGAAACTATTGCAATATTCCGATGACGAGATCCAACAGATGAATTTCGCTGGCATCACCCATCCCGATGATATTGCGGAGAGCTCCATCCTTTTTCAGGACCTCGTGGAAGGAAAACGTGACGGCTATCGAATCAAGAAACGCTATATCCGCAAAGACGGCGAAACCTGCTGGACCTGGTTGACGACTTCGGCCATGCGCGATGCCGGCGGCTCTTTACAATATTGCGTCTCCATGGTCGAGGATATTACCCAACAGGAGATAGCCCAGGACTCTCTACGACAGTTATCGACACGCATGCTTCGGGTTCAAGAAGAAGAGCAGCGACGTATTGCCAGGGAGGTTCACGATTCGACCTCCCAGGAAATGACCGCGCTCGCGTTGCATTTAGGAGCCGTAAAGAAATCGGAAAAAAGCTTATCGCCCAAAGCCATGAAGCTGATTAGCAAATGTTTGAGCCTCGCACAGCAGGTATCCCGCGAGATCCGGACATTCTCCTATCTCTTGCATCCCCCCATGCTGGATGAATTCGGATTGTGGACAGCGCTGCGGGTATTCGTTACGGAATTCCGGAACCGCAGCGGCATTCGAGCAACAATTGATATCGAGGACTATTTAGACGGCGACCGACTCGATCCTTCACAAGAAATTGCCATGTTTCGTTTTGTTCAGGAAGCATTCGCCAATGTATATCGCCATTCTGGCAGTAAGACTGCCAATGTGCATGTGTGGAACGAGGCGGGTTTTGTGAATGTAACCGTCGCCGATCAAGGCCGTGGAATTCCAGCTAGAGTCTTGAAGGAGCTAAATCCCTTCACTGGCCGCCTGGGTAGCGTCGGTATTCCTGGTATGCGCGAACGTATTACCCAGATTGGAGGGAACTTGGAAATCGCCAGCGGAAAAACGGGCACAATACTCACTGCTCGCATTCCCGAACAACTCCCTGGATCCGTCTAACGAAGAACCAAGTCCAACCCGTCAAGCTTCGACAATTTTGTTTCGCACCGCGTAGCGAATGAGTTCGCTAAACGAACGCAAACGGAGCTTGCCCATAATTTTCGAACGATGCCCTTCGACTGTGCGCACCGCAATATTCAGGTCTGAGGCCACTTCCTTGTTGCTTTTACCCTCTGCGAGTAGCTGCACGATTTGACGTTCCCGGACACTCAGTTGGCCGGAGGATTTCGGCTTTCTTCCACGTGGATTCCGGAAGGCGTCCATGATCACTTCGGACGCGGCGGGTGTGAAGAAGGTCTTATTGTTCATGATGGCATCGACGGCCGCGATCAAATCGCGTTCGGCATCGGATTTCAGAATGTAGCCGCGGGCCCCAGCCTTGATTGTTTTTTCGATCAGTTCCTCTGTTGCGTGCATTGTTAGAAACACGATACGCGTGCTTGGCAAAGCTTTCAGGATTACCGTGGCCGAGTCCAAGCCATTCATCACTGGCATTCCGATATCGAGGATGGCGACATCCGGCCGATATTCTTGGGCTTTCTCAATTGCTTCCCGGCCCGTTTTTGCTGCGGCAACTACCTTCCATCCGGGTTGTGTTTCGAGTAGAGCGCGCAAACCATGACGAACCACCGGGTGGTCGTCTGCAATCAAAATAGAGACGGTCTTCATTCCTGAATGCCAATCGAAACGGTGAATTTACGTCTCGGAAGCTTGTTGTGGCGTCGGTAGGTCATGAAGATTGCTCCACGCACGTGCCAATTCAAGGTCGTCTATCTGTTTTGCAGGCTCACGCGCGGAATCTCCTAAAACGCAATCGTAGGCCCGGCTCTGAAAGACTGACAACTGAGCAGTTCGCCCGCATTGTCGCGATTAATTGCAAAATCAGCAACAAGTAGTTTTACCTGTAAACGGTGGTGGTCTCTACTTGTTCACGGATATTTGTAGCCCGCAAATCGCCAAATGTTTATGGCGAGCCGAACGTGGCGCGGTTCCTTTCAGATGCATCGATTTTATAGAGAAGAAAATATGGAGTCCGTCAACTCTGGCGCAAATTGCCAGCGACACCTGCAAGCGGAACTATAGGTAGTTTCCACATCTCAAAACAGGAATCATCACGGATTGAGTCCAACCGTTAAACCACCGACAGTTATTCACACCAACGAGCTTCTTAAACTTCAGAGGTATGCCATCCCGAGGGAATAAACGCTGCAACGGGCTCGGTGGATGGGCCAACTCTCTGCTGGCGAGAGGCGCCAAGCGCTATCGCATAGGCCGAATGTAAGTGTGAAACGAAAACAAGAGGTAAATCCGTAGACATGAGAAGAAGGCAAGTCCTCGCGGTTCTGTGGTCCAGGTTGTCGCTCCAAGGCGGCAATCTCTCAGGCACCGATTGTGCGCAACATACTGTTACACCCAGATGGTACCGCTCGTTTGTTTGGTCGCTGCTCTCACGCTTTCCTGCGGCGGGAATCAGGCCTCCGTCCAGTCGATTTCCAGGGCAGCGTCATGCTTGCGGCACGTTCCTGGATCATACGAAAGCCAGCGCCCACAACCATGGTTCAAGCCAAACCGACTACGGCACTGCTCTTTCAATGGGGGGCTCCGGTGTTGGATTCCTAATAATCACCATCGGAGACAAGCTGCCCTACGCCAATGCGGTGCTCTTGGCGCTAGCTCTTGGAATGAACGTGGTGCTATTGATAGGTTTCGCGTTTCTTTACTATTCAGAGACAAAGCGCCGAAACCATCTTCGCCGGTCTGAAATCAACGTGACGCGCCTCATCCATTCCTCCAGCGATGCCATTTTCGTCAGAAGGCGCGATGGCGTAATTACGATTTGGAACAAGGAAGCAGAGCGTCTTTACGGATATGAAGCGCACGAAGTTATTGGAACGCGATTTGATCCCGTTGTCCCCTCCGAACGCCCGAGCGTACGCGAAAAACTCTTCGGTGAGGCTCCCGACAACAAGCATCCGCATAGCCTGTACACAAGATGCACGCAAAAGAATGGTGCAACCATTGACGTTGTCCTCAAAACAGTTCCCTATCTGCGGGACGATGGCGACCTAGCGGAAAGCCTTGTTCTCACAAGAGACGTCGATTCGTTTGCATTCGCCGACCAAGTACAAAGTAGCCGGACTGTGGAAACGCGTCTCCGCGCGCTGGTGGACAATAGTGCGGATGCACTGGCTCTCGTAAATGCGGAAGGGAGAACACTCTACTGCAGCGCTGCCATCGAGACAATTTTAGGCTGTCCTCTTCACGAAACATGGGACCGCAGCATCTTCAAATTTGTCCACAGGGACGACTTAGAGGCGATACAGCGCGCCTTCGACCAATCCATATCAGGTCCGGAAACGCCGATCAGCGTACGGGCGAGATTACGCCACCAAAACAATTCCTGGTTATGGGTAGAAGCCGTGCTCAAGAACCTTTTAAATGTGGCTGCGATTCAGGCCGTCCTCATCAATTTTCGAGACATCACCAAGGCTGTGACCGCGGAAGAAGCCGCTCGGAAATCTCATGAGCGCTTCATTCGCGCTTTCCAGTCAAGCCCGTTGGCTATCAGCATCAGCACCCGAGATGAGGGCCGCTACATTGATGTTAATGATGCCTTTTGCGAGATGTTCGGCGTTAGGCGCGATGTCGTGGTCGGGCAAACTTCTTCCTTAATGAATCTATGGGTTGAGCCGCAGACTCGGGCTGATTTTCTTCAGCAACTCGACGATACCGGAGGCCCCAGTAAAAAGCCGCTGCGCACCCGAATGCGGGCCCGCAACGGAGACATTCTTGACGTTGAGATCTATGCCGAGTTGATTGAGATGGAGGAAGCTACATGCGTCCTCGCGGTCACCCATGACGTGACGATCGCAAACCGCACTGAACTTCAATTCCTCCGTGCGCAGAGAATGGAGGCGGTAGGACGTCTGGCTGGCGGATTGGCTCACGATCTCAATAACGTTCTGGCGGTTGTTATCGGTCACAGTGAGATTTCCCAGGAACGGCTCGGTCACGATCACCCGGTAAGCAGGAACGTTGCCCAAATCAAGAAAGCAGCCGACCGCGCGACCACACTCATCCGGCAACTTCTGGCCTTCAGCCGTCAGCAATTGCTCTATCCCCGCATCTTGGATCTAAACGAATTGCTGACGAACCTGAATGAAATGCTGGTTCCCATGCTCGGCGAGGACATCGCGCTCCGTTTTGAACCAGATGCCTCGCTCGCCGCCATTCGGGCGGACCTTGGTCAGATCGAACAGGTGGTCATGAATCTGGTCGTAAACGCTCGAGATGCAATGCCTTCCGGTGGCACCTTGACCATCAAAACTGCGGAAGTGGAACTTGATTCGACTTACGCCGCGAATCACTCGCCTCTTATTCCGGGGAAATACGTGATGGTTTCGGTCAGCGACACCGGCTGTGGCATGAGTGATGACGTTATCCCTCACATTTTTGAGCCCTTTTTCACCACAAAAGGCCCGGGCAAAGGTACGGGGCTTGGGCTTTCAACGGCGTACGGAATCGTCAAGCAAAGTAACGGTTATATTTGGGTTTACAGCGAGTTGCGAAAAGGCACAACCTTCAAGGTCTATTTCCCGAGAATCGCACAGATCCCGGAACCTTACAGCGAAATCGAGAGCGAACAGGAAATTGGCTCCAATCCTGCCACCGGCACCATTTTAGTCGTGGAAGATGACGAGCTTTTGCGAAGTCTGGTTGTCCGGTTGCTGGACTCGCCCGGGTACGATGTCCTCGAAGCAGAGAGCGCAGATGCTGCGTTGAGACTCGTAGCCCAATATCAGGGAAACATCGACCTATTGCTGACGGATGTAGTGATGCCCTCAATCAGCGGAGGAGAACTGGCGGAACGCATTCGTGCCTTGCTGCCGGAAATCAAAGTTCTATTTATGTCGGGTTACTCTCCGGAATTGGTCGCGAAGCATGGCGCCGTCAAACCGGGCGATCGGGTTCTTGAGAAGCCGTTTACTCGCAATGCGCTTCTTTCTCAGGTACGCTCGGCGCTTCTCGGGTGAGGCGCTTCAGATTTTTTGCGATTCGTGTTGTTGGTCGCATCACTTAGTGAGTTTCCGCGGTAACTGCAAGTTCGCCTCGCGAATCCGCAGGCTATTCCAGCACGGCGATCCTCGAGAGCCCAATTCTGCCAAGCCGCAACTGACAGCCAAGCGTCGGTAGTTCCGAATCGTCAGGTGGCATCGACCGATCGAACGCCCCTATGGACGGAAGTTAAATTCCAAAGCCATCGTCGTTTCGGTCTTGGCTGGCGCGTATCTCCATTTTTTTAGCGCTTCGAGTGTCGCCTGTACCAGCAGGGGGTGCCCGCCAATCACCCTGGTGTTTTTGATCAATCCGTCAGAACCGACTATCACTTCCACTCGCGCTGTGCCCTTTAGCGTCATGTCCTTCGCCGTTTCCGGGAAGACGGGCTGAGGATGTTCGATCACCTTCCGCAGTTCTTGGGCGCGAACGCTGAACGTGCTGAGACTCAGAAGAGCTAGCAATAGTGCTTTACAATAAAGCCTGTCCATCGGGATGGTTTTTGTCACACAAATTTCTTCGGGAACATCGGTCCGCAACTCTTCACCTCGTCATCTCCGCTGTCTGATTCAGGCCGGCGCACGGTTTGCACACTGGACGGCGGTTTTTCGTTTATCGAGTATTCCGCCGTCCAAGTGTATGTACTCGAAATCTATATTTTCGTGCTCAGGAGAGAACTTCAATTCGGGGAACTACCCGTTTTCAAAGGTGGATATTACGGTTGATTCTTAGGATACAACGCGCGTCGAGCACGGCGGTATTTGGCCCACGGGTGCCCTGGTGATGTTGTCATTTTCTGTTCAGCAATCCCGCAGGTAGTTTCCACATCCGAGGACAGGTATTTTCGCGAATTGTCAGGCACCGTGGGGTGGGTCAAATTTAACCCGATCGGGCTACTCGGCCATTCTCCAGAGGCGTTGTTTATCGCTGCAGATACAGAAGAGGAGTGTCCTATGCGCGAAGTCGAGATCACTGCCGTACGCTACAGTTTCCGTTTAATGCGCGAGGTAGTATTTCGGTTGACGTACAACATTAGCGAAGGTCCGCGACGGGAGACAGAGCGCTGGTTTTTGGTGAGGCAGGAAGAAGACCGCCGCGATCTGGAATCAGTATCCGCAAGATAGTCGTCCGGGAAGCGAGCGTCGACAGATAGTTCTTACTGCCACGTCGACGAACACATGGAAGCGGGCATGACCGCAATGTATCAGGTCCGTGAAAATCTGTTGAGCGGAATATCGGCGCGTAAGCTAGAATGCACCAAACCAACGGGCCATTTCGGGACGTCAATCCAGATCTGCCGAGGCACCCATGGTCTCAGAATCCACCATACAGAATTTCCGGTCGTCTCTTCGGGGTCCATCATTCCGTTTCGGCGAGCAGGGCTACGATGCTGCGAGAACCATTCCGAATGCAATGATCGACCGTCGGCCAGCGATCATTGCGCGATGTGCCGGGCCCGCCGAT
>Ga0210396_10002213_pt1 | contig 20040 bp, 16 predicted proteins | sample IncBWH17OmetaG_FD_155466 | JGI IMG/M metagenome (GOLD analysis project Ga0210396, IMG submission 155466) | Forest soil microbial communities from Barre Woods Harvard Forest LTER site, Petersham, Massachusetts, United States - Inc-BW-H-17-O ... | reverse complement strand
AAGCAGCCAGCCGCGTCAAAAGCGCATGCCCATCCTTGATGATCTTCGCCGTCTCGGTTTCGCCGGCAGCCAGGATGACAAAACCCACAGGCCCTTTTCCCTTGCCCATGACGGCATCACCGGAGTTGACCCACCAAGGCCCTCTGGGGGAGTCATTGTTGATACCCATCTCGGCGCCCGTGACATAAGGAGCATAGACCATATAATGCGGCATGCTCATCGTCATCACCGATTCGTCTCCGGGCTTACCGGTATAGACACGCATGATCGGCGCCAACATATAAGAAATCCCTCCTTTCGCCGGCGCCTTATAGATACCCCGATGGTAACGGCTGATCACCGTGTCCCTGACCTGCAAGGCCGTGAGCTTCCCCGAGGCCCGCATGGCTGCCACATCCCGGAATACGGGAAAGATCGTCCTTGCTCCTTCGGGATCATAGGCCATGGGCGCAAAAACGTCTTTTCGGTATCTTCCCCATTCCCAATCGGTGCGGTCGATAAAGCACACAAAGCCGTTCGCTCCCTGTTGCGCGGCGTAATAGCCTTTATCCGGATCCAAAAGATAGACCGTGGCGCCGGAACGCAGATGCGGCGGCAATGCTTTTAACGCCAATTCCGTCTCGAGGTCCACCGGCATCTTGTCTAATTTCCAGTCGGCAGAATGCTGCGCCCGGCCCGCACCGGGAACCATCATCACAAAAAGACAGGCCATCAGGGCAATGCGGCTCCATCGCAAGCTAGCGTATCTATGCGCGAAATGCTTCATAAAAAGATTTTTTGACGAGTGAATTGAATAGAACCAAAATACGACGGAATCGCCGCCCTTTCGGGGGGCAATTGCGGCAATCACCAGGGTGTTTTGAGCCAAAAGAATGCTACAATACCCATTCTCTCGTCGCCGCAACCAATACCGCCATCACATCTTTCTTCCCCGCCTTGAACATATGGTTCGCCCCCTCGATCTTCACCAGGGTGGCCTTGGGCAAGGAAGAAGTCACGGATTCGATGAGATCCCAGGTGGCCAGCTCGTCCCTCGTCCCCTGTAAGAACAGCATCCTGACGTTGACCTGTTTCAGGTGTTCGGCCCGCTCGATGGAAGGTTTGCCGGCAGGATGCAAAGGGAATCCATAAAAGACGATCCCTTTTACTTCCTTACGGGGATGTTCGGCAAGATATTGCGAGGTCATCCGTCCCCCAAAGGATTTGCCGGCGGCATATAGCGGAAGCGAAGGAAATGTTTCGTGCGCATGCGTCAATGCCGCGGCGATCGTGGCATGCGCGACGGCAGGCGTATCCGGTCTCCCTTTTTTGTGCTCGGTGAAAGGGAAATTGAACCGCAATGTCGCAATCCCCTCCGCAGCAAGCGAGGACGCCAGCGTGACCATAAAGACATGCTGCATACCCGCGCCTGCGCCATGTGCCAGCGTCATGATGCACTTGGGGTTTTCAGGAATAATATATTCCGCCGTCACCACGCCAATGGCGGGAGAGACTTCCAGGGAAAAAGCACGGGTGTTCATGATACCGGAAAATTAAGATTATGATAGGAACAACTGGTATACTATTTGTTTTGACAGCTGTGCAGCTACCGATGACGCTATTTACCAATTCATTTTTATGGCTACTCTTACCCGCGGCAAAAAGGAACGACCTTTTCCCGCACAAGTTATCGCGTCCCTGCTGTTCCTGGCTTGTATTTTCCCCGGCCAGGACCTGATCTCCAACCTGCTCCCAGGCGTATCGGGATTGGCAACGATCCATCCGGGTCTCGTCGTCTTCGATATTCCCATTCACCTGCCCTTCACCATCGATCTGATCCTGGTGCCGGCGTTGTTCCTGCTCATCTATGCCGTCGTGATCCTCCTTTATCCCTCGGGACGCGGTACGACGACCTGGCGCGAGACCTTTCCGAGACTGGGAGCAGCCCTGGCCGGATCTTTTTTCTTTTTGTTCGCCGCGGCATCCGGCGGGTTCATAGCTTATTGGGTAGAAGACCGTCTCCCTAAAAACGTTCGCAACGGGATCGACTCATTGGGAATAGCCGCGGATGTCTCGCTGCCTTTTTCGGCGGTTAAGACGATCCATCTCCCCGGGAATATCATCACGCTCATTGCCCTGATCATCGGTTTCGCTATCTGTATCGCGAGGATAAGCAAAACGCCAGGCGCAAAAAAAGTAGCCCCGCTGACGCGGGAACAACGCATGACGCCCTACGAACGTATCCAAAAGGAAAAAAAGCAGACTGGCGACACTAAAGCCCCCAGGCAATCCGGCACCACCAGCCAACCCATCGCCACCGATAAAAGCAACGTCAGATCCCGCTGCCAGAGCCAGCCGCTGCTGACACTCGAGCCCGAAGCCGTCGCCTATATGCCCATGCGCTAGCCGGTCACTTTTTCTTCTTAGCGGCTTTCTTTGCCGGACGAGGGGTGCCGGTCTTCCGGGCAGGTTGAGCTTTACGAGCGCTGCCTGTCCCCTTCGAAGCCGTCTTGACAGCCTTCACAGGCGCCTCGTTCGCCGGATGATGCGTCGATTTGATCAACGCATTGGCCTCCGTCCGCGTATGCCCGGGAGGCGCCAGCACCAGGTCGGTCTTGGAAAGCCCCTGCCACAAGAGCTGGTTTTGAAACGCGATCGTTCCTCCGCCACGTTTGCGTTGCGAGATCATCCGGTTGATGTCCCCGACACAGATCCAGGGATTGTGCAGCGTGATCCCCCACTTAGCATGATCACAGGTCTCCGGCCAGGCCCAATGCAATCCCAGCGGCCCTAAATTGATATACTTTATGTCGAAGGTCTTGTGGATACCATCGCTATCGGCAATAGGCGGGATCGGCCCCCGGATCCAGGTCTCATCATTCATATCGTCTTTGAGTATCGGCCCTACCAGGTCGTTCCAGAAATCCTGGTTCCACTCTTTGTTCTTGGCGATCACCTTGAAAGGCATTCCACCGATGGTCTTTAGATCGATGGATCCGGAAGCCGCCGGCGGACTGGGCGGCAAAGCCTGCGTCAGCTGATACAACGCGTCGGTCTTAGGCAGATTCGCAGCATTGGGGAAATAGACCTGCGGCTCCTGGTGATTGATCATCTGGGCCGCGATCTGGTTAGCCGTATCCAGATCCAGGGATATACACAGATACGTTTGGCCATATTTGGGCGTAGGGTCGGTGGTGGCGCCGGGATCGGCGAATTTAGGCCAGGAATGCAGCAGCCAGAATGCCGTCTTGCTCGCCGTATCAAAAGCGATCACCCCCTTGGTATGTCCTTTATGCGCATCGTCTTTTTTGTTGACGTCTTCCGGCATCTCATCGTTATAGAGGACCCAACCCAGGGTAGAAGGAGGTTTCTTGAAATTTTTAAAGACGGAATCGAGGGTCTGGTTCAATGCCCCCTTGTCGCTGTTGAGCAAGTAGGGGGATGCGGCTATATTTCGCTGTCGGATATCCGGGTTTTTATCGATGGTCGAATCATAATAGATATATTCATAACCCGTAGCCTTGTCCGTAGACGATCCGGAGGAAAGTTCCGGTACCTTGTAGATAAACCACCAATCAACCGGTTTTCCACTTTCATCCAATGCCGATATTTTCATAAGCTGATCTATTTTGGCTAAAAATAGAATAATGTTTACCTTTTATCAAGGGTAAAATCACCTGATTCTATGTCTTCAACTATACCGGCCTTATTAGGCCAGCAATTCGGCGCCGCCCTCGACATGCTTGAAAATGCCATAAACGCCTGTCCCGACGATCAATGGGACAAGGATTCGAGATTCTGGTATCTCGCCTATCACACGACCTTTTGGACCGATTACTATCTCTCGGACACCCCCCTGGAAAGCGACTACCGGCCGCCCAAACCCTTTACCTTATCGGAATTCGAAGACGGACAGCTGCCGGAACGGGTGTACACCAGGGCGGAAGTCCAAAGCTTCCTCCAGCACGGCCGCAAAAGGCTACAACATCTCCTGCAGGACAGCACCGCGGAAGACCTGTTGGAAAAACGCTTCACCTCCGAGTACAAGAACTTCAGCCTTTTCGAGCTGCTCCTGTACAATATGCGCCACGTCCAGCATCATGCCGCCCAGCTGAACCTGCTACTGCGCCAAAGCGGCACTACCCCGCCGGACTGGGTCTCCCGCGCAAAAGCAGCAGCAAGCGACCGCTAAAGGCGGCCATAAAAACCGTATATGTTAATGAAAATTAACATTGTGCCTCAAACTGCCGCCAATGCCATATTTTTGCCATAGCGCCTAGCGCCCGATAGCATGCGAAGATTGAACGTCCGCATAGTAGCTTTAGCCCTCGTCCTGGTCTTTACCCAGAAACTGGGTTTGCGTTTATGGATGCACCACTGGCTCCATGAAACCAGAGCCCTATCGGCGGCGCAAACAGCCAAGGTCGATAAGCTACAGCCCAGTTGCGACTGCATCGACGATTTCCTGATGCCGCTCACCGGCAGCGCAGTTATAGAGCTGCCTCAACCCATCCGGCAGGTCCATACCCTCACCACAGCTTACATCCCTCCTTTTTCCGCCGCCGAACGATGGTACTCTTCGCTCAGAGGCCCGCCCGCCCATGTCTAACCGATTCGATTTGCCTTGCCGGATGATCATCGACAGCTTTAAATTTATTACCGCTCAATCAACGTTTTTACATGGGACGGCGATCCTTATTATCATTCATTTTATTCGCATTCATTTTTGCACACAGTAAAGCCGGGAGCCCGGGCGATCTGTCGGGAAGACTCACGGGCATCGTTACGGACAAAGACGGCAAACCCATCGCCGGCGCCACCGTCACGATCCCCGACCTCAAGATCGCCACGATCACCGACGCTGCGGGGAAATATACCCTTAACAAACTTCCCGGCGGCTTATACCTGGTGCAGATCACCTATGTAGGCTATGGCACTTTCAACAAGCGGGTCGACTTCTCGAAGACCACGCAGCTCGATGCGCAGATGCAGCCCGCAACCATCGAATCCGCGGAGGTCGTCGTCACCGGCGTCAGCAAGGCCACCGAGATCCGGCGCGACCCGGTCCCCATCGTAGCCGTGACCAAGGCTTATATCGAAGTACACTCCGCCGCCGGCAATGTCATCGACGAGATCGCCAACCTCCCCGGCATCAGCGCCGTGACTACCGGCCCCAATATCTCCAAACCCTTTATCCATGGCCTGGGCTACAACCGAGTCGTGACCGCCGAAGACGGCATCCGCCAGGAAGGACAGCAATGGGGGGATGAACACGGCATCGAAGTGGACCAGAACTCCATCGATCGCGTAGAGATCATCAAAGGCCCCGCCAGCCTCAGCTATGGCTCGGACGCCATCGGCGGCGTAGTGAACCTGATCACGCCCGGGCCGGTACCCGATGGGAAGATCCTGGGCTATGTGAGCGGTCTCTATGGCACCAACAACGGCCTGATCAATTCGTCCTTCCGGCTGCAAGGGAACCATGAAGGGCTGGTATGGGGCATACAGGCGTCGGACAAGATCGCCAAAGACTACCAGAACCAGCACGACGGCCGGGTCTATGCCACCAATTTCAACGAAAAAGACGCGCGGGGCATGATAGGTCTCAACAAGTCGTGGGGCTATTCCTATCTCAACGCTTCGCTCTTCGACGATCTCCAGGCGATACCCGATGGCAGCCGCGACTCGCTGACCCGTAAGTTTACCTACCAGATCACCGACTCCGATACTTATCGCCCCATCGTCCCCAACAGCGTCCTCAACTCCTACGATCTCCCCACGCTGCACCAGCATGTCCAGCTCTATCGCATCTACGACAACAGCACCATCCACCTGGGGAACGGCGATCTGCTCTTCAACCTCGGTTTCCAGTATTCGCACCGGAGAGAATTCACCCATCCTACGGAGGGGTCCGTCCCGGGCCTCAACCTGGAGCTCCACACCTATACCTATGACTTCAAGTATAATCTCACCGCCGGCGACGGCTATGACATCAGTGCCGGCATCAACGGTATGTACCAGAACAACGCCCTGGGCTATAGCACCGATTTCCCCATCCCGGCCTACCATCAATTCGATATCGGCCCCTTCTTCGTCGTAAAGAAGACCTATGGTAAATTCGATTTTTCGGCAGGGGCCCGGTATGACACCCGCTCGTTCCATGGACAACCGGCCTGGATCGACACCACCGTCAACTACTACCCCACTCTCTATACAGGACCCAACCCGGAAAGCACCGCTAACGTAACCCAACAGTTCGCAGCGTTGAACAAAACCTTCACCGGTTTCTCCGGTAGCGCCGGCGCTACCTACAACGTCACCGACGCCTTCGTCCTCAAAGCCAATATCGCCCGCGGTTTCCGGGCGCCAAGCATCGCCGAACTGTCCGCCAACGGTCCGGACCCCGGATCCCAGATCTATCATGTCGGTAACACCCATTTTTCGCCGGAGTTCAGCGTCCAGGGAGATATCGGCGCCGCGCTCAACCTGAAACAGGTGACCGCCAGCGTCAGTCTCTACGATAACAATATCCAGAACTATATCTTCCAGGAACAAATCCTCGACGCCAATGGCAACCCCCAACGCGTCAACCCCGATGGCTCACCCAACCCCAACGGGCAATACAGCAAGTTCACCTATGTCCAAAGCCGCGCCCGGATCTATGGCGGCGAAGCCTACCTCGACATCCATCCTGTTTCGTGGCTGCATTTCGAGAATGCCCTGACGCTTACCTACGGCACCAACCTCCTCGATAATGGCAAGGCGCCCGACAGCCTCAAGTACCTGCCCTTTATCCCCCCGCTGCATACCCATACAGAACTTCGGGGGACCTATGACAAAGGGTTCCGGCGCTTTAAAAATTTGTACGCCTTCGTCGGCTTCGATCATTACAACGCGCAGAACCGTTTCTTTGCGGCTTATGGTACAGAAACCTACACAGCAGGATACAATCTCCTCGGCGCCGGAGTGGGCTTTAAAATCACCAATGCCGCCGGCAAGAATATCCTGCAGGTCAATATCGAAGGAACGAACCTGGCTAACGCCAACTACCAGTCGAATATGAGCCGGCTGAAATATTTCGACAACCCCGTGGTCCCACCGGGCATCCAGCCGGGGATCTTCAATATGGGACGAAATATCAGTTTCAGAGTCCTCGTCCCGCTCGATTTCTCCCCCAAGGAAAAACCCAGCGCAGGTTAATCAAAACAGGATGCTAAATTTGCGCTATCTTGAAGCTATGTATTCTAATATGAAAAGATTTCTCCTGCTTGCAGTCCCCTGTGTGCTCCTTTACAGTTGTGGTTCTCACCCGGATCAGCCGGCTGCTTCCACCGACGCGCCGCTGCCTGCCATCCCGAACATCGGCTACCAGGTCGTCAAGACCTTTCCGCACGACACCACGCTGTTCACGGAAGGATTGACGGTGCACGACGGGCAGCTCTTCGAGAGCACAGGCTCTCCCCAGGAGCTGCCCCAGACCCGATCCCTGGTGGGCCCCATCGATACCCTCACGGGAAAGATGCAGAACAAGATAGAACTCAACAGGAATACCTACTTCGGCGAGGGGATCGTCTTCCTCAAAGGGAAATTGTTCGAGCTCACCTATACGAACCATGTCTGCTTCGTCTATGACGCGAAGACCTTCAAACCCGTGGGACAGTTCAACTTCGATAACAAAGAAGGCTGGAGCCTCACCACCGATGATAGCGTACTGATCATGGACGATGGGACCGACAAGCTCACCTTCATCGACCCCGCGACCTACAAACCGATCAAAAAGCTCCAGGTGATCCAGAACGGCGTACCCCGCGACAGCCTCAACGAACTGGAATACATCAAAGGATATATCTATGCCAATATCTGGCAGAATAACACCATCGTCAAGATCGACCCCGCTACGGGAAAAGTAGTAGGGACGCTGGACCTCACCAATCTCGTCTTCGACGCCAGGAACAAATACCCCACCGCCGAAGTGCTCAATGGCATCGCCTACGACAAACAAACCGACAAGATCTTTGTCACCGGGAAATTATGGCCCACCATTTACGAGATCTATTTCCCGCATTAATCCATCTTCCTCATGTCTGCTACCCCGCGTATCCAACCCTCCGGCTTTGCCTTCCTCCAAAAGCTCAAAAGGAATAATAACCGCGAATGGTTCAATACACACAAAGACGCCTACCAGCAGGAGCTGCTGCACGTCGAAGCGTTTGCCAACGCCCTGCTCGACCTCCTCAATACGCATGACCAGATAGAAACACCATCGGGAAAGAAAAGCCTCTACCGCATCTATCGCGATACCCGTTTCTCCGCGGACAAAACGCCGTATAAAACCCGGTGGGCCGGCCATTTTACCCGCGCGACCAAATACCGCAGAGGCGGCTACCATTTCAACCTCCAGCCCGGCAACAGCTATATCGCCGGCGGCTTCTGGGCGCCCGAACCACAGGACCTGAAACGCATCCGGGAAGACATCGCCTTCGATCCCGCGCCGCTGCAAAAGATCCTCAAAAGCCGGAGTTTCACGACCCTCTTCGGCTCCCTGCAAGGGGAACAGGTAAAGACCGTGCCCCGGGGGTTCGATAACACCCATGACGCCATCGATGTCCTCCGCTATAAACAGTTCCTCCTCATCCGGCGCTTCGACGACCAGGAAGTCCTCGGTCCCGGTTTCCTCAGGGAAGCCAACCGCACCTACAAAGGCATGCGCCCCTTTTTCGATTATATGAGCGGCGTACTGACGACCGATAGCAATGGCCTGGACCGCTAAACCGCGCCCTAACCGGACTACATCAAATCGACAAACCGATCTACCTGATAGTCCAGGGCTTGCTTAGCTTTGAACCACGATACTTTTCCATCCAATCAAAACATTTTTATGAACCGACTATTATTAGCAGCCCTGCTGCTAGTCCTTGTATTGCCCCACCATAGTTCCGCCGCCGGCGGCAGCCGGCATGATTCCACCCGGCGCGACGGCTCCCACGATTTCGATTTCAATATCGGCCGGTGGCATACCCATATCCGTCGGCTGACCAACCCGCTCTCTGGTTCATCGGAAAAATGGATCGAGCTCGATGGTACCGTCGTCGTCAAACCGGTATGGAACGGTAAAGCCCAGCTTGAAGAGATCGAGGCGGACGGCCCCAACGGCCATTGGGAAGGTCTCACCCTCTTCCTCTATAATCCCGAAGCCCGCCAATGGAGTCAGAACTTCTCCAGCAGCAGCGGTGGAACAATGGAGGTACCCACCATCGGTGAGTTCAAAAACGGCCGCGGCGAATTCTACGACCAGGAAACCTATCAGGGCCGTGCGATCCTCGTCCGCGGCGTGTGGTCGAAGATCACCGCCAACGGCCACCAGTTCGAACAATCCTTCTCCGACGACGGCGGCAAGACCTGGGAACCCAATTTCATCGGCACCCTCACAAGGGACACCAGCCCCAGCCCGGTAGCTCCGTGAGATCAACGAATACGTTCGTATATAAAATTTGCCTTCTGTCCCAATCCGCTTTTTCCTTATGGAAAAGAGTTGAATCTTGCTCTCGAGTCACCAAATGCTAGCCGTGATATGAGAGCCCTGACCATTCTTGTCTTCTTACTGTCAACCATTGTTTACCGGACCGCCGGCCAGGGAAAGACCGGTATCCTCAGCGGCAATGTGCAAGACGCCAATGGTACCGCCCTGGAGGCGGTCACGGTAGCCCTGCTGAAAACCACCGATTCGTCGACGACGAAACAGGCCATGACCGACAAGAACGGCCAATTTCATTGGAGTGACATTCCCTTAGGCAAATACACCCTTTCCGTGACCCACGTGGGCTTCGCCGACTACAATCAATCCCTCGAGCTGACCCGCTCCAGACCCGCCGTGATCCTCACGCCCATTTCCCTCCAGGCTGCAGGCGCTGCACTCGGCCTGGTGACCGTCATAGGTACACGGCCGCCCATCGAAAATAAAATGGACAAGACCGTGGTCAACGTCGAGGCCTCGACCACCAACGGTGGTCTCACCGCCCTGGAAGTGCTGGAGAAATCTCCCGGTGTGATGGTGGACAACGACGGCAATATCAGCCTCAAAGGAAAACCCGGCGTAGTCATTATGATCGATGGTAAACCGACGTACCTGAGCGCACAGGACCTCACCAACTATCTGAAGAACCTGCCGGCCAATCAACTGGATCAAATCGAGATCATGAGCCAGCCTCCCGCCAAATATGACGCCGCGGGCAATTCGGGGGTCATCAACCTCATCACCAAAAAGAATAAGAACAACGGCTTCAATGCCTCGATTACCGCCTGCGCCATCATCGCGCGGTATTTCAAAAGTCCGAACAGCATGGTCTTCAACTGGCGACAGGGAAATGTGAACATCTATGGCAATTACAGCTATTCCTGGTGGGAGGGCTTCTCCGATGACCATGGCGACAACAGCCAGCGCCAGGACGCCGCCACGCCTTTCGACCGTTATACCGTCCAGCATACCTATGGCCGCTATTCCGACCGGGGCCAGAATTTCCGCGCGGGTATCGATTATTTTGCCGGCAAAATGACCACGATCGGCTTTTCCGTGAACGGCACGGTCGATAAGGAATGGTTTACCTCGGGGTCCACCACTAATTTTTACGACAGCCTGCACAATTTTGTCCAATACAACCAGGCTCAATCCCTCAACAGAACGCCCCAGACCCATCTGGGTTTTAACGGCAACTATACCCACAAGCTGGATACCAAGGGCAGCGAGTTCTCCATCGACGCCGATTATATCTTCTACAACAACCACGGCACACTGACCTCCAATAACTATCTCTACAACGCGGACAAGACTCCCTCCGACGCGCCCTATCTGCTCAACGGACTGTTGCCTTCGCATATCGATATCTACAGCTTTAAGAGCGATTATAAGAAAGTGGTCAGCAAGGACATCACCCTGGAAGCCGGCATCAAATCCAGCTATGTACGCACCGACAATAACGCCATCTATACGCTCTTCGACGCACCGACGCAAACCTGGGTAGCAGACACGGGGATCAGCAATCATTTTATTTATAAAGAGAACATCAATGCCGCCTACGTGACCTGGCAGCAGACCATCGGCAAATTCTCGGCCCAGCTGGGTCTGCGGGCCGAACAGACCAATGCCAGCGGCGACCAGACCATCAAAAGCGTGGATTTCAAGACGAGCTATCTCCAGCTCTTCCCGACCGCCTATTTTACCTATAAGCTCGATGACAACAATACCGTCGGTATCTCTTATGGCCGGCGGATCGAACGCCCCTCCTACCAAAGCCTCAACCCTTTCCGGTTCGAGCTGGACCGGTACACCTATCAACAGGGCAATCCCAATCTCCAACCCCAATTCAGCAATAACATAGAGCTGAGCTACAACTACAAAGGCGAGTGGAATATCACGGCCAACTATACGATGACCACCGATATCATCAGTGATGCGGTGATTACTTTCAAGGAACCCGGCGATTCGAATTACACGACCTACAACACCTCCGAGAACCTGGCCTCTCAACGTAATATCGGCCTGGCCGTCAATTACAGCAAACAGTTCACCAGGGCCTGGACGCTCAACGCATCGCTCGACGTATACAACAATCGCTACCGGGGCGTGGTCGATAGCACTAATGTGGATGTAAGCTATACTTCGTTCAACGCCAGCTTCAACACCCAGTACCATTTCAAAAAAGGCTGGGCCGGCGAGCTAAGCGGCTTCTATTATGCGAAGAATTTTATAAGCGGAGTGGTGCTGGCCGATGGCCGGGGTATGTTCTCGCTCGGGGCTTCCAAACAAATCTGGCATGGAAAAGGCACGCTGAAACTGAACCTGCGCGATCCGCTCTACCTGATGAGCTTTACTTCGCACTCCGACCTGGCGCAGGGATCGATCTACAATCACAGCATCTGGGACAACCGCCGGATCATCATGACGTTCGTCTACCGTTTCGGCAAGAACGGCAACCAGGTCCAACGCCGGAACGGCGGCGCCGGCGACGAACAAAGCCGCGTCGGCGGCGGCAACGGGAATCAGTAACGGCCGCATCGGCTATTTCATATCGCCCCTATTTCATCTTCCACAACACCCCATGCTCGGATTCGACCTTTTCGAGATACCCTAAGTTGTTCAACCGCTGCAACAGCTTTCGCGCCTCCTTGCGTAGCAGGTTGCTCAGCAAGGCGAACTCCGCGTCCATCATGGTAGGGAAATGCCGGAAGAGGCTCTCCGGCTCCCGGTTGAATACCGCCTTGACGGACCGGGGCGCCAGTTGCAGAATGGCTTTTTCAAAATCCTGGTAATGCTGATAGCCTTTGAGCCGCACCGTATTTCCGGCTCCATCGCTAAAGATCAGCGTGGGAAAACTCACCACTTCCAGGTCGGCGGCCAGGGACAGGTCGGCTTCAAAAGCCTCCCGCGCCGCTCCTACATAGTCGGCCCGGAACCGCGTCGTGTCCAACCCTACTTCGAGCGCAGCCGTCTCCAGGAAACGCCATTTCATGATATTTTTCTTTTCCAGGAAGATCATCTCCCGCACCCGCCGTAAAAACAGCAACGCCTTCTGCTCGTCCTGCAGCTGCGCCGCCTTAAATCCTATCGACGGCGGGAAACTGGAGGACAACGGGTCCTCGGTCCAGACCCCTGCATCCAGCGGCATCTTATAGGAGTCGGCTACTTCTTTCCAGTGCATGGCCGCATCGCTCGGGCTCTGGATCTTCCCCTTGCAATCCTTCCACGACGGCAACAGGCCGCCCATGATATATTGGATGTCGAGACAATGTCCATATTCCAGGTTCAGCTTTTTCCAGGCCGGCTGGATGATCCAGCAGGTGGAGCAAATAGGATCGGTAAAATACTGCACCCGCAGCCGCTGCTGCCCGCCCGACGAGCCCAGGAAGGGCAACGGCGCTTCCGCCTGTTTCGCCGGCGAAAGAAATCCCTGCCGTAATTCCCGCCCCAGCCGGATATGTTCCCCGATGACACCCGACCGCAACCGGTAGTAGGCGCGGAAAGCCGCTTCCATATCCGTCGATTGGTCCATACAGGTAGCGAGGGCTTTGGCGTCGACCATGGCGTTGGTGGTGCCGGCACTGGTGAACGGCAGCGTGAGATGCGCGGCATCGCCGATCAGCACGACATTCTCCCGGTGAAAGGCGGGCAACAGATCGAAGTCCCTGGTATGCCAGATATAGGTCTTGTTGAAGTCATTGGCTTGCAGGATGGCCCGTACCTCCGGCGGGAAATCCGCCAGCATCGTACGGCAAAATTTCCCCAGCGCCACGGGATCGTTCTCCGCCACATCATCGATCGACGGATCATATTGCATGAACCACACCACCTCCTCTTTTCCCGTAGGGATCATGCCGAATGCCAGACCGCGATCGGCATCCTGGTATTTAATAAAAGCGCCCGCATACCGCTGCGCCAATAGCCTGTTCATAGACATGCCTACGACCTCCTTGACCGCCACCGGGCTCATCGGTATCTCGCCAAAAAGGGCGCCACGGACCCGGGAGTTACCTCCATCCGCTCCTATAAAAAGATCGCCATATTCTGTTTCTCCATTGGTAAAGACGGCGGCGACTACCCTGCCCTCTTCGTGTATAAAGTGCGAAAAGACCCGGCCTCCTTTGACCGTTCCCGCCGGTAACAGCGCCTCGAGATAGGCGGTAAGGGTACACCGCTTCATACAACGCCAGGCATCCAGCCCCACTTTTTTCACGAACTCCCCGTCCGGCCGAAACAATTGGAACGATCCCACTTCCGTTCCCGGCAGCCCGGTAGAACGGCTGCCATCCAATTCACTCAGGATAGCGATCGCTTCGGCATGCATCAGAAACGCATGCCCGCGTTCAGCCATCCCCGCGAGCTTTTCACAAATAACGGTTTCGATCCCTCTCCGTTTCAAAAAGGAACCCATGGCCATGCCCGCGATGCCTCCACCGATGATCACGATCTTCATATCCGTTGGATTGTGTTTTTTATCCGTTCCATGGCTTGCGTCAGGATCTCCTCCGAAGTGGCGAAACTGAGCCGGATATGACCATCGGCGCCGTCACCAAACCATTCCGGCAGTCCGGGAACGACGGCTACCCGCGCCTCATTGAAAAGCAGCTCCTGCATCTCGCCGGAACTAAGACCCGTACCGGTGATCGCAGGAAAAGCCACATAACAACCTGCCGGCAGCACGCAATGGACGCCGGCCATACTATTCAGCCTGGTCACGCAGAGATCCCGCATCCGCTGCAGATGCCGCAGGAAATCGCCTAACCAGTCCCCGCATTCATTCAACGCGGCTGTGGCGGCCACCTGCGAAAGCAGATTGGCCCCATGAACCGTCGATTTATGCAGCGACGTATTGAACAAAAGATTATAGTGCTCCCTGTTCGACGTCATCACCGCGCCGATACGTAAGCCTGCCAGTCCGTATGATTTGCTGAAACCCGTGATGGTGACCGTCCGGTCGCGAATCTCCTTGCCCAGGGAGGCGATGCTGGTATAGGTATGCGGGGCATAAACGATATCGCTCCAGATCTCGTCGCTGAGGATCACGAGATCGTGCCGGATAGCCAGCTCGCCGAATTGCTTCAACTCCTGCCGGGAAAAGACCTTGCCCGTTGGATTCAACGGGTTACACAGGCAGATCATCCGGGTCCGTTTGTTGATCAAACGCTCCAGCCGCTCGAAATCGACCGGGTCATCTCCCGGCGGGATCGCAAAAGGAACCGCCCGGGCCGACGCACCCTCTACAGCGTAGCGGAACAGAAAATCCACGGGATCGAAGACAATGGCCTCGTCGCCGGGACTAAGAAAGGCTTTACAGGTGAAGTAGATGCCAAAAGCGGCGCTGTCCACGGGAAAGATCCAACCTGCCGATGCCGGTATCTGCCGCCGGGTCTGAAAATAGGCCGCCATGCTTTCCCGGAATTCCGGCATCCCCTCCGGAGAGCCGTAGCTGAAATAACGCTCGCGGGCAAACCGGGCAATGGCCTCGGCAATCTGCGGAGCGCAGGGCATATCCGGATCGGCGGCGGTCAGCGGAATAACATCCGCAGGCACGGTGGCCCACCGGAGATTGTAAGCCCGCTTCCGCAGGATCGGCAGATCGATAAGGGTCGGATCGAACATATATAGGGGTTTAAACCTTCACATTGTCCATTATTTCTATGATCTTCCCCTTCTCCACCGGCTTGATCAAAAAATCGGTTACCGCCCGGTAACTCTTCGATCGCTCGACCTCATGTGGGGAAATGGAAGAAGAAACAATGAACAGCGCAATATCTTTCTTCAACTTTGGCTTCAATTCGGAATACTCTTTGAGGAACTCCCACCCATCCATCACCGGCATGCTGAGATCCAGAAAGATCACATCCGGCAACAACTCCGCCTGGTCGCCGATCTGGCTCAGATAGCTGATCGCCAGCTCCCCATCCGTGAATTCATTGATCTGGCAGGGACAGTTGATCGACGCAATAATCCTCCTCGTCAGGTAGACAAAAATGGGGTCGTCGTCTATGAGGAATATACTTTTCACGAAACTTTTTTTATCCGATTGTCGAATTCGATATTAAAAACCGACCCCTCTTCGGGGACGCTCTCGACCCAGATCCTTCCACCCATGGCCTCCACCTGGGTCTTGGTCATATACAACCCGAAACCCTTCGCATTGGGGTGCCGGTGAAAGACCTTGCCGATCTTAAAAAAATTCTCCCGGTGTTTTACCAGGTCGATGCCCAACCCGTTATCCTCCACGGAAAGAATGACCTTCTCCCCTTCCTTCCTGGTCTTTATAGAGATCAGGGGCCGCCTGCCGGGATAATGATATTTCAGCGAATTACTCACCAGGTTATGAATGATGCTGTTCAGGTATTGCGGGGGATAGTTGATCACGCCGATTTCCGTGAAATCGGTCTCTATCTTCGCCCCCAGCTTGTTGATCTCCGTTTGCAACCCATCGATCGTCCGTTGCAGACAGTCCTTCAGACAAACATCCTCGCGCTTGATCTCCAGGTCCTGCCGGATCTGGATGGACTCTACCAACTCATTGAATGTCGCATGCAAATTGTCGATCACCGGCCGCAATTTGGAGATCAGCATCTTCTGCTCTGCGGGGTCATCACTGGCCTCGATAAAATCGGCTAACATAGACATATTCACCAGCGGCGCCCGCAGATTGTGCGAAACGATGCTGCAGAAATCCGTTAGCTGTGTATTTCGTGTGGAGAGCTGCGTCACCAGCGCCGCCTGCTTCTCTTCCATCTTTTTCCGGTCCGTGATATCGATCCCAAACCCGATGACCATCGACAACTCCCCATGCTCATCATACACCGGGTACATCCGCCGTAAATGCGTGATCATATTGCCCTGCGGGTCGGGCAAGGTGTCCTCCCACCGGATCTCCTTACCCGAATTCTTCACCTCCAGGAACTTGGCCCGGCGCTGATGCGCCACGGAGATGTCCCGGTTACGGTAGGCAACATATTCATAATCGTCTTTGCCGATAATGAACTTCCGGTATTCTTCTTTGCTGATGGCGCCGGGGTTCACAAAAAGATAGCGATGCTCGGCGTCGAAAACAGCAATATCGGTGGGTAGCTTGTTCAGGATATTCTCGTAAAAGGCCTTCTGCCGATCCAATTGTTCCATTAGCAACTTATGGTCAAGTTCTTCGGCCCTGGCCCGCAAATCTTCCCCTTTTGGGGGTCGAAATCTCCTGGATATAAGTTTATGTAGAAATGGAATCATGTATTATTCCTTTACAATCAGCACATTCAATCAATGCCTGTGCACTCTCTGTTTAGCCCTATGTAACGTATAATCGTTTCTGCTATTGTCTGGTTTTTTTTGGGTATTTTTTGGCTTGAACCCCGTAAAACGCATTCCCATGTTTGGAAAACCCCTCGTCCTGAACCTGCTGGCCTGTCTGGGCGTCTTTGTCTCCCGCTCCCAGGATATCCTTCCATTCCAGGAGAGTCGCTTTAGCTGGGCCGCCGTCGAACAACGACCAACACCCGAGCAGCTCAACACTTTCCTTGCCCAACATCGCAAAGACTTCCCCTGGTTTCTCGATAAACCGGAGAAGTACGACCATCGCACAGTCGACAGCCTTAAAAAAAGATTGCATTTTATCGATCTCGACCGCGACCATCAGCCCGACGTGATTTTCGAAGGCGAAAGCGGCGGAGAAGCGACAATGTTCACCATCTACCTCAACCGCAGCAATACCTACAAAGAAGTCTTTTCCAATGAGCAGGGGATCATACGCATGGACTGGCAGGACGGCCGGTTGCACAAGCTCTACATACAGGATTGGGGCTGTTGCGCCGAAAACGTCAATATAAACAAGATCTTTCAGCTAAGTTATGACGCTGCCGGCGATCCGAAATTTATCCAGGTTTATCAGGGCTGTTCTATCAAAGGAACAAGCCTCCCGGATACGTTATTCGAAAAAGCTTTTCGCTTCGAAGTAATAAATCCTGCATACAATATCCGCCTGGCGCCGGTAGTCGATGATGCTTCCGAACAGGAATGGGATGTTGATGGTCAACCCAAACATGGCAATATTATCGCCACACTCGCCCAAGGCGCCACAGGAACGGCGTTGGCGAAAAAGATCGACGCGACAGGTCGCGAATGGTGGTTTGTCGAAATAGACGAGGAATACTACCCTGCATCCAGCTATGCGTTTTTCAACGCAACTCACCTGGAGTTCCCGACAAAAATTTCCGGCTGGATCTCCAGTCGTTTTGTAAAGCCCATCTGACGGAAAACTTAATTGTTGACGGCCGCCGCATTAACGGGGCAGTTTAACATATTGTAATCCCTGAACGCCCAGATCAACCCCGATACATCCTCGGTATAGTTCTTGTCCTTAACCATCTGCTGCATGGCCGGGCAGCCTTCAAAGATCCTGGCGAACTGTTTCTTGAAGGAGGGGCCGAAACGTTGCTCTCCGAACAACGGGATCTGGGCGAACTCCGGCATATTGGCGAGCCGATAGTAATATGGACCCTCCGTCCATGGTACACGGACGCTCACGAGCAGCATAAACTTCGGCGAACTAAAGAATGCCTGCGCGATATCCCTTTTGACGTCTTCCAGGGTATTGATCCCTTTTCTGGACACGGTATAGAACCGGCCGGTATCGCTTCGGTGAGGGATTTTAAGCGCCCGTCCGACATGAAAACCGGTGATATCAGCAAAATTATACGAGGTGATGATCCTGGCCGCAGTGTCCACTGTCCGGACCTCCCTGGAATCCCGGATGCTTTTGATAAAATAATAGAATACGACATTCTTCAACGTATCATGGGTGGCATTGTTGAGATACAATTCCCCATAGGCCAGTTGTTCGCGGTTGTCCTTTATGGTCCATTGGTCGGAGACAACAGAATCACCACCGCCCCATTTTTTACCGGTGGCCTTATCGGTATAGATATAGTTACCGAAGACCAGGGTTTCATCGTGCGTTTGTTTTTGTGCAAATAAAGAAGAGAAAGAAATCGCTAAAAGGGCCGCGAGGGCTAGGTTTTTCATGGAAAAGGGTGTTTACTGGTAAACGTATGAGGATCGATGTTATTGCAAATCTCAAAACCCTGCACGTCCGGCAAAACTTTGCTATATTAGCGCATATGAAAAGTATATGCCTGTTCCTTTTGTTTGCCTTGCTGCAAACCGTCGTACCGGCTCAAAAAATACTTACCGTCAACTATACGACGGACAACCAAAACAGGTATATCTTCTCGTGCACCAATAAAGATTATTGTCCATATGTGGTCTCGCTGGACTTCCCGACCCTTACGAATGCCCAGGCCGACCATCCCCTGCCCTATGTGGTCGAAGTGAAACCAGGCACGGCTAAACTGATCACGGTCTCGCCCATCGACAATACCAAGGAGATCAAATTGAATTTTAAGACCGCCAACCGCAAAGGCGTTCTCAACCCCGTGGTCAACCTGCATTTCGTCTATCTGCTGCCCATCACCCCGGGCATCGAGACCCAGGCCTATCGCGTAGTCAATACCAAAGGCTCCAATACACCCGGCGCACAGGACACCGGCTATTCCGTTCGTCTGCGGGCCAAACCCGGCGATACCATCTATGCTGCCCGCTGCGGCGTAGTGACCGCCGTCGACGTCAGCAATACCGAGAACGATGCCGGTGCCAACGCGACAAATGGCTGGAACTATATCGAGATCTATCACGCCGATAACTCCTTCGCCCAATACGGTATCGTACAAAAAGACGGCGCATTCGTCCAACCCGGTCAAACCGTGGAAGCGGGTACCCCCATTGGTCTAGTCGGTGGGGATCGCTACGGCCGGGGCGCCGAGGTCCGGTTTTCCGTGTCCTATTATCCCGGCGTGCCCAATACCAATATCCCCCTGATCTTCTGGACCAAGGACAACGGCAAAGGCCCGCTCCGCCATGGCGCCAACTACATCAGCGAATTCCCCAGGGCGATCCTCAACCAGGAAGGGCCCAAAGGCAAGACCCCGGCCAAAAAACCCGCCCACGCCGGTTCGCATGTTTGATTTTCGTATCTTTACTTCATGGAGACACCATTAAGCCTCGAAGAGTTCTACAACGAAAAGCCGCATTGGATGCCGGCCAACCTCAAAAAGGAAATGGGGCATTTCAACGTCTTCCGGCTGGCGGACGTCCTGGGTAAACCCCACGGCGCCATGCCCTACCGGCGCATCGATTTCTACAAGGTCACCTTCATGACCGGCGGCAACAGGATCAGCTATGCGGACAGGGTCATCGAGTTGGAGGGCCCAGCCCTCGTCTTCTCCAATCCCCTGATCCCCTACAAATGGGAACATCTGTCCGGCGATCAGACCATGGGCTATTTCTGCATTTTCACCGAAGCCTTTTTCAGTCATTTCGGCCACCTCCGCGACTATCCACTGTTCTTACCGGGCTCCACCCCGGTCTTCCTCTTGTCCAACGAACAGGCCGCCGCCATCGTCAGCATCTACGAACGGATGCTGCAGGAGCTCGGCTCCGACTACGCCTATAAATACGATGTCCTCCGCACCCTCGTGTTCGAACTG
>Ga0210396_10002211_pt1 | contig 20043 bp, 14 predicted proteins | sample IncBWH17OmetaG_FD_155466 | JGI IMG/M metagenome (GOLD analysis project Ga0210396, IMG submission 155466) | Forest soil microbial communities from Barre Woods Harvard Forest LTER site, Petersham, Massachusetts, United States - Inc-BW-H-17-O ... | reverse complement strand
CTCGCCCCCGATTTGCGTGCAGAGGCCGTCCGCGTGCTGGCAACGGCGTCGGAACGCCCGCTGGTTCAGGAGATGCTTTCTTCGATCGCCGACGAGCCGTCAGACCATGTGGCGATCGCGATGCTCACGGTGGCCATTGAGCGTTCGCAGAGCGTTCCCTTGGAATGGCTGGAAGACAAGATCGAGTCGTGTCGCGAGCGCGTGAAGCTGCACCAGCTCATCAAGGCCTACGTGCTTCTCGTTCCATACGCGCCGCCGACCGAGGGGCGACGGGCGACGAAGTTTCTGCATCGTATGATCGCGGCGTCGATGAAAAAGACCGCCACGGCTATGGACGAGCGAGCCAAGGCGCTCGTGCAGGCCCTCGCGACGGCCGAGAAGGCGGAGCGGCCTTACCTGTCGGATCAGACGCTCGATCTGGCGCGGGTCGCCGTCACACGATTTGCGGAGGGTCCACAGCAAGTCGCGGAGGGCTGCGTCTTGCTGGCCGCCAGCGTGCTGACTCACTTTCGGAATCCTGCCTCGCGGCTTGAACTTAAGAAAGGGCTCGATACCGCCCTGCAAATGAATCGAACCCGGGACCAAAGCGGGCAGGGTTCCGAAAGGCTGGCGACCGCTCTCGCCCGGAGCCTCGCTGCCGTAGCGCCCGAAGAGCTCCTGGCTTACCCTTCCGACTGCACGTCCGTCGATTCGGTGCTGCGTTCACAAGCGGTGCGCGAAGGGTGGATGGTTTTCAGCGATCGCATCACCGACGCCGAAGGAGTCGAGATCGCCAATCGGCATGCAATCGACGATCGCGCGCCGGTCGCCGCGCCATTGGAATTGGCCGACCTGGTGAAACGGTTGCCCCCCGCGAGACGTCGCGATTTTGAGGCCTATTGCTTGTTGATCCAGGGCCCCTGTGAGCCGGCCGACTCGCTAAGAACGATCCATGCAGCCCTCACTGCCTGCTTGAAGAAGAAGGCGGAGGATGGCCCCTATGAATTTCTCGCGCGGCTCTATCCCAAAGCAGCTCCGAAATTCGACGCCTGGAAGAAATCGCTCGGTCGAACGGTTAAGGAGTTGAGCGCACATCCGGGGGCTGATCACTCCTTGCGCCTGGTGGGACTCGCTGCTCGACGCGACTCCCAGTCATAACCCCGATTTTCGCGCGGTTTTGGGACACGCTTGGGACATCGCAAAAAAATTTCGCGGTTGTCTCTTCCAAGAGCACGTTTTCGCGGTGAAGCGACGAATCCTTCGTCGTAACCCGCGTGCAGGACGTGGTTTTCGCCGCTTTCTCTTGCAAGCGTTGCGGCCTGCGAGGACCTGACGTCCCGGAGACATTGTGTCTGTCCCGCGGATGTCCCCAGCTGTCCCGAGCCAGCAGCTAATAGAGCGATCCGAGGTGGAGCGCTTTAAAAGGCCCCTTGTTGAGGAGAAATCCAATGTTCCCACTAGTACCGGTTTTGGCCCTCATCGCCATCTTTGGCGGGGGCGCCACGCTCCTCTGGTATGAGGAGCTTAGCGAGAAAGAGAAGGAGAAGGCGGATCGGATTGCGTGTGGTTACGCCAAACAGCTCTTCAACAAGAGCTTGGCGGACTTGACGAAGGAGCAGGGCAACCACGTGGCCATGCTCACGAAGCAACACTTCGTGAAGTGAGATAACGGCAGCCGAGAGGGGCCGCACGGTGGTTTCTGGCGGCCGCCTCTTTGGCTTGCCCATCAACAAAGCGGCGGACTCAGCGAGTATCCAGAGTCTTCTTAACGTGAGGTGAAGCGTCGATGCTGTCAGATCTCTTTAGTCGCCAGGTGTGCTCGTCACCCCCCCAAAGCGATCGGGAGGAGCACCTTCTGTTGGGTTGGATCGACGGTTGCCGGCGCGAATCGTTCGGTTTCACACCGCGCGAGGCCGCGCCTCACGGTCATTCGCAACCCGTTACCTATGACGGGGATTCACATCTCATGACCTGTGCTCCGACCGGTACAGGAAAAGGCCGAGGTGTGCTTATTCCCAATCTGTTGCGGTATCCCGGGCCGGCTATCGTTTTGGATATCAAAGGTGAACTGTTTCAGGTGACGAGTCGCCGCCGCAGCGAAATGGGGCAACAGATTGTCGTGTTGGACCCTTTTCACCTTGTAACGAAGCGAAGCGATAGCTTGAACCCTTTTGACCTGTTGGCATTGCCCCGGTCGGACGTCGACAGCGATGCGGAAATGCTGGCGTCGCTGCTTGCGGTGGGCCACGAATTCTCAACCGACCCATATTGGACGACCACCGCTAACGGTCTTACCGCGGCACTCATTGCTCATATCGCCAGTTACCCGCCGAAAGAGCGACACCTCGGCCAGTTGCGCGGGTGGCTTTACCACGACGACATGGATTTGGCCGTCGCGACGATGCTCGATAAGAAGGCCGTCAAAAGCCGCATGGCGCGGGAACTGTTTATTGCCTATCTGACTGCCCCGTTTGATAAGACTCGGCCGTGCATCCGGACAACGGCGTGCACCTACGTTAGCGCCCTCGGTAGCGATCAGGTCGTGCAAACCCTGCAGGCGTCGTCGTTCCGATTGCAGGACGTTTATGACGGACGGCCGCTCACCATCTACATCGTTATTCCGCCCGACAAACTCGAAAGCCATAAAGCGTTGCTCCGGCTTTGGGTCGGAACGCTACTGACGGCGGTCACGCGCCGAACCATGATGCCGCGGCAACGAACGCTGTTCCTTCTGGACGAGTGCGCCCAACTCGGTTCGCTGCCGATCCTGCGGCAGGCGATTACGCTGCTTCGCGGTAGCGGCTTGCAGACCTGGACATTCTTCCAAGATTTTAGCCAACTGCGGCAATGCTACCCCAACGATTGGCAAACCATCGTCAACAACTCGGGCGTGTTGCAGGTCTTCGGAATTACTAATCACAACATGGCCAACGAGTGGAGCGAATTGCTGGGCGTGCGTCCGCAGGACCTGGACCAGCTCGCTCGTGAAGATGCGGTCGTGCTGCGGCAGGGACAAGGAAGCCTTGTGTGTCGGCGCCCCGACTACCTCAAGGATGAAGTGTTTGCCGGGCTGTTCGATGCGAACTCCCGATTTGCGATGCAGCGATGTCAGCTTTGACATGCCCGATTACGAATCTCAAACCGCCGAGTGACTCGGCAAGAAGGTGAACCATGTCCGAAAAATTCATGGACATTCTCAAGAACGTCGGTGAAACGATCAGTCAGGCAGCGCCGGGACTGCAAAACGCGGTCTCAGAAATCGGCGCGGAGATGAAACGCTTGGGCGTGCAAGGCCAGATGGAAATGGCCTCGGCGATTTTCAACGGACACGCTTTCGTTCCGTACGGCCCCGGCCAGAGGGCGACGGAAGCCGAAAAGGCGATCGAGGTGCCGGAAGCGCCCGCAATCGAATCGCCTCAGCAAAATCACGGACGGAGCATGTGAGAAAACTGTGACGGCGTGCGCTGAGGTGCCCTATGACGGTCGAAGAACGTTTGGAAAAGATCGAAGCGATTCTGACGTCGCTCGTAGAGCGTGAGCGAACGCGCGAGTTCTATTCGGTCGAGGAATTTGCACGGATCGTCGGGCGAGCGGAGTTTACATGCAGAGAATGGTGCCGGCATGGCCGCATCAACGCAAAGAAAAAAGAGTCGGGGCGGGGTGCCTACGCCTCGTGGGCGATTAGCCACACGGAGCTGCTGCGCTTTCAGAAGGAAGGGCTGTTGCCGCTTCGGCGTCCTGCAGCGTGATCAGATGGCCGCCGGATGCCCCGGTGTCTCCAAAAAACTAGGGGTTCAAATGGGAATCGGGACATACGAACGATGGCCGGTTGAAAAAGTGATCGTCAAGGAAAACGTCCGCAAGCATTTCAGCGATGAGGGCCTGCGGCGGCATGCGGAGACGCTCAAGCGCGATGGGCAGCTGCGTCCACTGCTTGTTCTTCGGGACAGCACACTTGTGGCCGGCGAACGGACCCTCAGAGCGGCGAAGCTTGCCGGCCTTACTCATGTGGATGTGAAAGTGCTCGAGACGGAACTCAGTCTCGGCGAGATCAAGCAGCTGCAACTCGTCGAAAACCTGATGCGTGAGGGCTTAAGCGACGCGGAGGTCTACCTGGCGTGCAAAGAACTCATGGCGCTGAACCCTGGGTGGCTCAAGAAGGACTTGGCGGCGGCATTGCATTTCGACGCCTCGATGGCGACACGAATTCTCTCAGTCGATGAGCTGATTCCGGAAGCGAAGGAGGCGTTCCTCGCAGGGGCGTTCGGCTTCGGCAAAGCGTACGCAATCGTGAAAGGCACCAAAGAGGATCAGCGCCGCAAACTGGCCGACATCCTGGCTGGTGCGTCACGGGATGAAGTCGAGCGGCAGGAGCGCATGAGCCGCGGCAAGAATCTCGACGACATCAAGCTGTCGCGGGTGAAGATCGACATGCCCAATGACGAAACCGTCGCCATTTGCGGCAAACAGCTCAACATGGCGCGGCTCATTGAATTGCTGAACGAGACGCTAAAGGAAGCACGCCGGGCCGCACCGCAATACGACGTCAAGACCTTCATGAGCATGATGCGCGATCGTGCACGAAAGGCGGGGTGACGGGATGAAAGCCAACGCGGTCACGACGACGCTCCAGCAGCACCGCGACTGGGTGCACAACCGCCACGGCTCGGGCAAGAAAGCCGACTTGCGCGGGGCCGATTTGCGGAAAGTGAACTTTGAAGGCGCCGACTTACGGTTCGCCGATTTGCGGGCAGCCGATCTTTCGGGATCGAACCTCTCGCAGGCCGACATGAGCAATGCCGATCTCCGTGGCGCGAAAATAAGCGAGGCCGTGTGCATCGGGACCAAATTCGTCAATGCCCGGCTCGAAGGAGCCAATCTCTAAGGCGTCGATCTGCGCACGGCGGTCATGGAGTATTCGCAGATGGCTGGCGTCAACATGACCAGCCGGTTTCAGCAGATTCTCAAAGACAAGCCCCGGGCGGAAGAAAAGACGCAGGAGCAAAAGCAGACGCAGCAAGAGGGAAGGGAAACGCGATGATCGACAGAGCGAAGCCAGCGGCAGCGAAGCCGGGCCAGGAAATGAGCCGAGAGCAATTGGTTCGCGCCCATTTCGATGCGTACAGCGACTTGGTCTGGGCGGAACACCTGGCGCCGAAATTCACGGAATACGGTTTGGCCCCTGAGTCGATGCGCCGTTATCGAGAAGCGTGGAACGCTCATACCGAAAAGAGAGATTGGGCTTGGTGGCAGGACCACGTGAAAGACTGGTCGAACAATAAGTTGAAGGCGGAGATCGCGGAGTGCATGGATGAAATCAAGGCGCTCGGGACCCGCCAAGCGGTGCGCGACCAGGCGACGACCGGCGGCCAAACATTCCACGACATTGTCAATCGGGCCGGTGACTGCGAACGCGGCACGCGGGAGCCGACGCTGATCAAAGGAAAGGAGATGTGATCGCAGGCTCGGTGCCTACGACACCCCGGCAAGAAAAGAGGCGGTCGGATGGCCGTCGCGCAAGTGAGACAAATCATGATTCTTGGCCGTTTGATGTTGATCGCGGGCGTTGTGGTGCTGGCGTACGGCCTGACCCTTGCGGGCACCGCGATGCCTTGGGTGGGCGTCGGGTTCCTGTGCTTGTTCGCGTCCGTGATAAAAAATGGCGGCAAGCGCCTGACGACGCTCGGCTCGGCCCGGTGGGCTGACGCTGGTGATTTGAGCAAGGCCGGGATGCTCGACGCCAAGAGCGGCCTGATCCTTGGCCGGTTGACAGCAACGCGAATGCGATTCGTCCCGGCACTGCGGGCCCTTTTTAATCCGCGAGTCGATGCGACGACGGCCTGCCGGCAGTTCCTGAGCACTCTTCGCAGCAGGCCCCAAAAACTCTTCGTGAAACTGAACGCTGTCCATGTCGCCGCATTCGCCCCTACGGGCGTCGGCAAGGGTACCTCGTTGGTGATTCCCTTCCTTCAGAGCTGCCCTGACTCCACGGTCGTGGTGGATTTCAAAGGGGAGCTGGCGCGCCTCACGGCGGCCCGGCGCCGGACGATGGGTCATCATGTCGTAATCCTCGACCCTTACAGGCAGGTGACGCAAACGCCCGAGACGCTGAATCCATTGGACGGAATCGACCGAGATTCTCCGCTGGCGATCGACGACTGCCGGGACATGGCCAATGCCCTCGTGATTCGCACGGGCGAGGAGAAAGATCCGCACTGGGTCGACTCGGCGGAGACGTGGATTAGCGCGATGCTTGCCGTCGTCGCCTATTACGGCCAGCAGGGAGACAGATCCCTGCAGACCGTCCGCACTCTGCTCAGTAATCCTGCGAAGATGGAGGCCATCATCCGCCTGATGTGCGAATCGCCGGACGCCTGGTCGGGAATGCTCGCCAGAATGGGGTATCAGCTCACGCGGTTTAAGGACAATGAGCTGGCGTCATCCCTCACGACCGTATCCAGGTTTCTGAAATTCCTCGACACCATCGCGGTCGCGGAAAACACGACTGAGAGCACGTTTGACCCGGCCGATTTGGTCAAGCGGAAAACGACCGTGTACCTCGTGCTTCCTCCGCAGCACGTTCGCGCTCAGCAGGCCCTGCTTCGCCTGTGGATCGGCACGATGCTCCGGGCGGTGGTAAAGGGCGGCTTACAGGAAAAGAAGCTCGTTCATTTCGTTCTTGACGAAGCTGCGACACTCGGCCACATGGATGCGATCGATGACGCGGTGGATAAGTACCGAGGGTACGGAGTTCGATTGCAATTCTATTACCAGTCGATTGGGCAGCTCAAAAAGTGCTTCCCGGACGGCGAGCAAACGCTCTTGAGCAACGTGAGCCAGATATTTCTCGGAGTCAACGACAAGGACACGGCGCAGTATGTGAGCGATCGCCTCGGCGAGCAGACCATCATCGTCACGTCGGGCGGCACGTCCCGGAGCACGACCTATCAAGGGTCAATGGGCGGGACGCCAACCGAAAGCCGTTCCTTCCAGCGATCGGATAATTGGGCGCAACAAGCCCGGCGGCTGCTTAAGCCCGAAGAAGTCGCAGATTTGCAGATCCGCACTGCGATCACGTTCACGCCCGGCGTTCCCCCAATTTGCACGACGTTGATTCGCCACTACGAAGAGAAGATTTCCGGGAAGAGCAGGGGGGCTTGGGACAAAATGGTCATGTTCGCCCGGTGCGTCGTGTTCCTCGGATTGTCTCTACTGATGACAGCTTTCGTCAGGGACGCGGTTGGCAACCAACTCAGGATGCCCGCGTTTCCGGCCACGGATTGGAGTTTCGGCCAGGCTGACCGGCAGACATTTCGACCTTTGAAGCAAAACGACAAAATGTCAAAGCGGCGACACGCCGTCGGCCGCCTTCCGAGACGGGCTAACCAGCGGGCCTTCAATGTTCTGTGCAACTAATTCCCGTGAATGGAAGATAGCTTAGTCGACCTTCACGTGCTCGATTGCGACGGCATGCCATCCGCGCCGGCAAGCGATTCGTGGGCATCGAGCAAGACCCGGTCAATTACCAATACGCATGCGACCGCATTCGCAAGGCCGTAGCGGCACAAACCGCCGCCTGAACGACCTCTCTAGCAGCGCCGCACCGACATCATCCGCTTCAGCCAAAGGACGAGCAGCGGCAAGAAGGTCTACCGCTCGTCCTTCCTCCCGCCTGGATGACGTATGCACGATCCTTGGCAAGACGCCCCGAACCACTGCACCGAGGCACGCGCGTCCCGGAGCTCGCTCAACTCACTTTCTCATAATGGTCCTCCGATCACGCAACGGTTGCTTCTCGCCCGAGAGAAATGGCGCCCCTTCGTGCGGCACCACGTGGGCATGAATTTCGCAATTGATCTGGTTCGCGTGTCACGTCAACCAAGAGTGAGACTTGCGCGCCCGGTGATGGCCTTCGCTTCAGCCAACAGTTATTGCCAATGTCGTTCGGTGGCTGGGCAAGCTGCAAAACATAGAGGCCAGGAATTTTCTGGAGGCCAGACTTTTTTTCACTTTCTTGAGTGCGGGCGCAGCCTTTGATTTGATTTTTGCATTTGCCTTGTGCAAGATCGCTCGTTGTGCCGCGATGCTTATTCAAGCAATCCATCTCCGTGGCGCTCGACTCAGTTCGTGACGGATATCGAACGGCGTTGCCGAGCACAGGAGGTTGTCTGCCGAATTCGGCTGCTTCCCGCGGACGCTGGGTCCTCTGATTCACAGATGGACTAGCGGAGCTTCTACCTTACATCCAACTGTGGCCGCATTCGACTCGGGCAACGCATTCCCATGCGCCATGCCTACGAGATAGCTCGCCATCTGCATGGTTGCGCCGCGCGCGGTTCCCAGGAGACGCTCACATGTGTGTACGCTTGAGAGATCGAAAAGCCCGGTTCTTCCTCGTCGCGGTGGCTTGGTTAGCGTTCCAGACTTCAGATGGACGAGCCCAGCAAAACCCGGCGACTCTTCCTGCCGGTTGGCAGCAGATGCCGCCCACCGATTTTGCGTCGGCCATCCGCACGCTCTTTACGAAGGACGCCTTCAAGACCCTGACTGAACAAGACCAAGAGGCCGCCAAGAATCGTGGGAAGGAGCTGTTTCTTCAGGTCAACCTCGCCAACACTACGCTCAACTATCAGACCCTGGAGATGCTGCACTGGCTGGCCCGTTACCTGCTCGATCAGACGCAGATTGAGACCGCTCAGAACGCCCTGTTGGCACGGCAGGATAATTGGGCCGGGCAACCCTACGCCGAGATCCGCGCTAAGGTCGTGATGATGATGCGCCTCGAGATTCCCGAGCCGACGATCATTAACGAAGGGCGCCGCTGGATTCAGGCGGGCGGGACTCGGGACCAGGTTCCCGCAGCCGACATGAAGTACGACATTGTGCGGGATATTTTCACGGACTTGAAGGTACTGACCGGCTCCTTCTCAGTGCAGTGGACCGGACTGCTTAATCCGCGCCAGACGGGCAATTACACGTTTGCGATCAGCCCGATTAACGTGAACTCTCCTGACCCCCGGTATCCTGTCAGTTTCTCGTCGACAGTCTCGATCGCTGGGAATGTCATCATCAACGCGACGCCGAACAATTGGGTGACTCAATCAAATCCAGTGAATCTGACGGCCAATCAGCCGGTCGCCGTGCAGATGACGATCTCGGCCAACGTTCCCAAGATTCCGCCCGGAACCATGCACGCCCAGCTCTACTGGCAAGGGCCCGGCATTACCAAGTCCCTGATCCCGGCGGCCAATTTGAGCCTGTCTGACGGAAGCACTCCAGGATTGCAGGGGACTTACAAATGGAAGCAGGACGGACAGTCGCAGACGTTGACCCGGACCGACTCCGTCATCGATTTCGCCTGGACCAATTGGGCCATTCTCCTCTCGCAGGACACGTCGATTCAAAGTCAGGCTTGCGATGCCATGTGGCAATCAATGACCGCCCCTGACTTCATCACCTCGATCTCAGGACCGCCGGCTCAGGTTCATCCCTTCCTGAAAGACGCCGATGACGCGTCGCCGGGGCTATCGTCGGACCGGCGTAAGGCATCGTGCAATTTGCTCCTGCAGAACCCGACGCTCTTGGATCCTGTCGACGCCAAACACGCAGTTGGCTTCTATCAAGCGTTCCGCATTGGCAACGTCGACACAGCGCTCGACGTCATCGGTCAATGGGCGGTTCAACACGCCGATCTGGCGCCGGCACTGGCATTGGACCCTGTCTTCGATGGGGATACTCGCAACGCGTGCCGAAACCTTGCGACTTACACGACCCAGGAATTGCCGGACCAGGTCACGCGTCTACAGACCGAAAAGTTGCAATTGCCAGACGGACGCTGTTCCTTGCCTATCGCCTATGCGTTGGCCTTCAGCTACCTCGGTCGTGGCAAAATCAACGATTACATCGTCTTTCTCAATAACCGCCTCTTGGACGGGACGCTCACAGGCGACGCTCGCGTCAATTGGCTGATTGCCAGAGCGATGGCCGAAGAAATCCGGTTGTCGCCTGCAGACCCGTATGCGCTTGCCGATGCGCGTCCAACCGACGGCCGCGCCTTCCTGGACCAGGCAATGCGATCCGCCGTCACGCCGGCCGTCAAGGCTCGCGCGTTGCAGGAAATCGTCGCACGGTTGGCGGCCACGTTGCAGTTCCAAGCCGCCCAGGATTTGATTCAGCAATCGGTTTCGTCCTTCCCGGATGCGCAGAAGGCCATGCTGGCATCGTGGCAGCAGCAACTCGACGCATTGGTTGCGACCGCGGCTCAGCGGCAACAAGCGAAAGCAGCGGCGGCCCAGCAGGCATATATCGGCAGCCTGAAGGCGCGACAAGCCCAAGCAGCTGCGCAGGGCGATACGGCCGCAGTTAACCGCTACAGCGCGCTGATCCAAAACGCAAGCAGCCCGAAATGAGGTTTCTCGGCCGCCTTTTGATGTCCTAAACCGGCGGTTTGAAGGACATTCGTCCTTCCGGCCAACATCAAAGCAACACGCTCGATCATGACAGCAAGAGGAGCCGCCTCCATGACTATAGCCAATGGCGTTTTAGAGCGACACAACAGCAGGATACGAGAGATGATCGGCGGCGCATGGAGACGACCGTGCCGCAATTCATTTGCCTTAGCCGTTGCGTTGTCACTCATATTCTCTCCAGTTAAAAGTCACGGGCATCCAAGGAATGGCGCCACCCCCGCCAGTGCCAGCCCGCCCCCGTGCCCTTGTCAAGGCGCCGGGTGCAACCCACCGTGCGCTGGCCAACCGCTGCAGAACACTCCGTCTCAGGGCGCACCCAACCCGAAGCCTGCCGACGCGAATCAAAACCCGCCCTATCAACCGCCGACCTACAGTCCCTGCCCGATTTACTACCGCTACGGGGCAGCTGTTGAGAAGGTCGTTGATCTTGAATTGCCGGCGTCAGCCTTTGGATGGAAGCTCCAGCGCACCTATGCAAGTAACCTTAGCGGAACCACCACGCAGGGCAACAAATGGTTCTCAAGTGCCGCCGACATCCGCGTGCTGTACGGCGGGATGCTGCTGTCGGACGCAATGTCAGGAATTCAGTTCACCGAGAACCTAACGACGCTGGACCTAACGCCGCCCCCCGACACGACACTGATGGTGAGCCACGACCGGGTTAACAAACAATATATCTTCACCGACCAATTCAACAATCTGCGATGGAGGTTCAATGACCTGGCCGTCGTAACAACAACTGGCAACATTCTCGAACAATCAACGTTGCAATGGTATACGCAGGGAAACTCGGGATACTCCTACACATGGGGTAGCGCGGACCAGATTCAACAGATCACGACACCGACGGGCCAGGACTACAATATCGTCTTCACGACCAACACCAACAACTACATCACGCAGATTCAGGTCAAAGACGCATCAAGTACGGTCCAGGCTCAGGTTAACTACACGTACTACCAAGACGTGAGCGGAGCATCAACGGACCTCGGGACGACGAACGACCTCGTGCAGGTGGCGGTCTCCAAACGGGCCACGACCGACACGGGGAGCATCCTGTCGATCGTTCGTTACACGCAATACCGCTATAGCGGAACGACCAGCAATCTGAAGGCCGTCTACGAGAATGATGCGATCCAGCGACTTCTGACGTCGACCGGACTTTCGAGCCCGAGTGCCATCATGCAGCAGTCGGATACGTACACTGGCAGCGGCAGTACCTCAATCAAGGGATTTGCCAGCCGCAGTTTCACGTACTATGGCTCAAGCCCCCCGTCAGCGACGAACGTAAGTACTCCTTTTGCCGCCAACGAGAATCTTGTCTCGAAATACACGGCCAGCGGCGCCAGCACGATTGCCAGCGGCATGGTCGCCACCGAAACCATCAACGGCTGCGGCGGCTGCGGCACGAGCGGTTCGGTCACCAAGAACTACTTCTACATGAGCCTCCCCAACAGCGCTACTGATCAGAACCAAGTGGTCAGTCTCGTCGTCGAAGATACACAAGATTCCGCTGACACGGCGGTCTATCGCACCGTGATGGGTTTCGAGAACTCCGGAAGGATGATTCGCAAAGCGTTCATCCAGAGCCCCGAAAGTTCTCCGTCGTATTGGTGCGAGTCATGGACGTTTAACACGGGACTCGCGTACCGCGTGGCGGAGCACCGTTACCCGAACGCTCACACAGGCGTGACGACTGCGTCGAATCTGATGTCCTTTTTGAATCCCTACAACGGCACGAGCTGGACGAATGACACAAACACGGTCAATTCCTCCAGCGGAAAGGTCGAGACATTCGGCTATAACTCGGCAGGCAATCTAACAGATGCTTGGGTGAAGAATGGCGAGAGCGGGACCGCGTATTATGTCTCGGCGAGCGACTACACCGACTCGATCAATCCAAACGTGGTGACGGCCACCTATGACTATCCAGCCCAGACGACAACCCGCACCGCGGGCAACAAGACGTCGTATACGTACGCGTTCTTTGACACAACCCACTTGCAGATAAGTGCGCGAACGACCACGCTGCCGGTGATCTCCACCTCTCAAAATGGGTCAGGCGTCGCTACCACCAGGACGGACTATTACGACACGCTTGGCCGGCTGCGATGGACCCAGGATGGCGAGGGGTACATCAATTACACGGCCTACAATCCGATCACTGGGGGCATCGCCTACCAGGCCGTGGATGTCGACCCCGCGCATCCGAGCAGTGATATCAGCGGCGGATCGTCGGGAAATTGGGACGCGTGGACAGTAGGCGGAGCGAATTCGAATGCTCCCACACGCAGTTCGTCTTTGCCGACAACCTTGCAACTCGTCACAAAAACGTACTTCGATGCTCTTGGTCGCCGGACACAGGTGACCGACACCGGTGGGAACAACCATTACGTTGCTTACGCAAACCTACAAACAATTGTTTTCCTATTCTGGAACAGCACGACGGGCCAGTGCACAGTTCCGATTCAGGTGACGAACCTCAACAATGGCGCCCAGGTTAGCGACCAGATCGGCGTGCGCGCCAGCTACACGGCCATCTCAACGTCCAGCGGAGCGCCGACGGGCTTCTCGACCGCGCCGTCGCAGGCCGATTACGTCTTCTGGACGCACTACACCTACGACGCCAATACCGGCTATCTGACCTACACCGACCGGTACGTCGATTCCCCAGCGAGCGGTTTCGGCACGCTCAGCACCGACTTTTACCGCACCGTCTCGCAGTACGACACGCTTGGCCGCCTGCAGTATGTCGTCGAGGTGATCAACGGCTCCGTGATCACCAGCGAGGTCGAGCAGGTCACGCAGTACGTCTACGACGTGCGGGACCGCCGGATTCAGGTCAACAAGGGCGTCAGCCCCTCTGGGGCAAACATGGGCAGCAATTACACGAGCTATCCAACGCTGTACGCGATCTCGCAGACCGTCTACGACAACGGCGGTGTGGGCGACGATTTTGTGACCAAGACCCGCACGTTCTTCGGCACGTCGAGCACGAACTACACCGGCACCAATTTCTATCGAACCTACCGCGGCCACCTGCGCGGATTGGAACCCTTCTACGTCAGCGGTACGGCCGAGACGCCGATGGGCCCCTACACGGTCAACGACGTCGACTGGAAGGGCCGGACCACGACCACGGCCAAGTACAGCACCGACCCGACCTGGTCCTCGGTCCTCACTTCGGACGGCTATCCCGCGTATGCCTCCTCGACGAGCGCGAATCGGCTGACCGAGTCGAGCCTTCTGTACGACAACCTCAACCGGACCTACCAGAGCCAGCAATACGACATTGCCCCCTCAACCGGCACGGGCACCAATTACGTCGCCCAGAACTCGTTCTACGACCGCAACGATCGGGTGGTCGCCTCGGCTCCGGCGTACGCCGCCGGCACCGAGGCGGCCTACGACGGAGCCGGCCGCCAGTACGAATCCCGCAGCGTCATCGCCCTGCAATCAACGCCCTATTCCTCCGGCGCCTACCAGTACTGCGCCCCGATTCCGAATCCGACGCTCAGTTCGATGTCAGGCGGAAGCAACGGCGTCCTTGAGCTGACCCACCAGACGCTCGACGCCAACGGCAACGTGCTTGAGACCGACACGTTCGAAGACAACCACGACGACGTGATCGGCTCGAGCCCTGGGGTCAATCTGACGACCAACAGCAACTATGTCCGCCGGACCATCTTCGACTGGTACGACGCGGCGAATCGGCTCACGACGACCGCCGATTACGGCTCCGGCGATCCCTCCTCGGGGGCCGGGCAGTGGAAGTACGCGACGATCCCTTCGCGCCCGTCTAGTGCGCCCACGGTTTCCAGCAACACGGCCCTGGTCACCCTCAACGGCTACACCAGCGACTCAGGGCTACTGCAGACAGTGACGGACCCGGCCGGGACCGTGACCAAAAACTTCTACGACAACCTCGGCCGCAAGACTTACGTCGCCCAGAACTGGCAGAATTTCGTGCCGCCGAGCACGGGAACCGGCAATCCCAACGACCGCGTCACGCAGTACGTCTATTATGGACCCACGGAGCTGCAGCAGCTCGTGGCAATGGACCCCAACGGCACGGGCACGCTGACCAACAACCAGGTCACAACCTACCTTTACGTGGACCCGGTCGATGCCAACCGAAACACGAACCAAATCTACCCAGACTCATCTGACACGAGCCCGTCCGGCACGAACCAGATCAAGCTGGCCTACAATGTCGACGGCAGCCTGAGCACGCGAACCGATCAGCGCGGCGTTGTGCTGTCTTACGCCTACACCAACAACCGCCTGCTGGCGACCGAATCGGCCACGACATTGCCCTCTGGTGTTGACGGTACCGTCCAATCAATCGCGCACACCTACGACAACCTGAATCGCCCGCACAACATCACGAGCTACGCCAGTCCCGGCGGCACGGGCACCGTCGTCAACGACGTCCAATATTCCTATTACAACGGCACGGCAAAGCCGATCACCGCCTACCAGGAGCACTACGGCGCCGTCAACACCTCGACGAGCCTAAAAATCCAGTACACGTACGACACGACTACGACGAGTTCCATTTATAGCACTCAGCTCCGGCTCCAGACCGAGGTCCACCCCAACGGGCGGTCGATCTACTACGACTACGGCTCTTCTTCCCCTTCGACCGCAGCTTACAGTGCCACCTCCACGGTTCGTGAAATCTGGGACGGCAGTCCTTCGGGTACCGGTCTGACTGTCTATGATTACAATGGCGCGGGCAGCCGACTGGCCATCGCCACTTATCCGCAGCCCTCGTTCAAGCTCGATCACTTTGAGGGGACGTCGGGGACCTATGCCGCCCTCGACCGTTTCGGTCGGATCGTGGATCAGTACTGGGCCGGTTTCAGCGGGACCTCGGACGTCGATCGCACGCATTACGCATACGACTACGTCGGGCGTCGCATCTTTAGGCAGATTGACACGACGATTTACCCCACCGACAACCTCGACCAGGCCTACATCTACGACGCCCTCAGCCGCCTGCTGACCTCCCAAGTCGGCAGCCTCTCGGGCACAACCATCAGCGGCACGCCAGCCAGTGAAGAGGACTGGACTCTCGACGGCCTGGCCAACTGGGCCGGTTACGTCCAGAAGACGAGCGGCACGGCCAGTCTCAACCAGTCTCGCACAGGCAGCCCGGCCAACGAAATCTCCGGCATTTCTGCCACAGTCGGCCCGACTTGGGTAACCCCAGCCTACGACCTGGCCGGGAACATGTCGACGATTCCGATCCCGTCGTCGCCGACTTCCGGCTACACGGCGATCTACGACGCCTGGAACCGGCTCGTCTCGCTATCCAACGGAACGGCCGTCATAGCGACCTACGCCTACGACGGCCTCAGTCGACGCGTCGTCAAAGCCATCTACGTCAGCGGCACGCTCGACCACAATGAGCATGCGTACTTCAACGAAGCTTGGCAGCTGTTAGAAGTCCGCAAGGAAGTCAGCGGAATGATCAACTCGAACCCGCTCGAGCAATACGTCTGGCACCCTTTCTACATCGACGCGTCTGTTCTGCGTGACTACGACGCTACCACTTCCGGGTCGCCGACGCGCTACTACTATACGTTCGACAGCAACTTCCACGTCACAGCCGCGACGAGTGCGACAGGCAGTGCCAGTGAACGCTACTACTACTCGCCATATGGAAGCTTGCTATTTCTAGACGGCACTTTCCATGTACTTAGCGCACAACAAAGCACTATCGGCAACTCCGTCGCGTTCACTGGGCAGCATTTGGATGCTGAAAGCGGGCTACAACATTTTCGGACTCGCTATTACCACTCTCAGCTCGGACTGTTCATCGCGCGTGATATGCTTGGATACGTCAATGGACTACATCTGTATCGCCCGTATTTCGCGCCCAATGGTTTCGATCCAGCCGGGACGGACGGCGGCGCCACGGCGGCCTGCGGCATTTTACCGGAGCTGATCGAAGCGGGCGGCGAGCTGGTCGCAGTGGGCGGCGAGGTCGTCGCTGTGGTTGCTCCGTATGCACCTCATACCGCGGCTGCTGGCGCAGGTCTCGCCATTGGATACGAGATGGACCAGCACGGCATGAATTTTATCAAGCCGGTCGCCGTGGGTGTTGCTGTCTGGTGGACAGCCAAGGCAGTGGAGCGTGTGGCGGACGGCACCCAACCGGATGACTATAACTTAGACCCTACAGGAAAGTACCATGGAGACCTCCCCGCCTACATTCCAAAATCGCCGGCCTGGACTCCGGCCGCGATCCAACGGGTTCTCGGCGTCCTTGCAGGTAGTTTGGCTGCGCGACAGGCGGAGCAAGTTGTGAAGGGAGAAACGAGCCCGAAAGGAAAATCTCATCGCATCCGCATCCAAAAAGAAAAGGCAATTTATGAACAGCTACTGAGATGGGCTCCGGGCCCAGGCCAATAGACATGTTTAGACAATAGCGTGTAGCTTGATCATAACGTATAATTGAGCGCGCATTCGGTTCCCTTCCAGTGGCTCACAAGTGCAAGCAAGCGCGGACCATCTCACATGTCGATCGATCCCGAGAAGGCCATTGTCAGCATCCTAAGTGGTTCGGCGCTGAACGAGGACGGCGTCCTTGCATACGAACTATTAGCGGCGTTTCATCGTGGCTTCTCGATAGTGCATTTGAAGCGATTATTAGAGAGTGACAACGAGGAGGTCGTCAAGTGCGGAATTTGGCTTGTATCCGAGTTGGGAAGCCATGCGAGGCCGCTGCTCGCGGTTGTGTCGACCTTGTTGACCCATCGCGCGGAGGAGGTACGCTTTGATGCACTCGATAGCATTCTGAGCTGTGCGACCGGAGGTGATGAGGCGATTCTCAAGAAGGCGACCGAGCGCCTCGAGGATCGTACTGCAAGCGTACGCTGGAAAGCCATGGATCTCCTAGGGCGCGCGTCTAACGATCAAATTGAAGGAGCACTCCGGGGAATACAAGCCGCTGCCGGAACACAAGCGGCCCATATCGACGGATTGCGACTGTTACTAAATGCGCAGGCATATACTGGCGATTTGCTTAGCATGACAAGCGATGATAATGCTATTACTCGCAAATATGCTGTGATAGCAATCGCACGACGAACTGACGAACTATTAGACGAAGATGACAAGCTGCATGCCGCTACTCTCAATCGTGACCGCGACGTCAGTCAATTTGCTTCGGGAATTCTGACATTACTCAGAAAGGGATCTCTTACGGAAGGACATCGATGGCGGTGGGGGAGCAACTGAGCTTTCGGCTTAGTGGAAGTCATTTGGTGGGCATTAAAGGGAAGGAAAGGGGTCCGGGAAAGGGGACGCAGCTCTTTCTCAACGCCTTTTCGGCGGCAGGCACTCTAAAGTCGCTGAGCCTCAATGGGGAACGGGGACTGAATTAGTCCGGCATCCCACCACAAAGGAAGCCGCCGCGGGCGCCGCACCTTGGCTGACTCGGCCGATGCCGCCACGCAGGACCGCCGGACGCCAACCAAGATGTCGGCCAAACCTAGCCCGCCGATTTCGCTGGCCGCGAATCCGCAGCATCAGGCCGGGCTGAGGATCGCGAAAACTTCTCCTTGCGATGGGCGCTCGGGTCCTTCACTCGCGATTAGGGAATGAGAGGCCGCGCGCAGCCTGCCCAGTTTGCCAGGTCTCTCACAAAAAGTTTAATAGCCGTCCTGTTGTCCCGACTTCGACAGGCCGGAGGCCTGCTTGATCCCGTCGAGGAACAGCTTGACGAAGCGATCCGAATCGACTTCTTCCTCCCACCAGAATCCCACACCGCCGATCCCTTTGAGTTCGCCGGTGCTGTGATCGACGATCATGGCTCCCTTGCCCCCGGGAACCTGAAACCGCTTGCTGCGCGTCGGCAAGCCAGTCGTCGAAGGGATGCTGGGGTTGCTCCGGACGTCCCGTTTCGTCGTGATCGCGTTCCCGTCCACCGACGCTTCCGAAGAAGCCTCCAAGATCTGTCGTTCTTCTGCCATTTTCACCGCCTGCTTTTGTCATTGAACCGCCAGCACACTGGCAGACAACCGACAAAAGCGCAAGCCTTTTCTGTCACTCCACTACGCGATTCTGTCACTCCAGTACCAGAATCTGTCGTTTCGGATTGAGGGATTTCAAAGGGTTGAGCCATTCCCCTTTCTTATTACTAAAAAGCCCCTCCAGAAGTCGTCGCCGGAGCGCGCCCCCAACAGCGCAGGCGCAGGCGACGTCCTTCATCAAAGCTTTTCAAGATGCCGGCCGAGGCCGGAGACACTGGCAACGTTTGTATTTTGCAGAGCAAATTCCGCACTTGCGAAATCTCAAGCTGAAACACTGACTCTTCCGAAGGAAGAGGGCATTCAGGAAAAGGGGTCGAATCAGGCGAACCGACCAGCCAGAAATCGGAGCCAGAAGCCAGCAGGAAAGTGAAGTATGGGCAGACGGATCGCGCCGTCAAAGATTCCTTCGCGTCACGTTCAGCAATTCTCGAAGAAGGCGCCCGCGTCATGCAGCTCCGCTCGACGTGAGCAGTTGCGACGACGATCCTGTCAGTTGAACCCGACGCGAACGGAAATCTTAAGAAAGAACGTTCGGAAGTTCCGAGACGGTCGAAGTCGCTGTCGACGCGGGTTGGATCCTTGACCTCCTTCTGGAACGCACTGCTCCAACTAGCAACGCCCCGATGAGGCAACCATTGACGATGGTTAAGATTACTGCAAGCGCCTCCGCGGAAAACCGGCTCATGAGCGGCGTCCACCATCGGGTTCGGTGAACCAGCCCTTCGGCCACCGGAGCAATCTCGAAAAAGCCGGTCATCATCTCGTCGTATGTCTGATCGCCCCACCCGACCATCGCTTTCGCGTTTGGGTTGTTGAGGTTGGCCTCGGAATTGTCGTAATGCGCGACGCAGTTGATGACGGTGCCGCGCGGCATAATCTTTGGCTCGCGGAGGCGATAAGTCGTTTGCCAGCCGAAGTCGTAGTGGGGCACTGACAACAACATTTCCCGGTGGCCATCGGGGTACGTGGCTTCGTAAGAAAAGTCCTTGCCACGCAGATGCATGTGAGGCAGCATTGACAGCAGCAGGGAGTCACGCTGGAAGATATACTCAGAACGTACTTCTTGGTTGAAAACGCCGGGTGGAATTTGAAAGGTTTTGTTAAATGCGCACGAGACGGTCACCTCCCGGACGACTGAGTGCGGATCGGCGAACTTAATGCCCAGATAGCTGCGGTCCTGCTGTGGCGAACCGTTGGGAGTGTAGTGGACATTAAAGAGGAGTTTTGAACCCGCTGGAAAAGGGCGGGCGAATCCGGAAGGCCACTGATCCGGCACCAGGCCGGGAGCGAAGCCTGCAAAGTAGCTTTCGTCCGCACGCAACGGGTCGAATGAGTTTGCATCCGCCGGCAGCGCGTAGACGAGGATGTGATGCACGACCGACCGGTTGCCCGGTCGCAGCTCAATGGCCGAAATCCAACGGTCCTCTTTCCAACCGGGGTCGACGACAAAGACTTTATAGGGAACTACGCCGTTCGCCGGAACGTCGAACGGCTCAGGTGACATATAAATGATTTCATCCGGCTGGGGAATCATCCACTCGTCAGCAAAAGTT
>Ga0210396_10002210_pt1 | contig 20043 bp, 19 predicted proteins | sample IncBWH17OmetaG_FD_155466 | JGI IMG/M metagenome (GOLD analysis project Ga0210396, IMG submission 155466) | Forest soil microbial communities from Barre Woods Harvard Forest LTER site, Petersham, Massachusetts, United States - Inc-BW-H-17-O ... | reverse complement strand
TCGAGACGGTTGGCGAGCTGGTCGAGGGACATGGTGCGCAGCCTGGCCGCGGCCAGCTCGATCGCCAGCGGCATCCCGTCCAGCGCCCGGCAGACACGCGCCATCGTGGACAATGTGCGGCCATCGAGCTGATACGGGACCGCGAGATCCCTGCGCACCGCGCCCGCCCGGTCACGCAGCAACTGGACGGCCGGCGAGGACTCGATCTCGCCGGGGCTGGCGTCCCCCTCCGGCAAGGCCAGCGGCTCGACCAGCCACAGGGCCTCACCGGTGATGCCGAGCGGTTCCCTGCTCGTGGCCAGGATCCGCAGCCGCTGGCACTCCCCGAGCACCCGATCGGCGAACGCCGCCGCCGACTCGATCACGTGCTCGCAGTTGTCGAGAATCAGCAGCGCCTCGCGTTCGCGGATCGCGGCGATGAGCCGTTCCACCGGTTCCGCGTTCGGCGTACCGCTGAGCAGAGCATCCCGCAGGCCCAGCGCGGCGAGCGTCGATTGCGCCACGTCGCCGTCCGCGCCGATGGCTGCGAGCTCCACCAGCCAGACGCCGTCCGGCAGGTCGCCGAGCAGCGTGCGCGCGGTTTCCGTGGCCAGCCTGGTCTTCCCCGAGCCGCCCGGCCCGACCGCGGTGGTGAGCCGATGTTCGGCGATGAGTTCGCGGACCGCGGCGATATCGGCGTCCTTGCCGACGAAGCTGGTCAGCTCGGCGCGCAAGTTGGTCTTCCGATTTTCCTCCTGCGGTCCCAACTCGCCCCGCAGCAGCGCGACGTGCAATGCGGACAGCCTCGTTGAGGGGTCGACGCCCAGCGCCTCGGCCAGGGCTTCTCTCGTGCGCTGGTACGCAAGTAGCGCCTCGGTGTCACGACCGGCCGCGACGAGGGCACGCATCAGCGCAGCGGCAAGCCGTTCTCGCATCGGATGCGCGGCCACCAGGTCGGTCAGTTCCGTGACCAGCTCCACACCGTGGCCGAGGCTGACCTCCGCATCGAACCAATCCTCCATGGCAGCCAGGCGTAGCCCTTCGAGCCGGGTGACCGCCGCGTCAAAGGCCGCACTATCCTGCAAACCGACGCCCTGCATGGCCGCACCGCGCCACAATGCGAGGGCCTCGCGCAGCAGCCGTACTCGCCGTGGATCCTCGTCGTGGCGGGCCTGGCCGACGAGGCGTCCGAACCGTACGGCGTCGACCGCGTCGGGTTCCACCGTCAACCGGTAGCCGTCCGTATGCCCCTCGACCAACCCGTCCGGCAGGGCCTTCCGCAGCCGGGAAACCAGGCGTTGCAGGGCATTCGCCGCGTCGGAGGGCGGGCGCTCACCCCAGATCCAGTCGACGAGCGTCGCCTTCGGGACGGCGTGACCTGGTTCGAGCGCGAGGGCGATCAACAGCCCGCGCAACCGGGCGCCCGGCACGTCGGCGAGGACGCCGTCGTCCGTGCGAACCTCGAATGGTCCGAGCATCCCGATCTGCACCTAGCTGATTTTGCCACGGGCTAGAGGAATTTCAGGTCGAGTAGCCGCTCGCTCAAGGTCCACAACTGCTCGGCGCCCTTCGGGTCCACGGCGTAGGGCATGACGCCTCGCAGGTGTGCTCCGTCCGCCATGGACGTCTCGCCGATCTGCACCCCGTCGGCGACCGGGGCGTAGGCCGGGCGACTGCTCGACATCCTCATGGACGGGCTGCGTGCGGGCGCTCCGCTGACCTAGCCGCTCATCACATCGCTTCCGGATCGGGGTCGTCGGCGAGGAAGATCATGCGCATGAAGGCCTCCAAGCTGACCTCGCACAGCTGCTTCTTGGACATGGCCCCGGGGAGTTCGGTCCAGGCGAGGAAGTGAAGCCGCTCGGCTTGCCAGGTGAGCGCCTCCGCGACCCGGCGCGCGTGGTAGCCGGGGGGCGCCACGCCTAGCTCACGCTCCCTCAGGATCGCCTGCTCGAGCTGGGCTGTGGCGGTCGCGAATGCGGTGAGCCACGCGTCCCGTACCTCCGGCGCCGCGGTCCACAGGTCGCTGGCCTCTCGCAGCACGAAGCGGTGCGGCCACCAGCTGTCCACGGCGAACTCGATCGTCTGGCGGAGCGCGTCGCGCGGGCGTACGGACGGCGGCCGGCCGACGAACCAGCTGCCGGGGTGTTCATACGCGGTGCTGAGGATGTCGCCCATCCGGCGCAGCAACGCGGCCAGCGCGTCGTTTTTGGACGTGAAGTACGCGTAGAACCTGGTGCGCGTGATGCCCGCCTCGGCCGCGATGGCCTCGACATCCAGCTCACGCATGGGGACCTCGGCCAGCAGGCGTTCGAGCGCGTCCAAGATCAGGTCATCCCGGCGTCTCCTGGGCCCCTTGACCGCGCGTCGCCCGGGCCTGACCTGTGACTCCATGCCGGCACTTCCCTCCGCGAAGATCGCTCGAAAACAACAAGACGTCGTGTATTGATTGAGACAAGACGTCGTGTATAGGCTACTAGCTAGTGGGGGCCACGAAGGGACCATTCTGATGAGGACCAGACGTTCAGCCGACGTCTCCGTGATGCTGCACGTAAACGGGCGCGCTTGGAGCTTGCTGCTGGACAGCCGGATGACCTTGCTCGACGCGCTGCGCGAGCAGCTCGGCCTGACCGGCACGAAGAAGGGCTGCGACCAGGGGGCGTGCGGGGCATGCACGGTCCTGCTGGACGGCAAGCGCGTGCTGTCCTGCCTGACGCTGGCGGCGCAGTGCGACGGCCGGGAGGTGAGGACCATCGAGGGCGTCGCGTCCGACGGGCGGCTGCACCCCGTGCAGGAAGCGTTCGTCCGTTATGACGGCTTCCAGTGCGGATACTGCACGCCGGGGCAGATCATGTCGGCCATCGCGCTGCTGGACGAGGGGCACGCCGGTTCCGATGAGGAGATCCGCGAGTTCATGAGCGGCAATCTGTGCCGGTGCGGGGCGTACCCGAACATTGTCGCGGCGATCCGGGCCGTCGCCCAGAGCGGGGGCGAGTAGCGATGCTGGCGTTCGAATACCTACGCCCGGGCGACGTGGCTGATGCTGTCGCGATGGTAAGCGGCGATCCGGGTGCGTCTTACCTGGCTGGCGGCACCACGCAGCTGGACCTGATGCTGAAAGACGGCGTGCTCCAGCCTGAGCGGCTGGTCGACATCGGCCGGCTGCCGCTGCGCGGGATCACCCGCAACGGCGACACCCTCCGGGTCGGGGCATTGACCACGATGGAGGAACTAGCCGCCGACTCCACGGTCGCCGAGCGGGTGCCGTTCGTCCGCGAGGCGCTGCTGGCTGGTGCTTCACCCCAGTTGCGCAACATGGCCACGATCGGCGGGAACCTCCTGCAGCGCACGCGCTGCCGCTACTTCCGCGATCCGGCCGTCGCGGCCTGCAACAAGCGCCTGCCCGGATCGGGGTGCGCGGCCGTCACCGGTGCGGCCCGGATGCACGCGATCCTCGGGGCCAGTGAGCATTGCATCGCCCTGCACGCGTCCGATCTCTGCGTTCCGCTCGCCGCGCTCGATGCCGACGTGCACATCCGGGGCACCGGCGGCCAGCGGACCGTTCCGCTAACCGCCTTCTATGTTCTGCCGGGCGACCGGGCGGACCTTGAGACCGTGCTCGAGCACGGTGAGCTGATCACGGCAGTGGACGTGCCGTTGCCGGCGCCCGGTACGCGGTCGGGTTACCTCAAGGTCCGCGACCGGGCCTCTTATGAGTTCGCGCTCACCTCGGCAGCGGCGGCGCTGCTGATCGAGGACGGCACGATCACGGCGGCACGGCTCGCCCTGGGCGGGGTCGGGACGATTCCCTGGCGGGCACGCGAGGCCGAGGACATTCTCGTCGGCACACCCGTGAGCGACCGGCCGTTCCGGGCCGCGGCGCAATCGGCGCTTGGCGGTGCGTTCACTGTGCCCGGCACCGCGTTCAAGGTCGAGCTCGCCCAGCGCACGATCGTCCGGATCCTGGAGACCGTGTCGGGAGGGCAGTGATGTCTGCTGTCCTTGGCGATTCCGTTGACCGGGTCGACGGGCCGCTCAAGGTGACCGGCGCCGCTCCCTACCCGTCGGATGTCACCTTCCCTGGCCTGGCGCATGCCGTGCTGGTGCAATCGACCATCGCAGCGGGAACGATCAGCAGGATCAGCACCGAAGCGGCGCAGGCCGCGCCGGGAGTGCTGGCGGTCATCACGCACGAGAACGCGCCGGACCTGGCGGAGGGGCCGATGACGCCGCTGGGTCCCCCGCCTCGTTTCCCGTTCAAGGACAACCGCATCCTGCATTACGGCCAGCATGTGGCCCTCGTGGTTGCGCGGACACCTGAGCAGGCGACCGCGGCGGCACGGCTCGTCAGGATCGACTATGAGGAGACGGCCCCGGTTCTGGGGATCGACAACCCCCGGGCGCCGGTCTCGCGCAATCCGTGGGGGCTGGAGGTTGAACGTGGCGACGTCGCCGCCGCGCTGGCTACCGCCGAGGTGACCTACGACGAGACCTTCACCACCGCGGCGGAGACCAACAACCCGCTCGGCCCGTTCGCCACGGTGGCCAGCTGGGAAGGCGAGCGGCTGTCAGTGCACGAATCGACGCAGTGGCCGATGATGGTCCGCCGGAACGTGGCCACCGTTTTCGGCCTGCCGGAGGAGAACGTACGCGTGCTCGTACCGTACCTGGGGGGCGGCTTCGGGGCCGGGCTGCGCACCTCGCCACACACCATCTTGGCGGTACTGGCGGCGCGAATCGCCAACCGCCCGGTCAAGCTGGTGCTGACCAGGCCGCAGATGTTCACCTCCGTCGGCCACCGGCCGCAGACCGCTCAGCGCCTGCGGCTCGGAGCCACGCGGGACGGACGGCTGGTAGCCATCGACCACGAGGGTACGTCCACGGTCGGGACCGAGGAGGCGAACTTCGGGACCCTGACCATGGTCACGCCCCTCACGTACGCGTGCCCGAACGTCGCGACGCACGACCGGCAGGTACAACTCAACATTCCGAATCCGGGCGCGATGCGGGCCCCGGGCAAGGCCGAAGGCAATTTCGCCATCGAGTCCGCGCTCGACGAGCTGGCCTACGAACTGGCCATGGACCCGGTAGAACTGCGGCTGCGCAACTATGCCGAGGTTCAGCCGGACTCGGGCTTGCCCTGGTCGAGCAAGGCCCTGCGGGAGTGCTACGCCGCGGGCGCGCAGCGATTCGGCTGGGCAAAGCGCAACCCCGAGATCCGGTCGATGCGCGAGGGCCACTGGCTGATCGGTTACGGGATGGCGGGAGTGACGTTCGGGTGGTACCAGGCGCCATGCCGGGCCCGGATCTCGATCGACCGGATCGGTACCGCTCACGTGCGCAGCGCCGCGACCGATATCGGGACCGGCACCTACACCGTCGCCACCCAGCTTGCGGCGGAGTTGCTCGGCCTCGGCCTGGGCCGCGTGCACGTCGAGATCGGTGACAGCGATTTGCCGCCCGCGCCGCAGTCCGGTGGCTCAGGGCTGGCCGCGTCGCTGAGCGGCGCGATCCATAATGCCGCGGGCCACCTGCTGGAGGCCTTCCTCGACGTCGTCGCGGACGATGACCGGTCGCCGCTGCGGGGAACGAAGCCCGGCGACGTCACCGTCACAGACGGCCGGATCCACCTCCTCGCCGACCCCTCGACCGGTGAGACATACAGCGCCATCCTGGCGCGCCATCGGCTGGATGAGATAAGCGCCGACGGCGAGGTGAACCCGCAGGCCGCCGGGACCGGCATGGCACCGGCCGGAGCGTTCGCCGCACGGTTCGCAGAAGTCCGGGTCGATGAAGAACTCGGACTGGTCCGCGTCGCCCGGATCGTGTCGGCCATCGACGCGGGCCGCATCCTGAACGAGAAGCTGGCCCGCAGCCAGATCATCGGGGCCACCGTGATGGGAATCGGCATGACGATGCTCGAGGAGACCATCATCGATTCCGGCACCGGCCGCATCGCCAACGCGACGTTCGGCGACTACCTGATCCCGGTCAACGCTGACGTGCCCAACCTCGAGGTCGTGTTCACCGGCCAGCCGGATGAGTTCAACCCGGTCGGGGTCAAGGGTCTCGGTGAGATCGGGGTCGTCGGCGTGTCGGCCGCGATCGCCAACGCGGTCTACCACGCCACCGGCCGGCGCATCCGCTCACTGCCGATCACCATCGACCAGCTGCTGGCCCGAGGCGCGTGAGGAGCAGAGTCGCGATCGGCGGCCCGGTCAGTAGTCGCGCCCCGCAGTCCAGTACGGGCTACTGAGGACTGATCATCTCCGCTGTGATCGGCTGGGACCCATGCCGTACCGCTACGTCAATGGTCAACGTCGCCCTGGTCTCGATCCAGAATGGCCGGCGGGTCTGAGCATCGCCAAGCAGCAAGGCTGATGACGTGAGGCGGTCAGGTCGTCGATGGTGCGCGGTATGCGACCCCGAGGAGGTCACCGCTGTGGGTATCGAAGATGGCGCGAATGACACAAACGGAGAGATCGGCAAGGTCTTCGCGGGGCCATGGCTTGACCGGCACGACCGGCAGGCGGCGCCGGCCGCGCTTACGCCTCTTCTCGACGTCCCGAGAGCCCATCGGGTCTGGGTGGTGGCGGCCTTCTTGCTGGGGGCGATCACCTGTGACGCGCTCGGCGACCCGGACGCCGTCGGGCGCGCCGTGGAGCGCGCCCTGGATCTCGCGGAAGCCGGCAAGATGCTGTTCCCGTTCCTCATCCAGCCGGCGCCCAGGCTGCTCGACCACCAGGCCCGGCACCGTGCCGCCTCCGCGGCCCTGATCTCCGAGGCGGTGGACCTGCTGGCCCGGGCGGGCAGGCCAGCGCCACCCGGCGAGCTGACGCGCCCGGGCGAGCCCCTTACCCAGGGGGAGACCCGGGTGCTGCACTACCTGTCGTCCAACTTGTCCACGCGGGAGATCGCCGACGAGCTGTACCTGTCGACGAACACCGTTAAGACGCACCAGCAACACCTGTACCGAAAGCTCCACGCACGCTCCCGCAGCCAGGCCGTCGAGCGGGCCCGCGCCCTCGGCCTGCTCGCACCATCCTTCTGCAGGCCTGCAAGCACGTCGCAGATGTGGTCATGACCTGGTGAAAACCGTCGTGCGGCCTGAGCCCGCGGTCAAGGGGGCCAGCTGGCCGAGCCGTCTGCTGGACGGCCTGGGCGGGCTGGGCGGGTGGCTGGTGGGGCCCGACCCGGGCCTCAACCGGCTGCGCGTCGTCTTGTGCGCGATGCTGACCATCGCGGGCGCGATCGGCGCGGAGTGGCTCTTCGTCCACTTCACCGGGGCGTTGCTGCGGCCGGCGCCGCCCGCGGCCGCCGGGGCGGCCGCTGCGGTCCAGGTGGTGACGGCCAATCATGCTCTGCTGATCTTCGCCATGGTCCTGGGCGGCGTGATCGGCCTGACGGCGGCGATATCCGTGCAGGACACGCAGCCCCGGGATCAGGTCGTCAGCATGCTGGTCCTGCCGGTCCCGATGATCGCGGTCCTGGCGTTGGCGCTCGCCGTCGCGCCTCATCGTGTCCTGGCCCTATGCCTGCTGCCGCTGATCCTGGCCGCGGGTACCTACCCGCGACGGTTCGGCCCGGCCGGCGTCCGCGTGGCGCCGCTGCTGTTTACCGGCTATCTGTTCGGGTTCCTGCTGGGGTCCGTGATCAGCCTCGGCGATACCGGGTGGCTGGCGGCGGAGATCGGGGTGGGCATCGTGGTCGCGATCGTCGTCAAGGTCGGCGTATTCCACGACACCAGCAGCCGGGCGCTGCGGCGGACCCAGCGGTCCTACGCGGCCCGGGCGCGCCGGCTGGCCGGCGTGGCGCTGGCGGCGTTCGACGAGCCTGGCCCGCGCGCCAGCCGCCGCCTGTACCGCCACAAGACCCGGCTGGGCCAGGCCACCCAGCTGATCGACGGCCAGCTCGCCGATCCCGGCGTCACGCAGGGCGATTCAACCGCGGCCCTGCTGCATCAGCGGTTGTTCGACTCCTGGCTGGCCCTGGGCAACCTGGCTCGTTTCGCCGCGGCGCTCGGCCGCTCACCGCTGCATGCAGGCCAGCGGGAACAGGTCCGGGAGATCCTGGCCAGCCTGCGGGACGGCCGATTTGACCGCGCCCGGGCATCCGCCCTGGCCTTCGCCGAGACGCTCACCGCGCCAGCCGACCCCGATGGCGACAACACCGAGATCCTCGCCCACCGGTTTGCCGGGTCGGTCCCCGACTTCGCCGATGCCCTGTCGCAATGGCTGGAGCTGGGAGCCCGGGAGCAGCCGGCGGGCGCCGAAGCACTGTTCACCCCGGCGGTGCCCCTCCGCCAGGGCGGCTCGCTGTCCGTCACGGCCGCCGCCACCGCCGAGGCTTCGTCGACGGCCGAGCGTGGCCGGCATGCGCGCCGGGTCGCCGTGGCTCCCTACGTCCGTACCGCGATCCAGGTGGGCGTCGCCGTCGGGGCCGCCATCGCTCTGGGCGACCTGCTGTCCGGGCAGCGCTTCTACTGGGCGGCGATCGGCGCATTCGTGGTCTTCCAGGGGACCAGCAACGCTGAGGAGCAGGTCAGCAAGGCGCTGTCGCGGATCGTCGGGACACTCGTGGGTATCGTGGTCGGCGACCGTCTGGTCGACCTCATCGGGCCGCACGCGGCGGCCTGGGTGATCGTGATCATCCTGGGCTCGGTGCTGCTCGGCCTCTACCTCCAGCGCGCCGACTACGCGTTCTTGGTTATCGGCATCACGGTGATGGTGTCGCAGCTGTACACCGAGCTCGGGGACTTCAGTACCGCGCTGCTGGTCCAGCGGTTCGAGGAGACCGCCATCGGCGCGGCGGTGGCGGCCGCGGTGGTGCTCGTCGTGTTGCCCCTGCATGCCGCCCGGGTCGCCCGGGTCGCGTTGCGGGGCTACCTTGCCGCCATGGCGAGCCTGCTCCGGCACACGTACGCAGCACTCGGCGGGGAGGAGGATGCTGCCCCGCTGCAAGACGATACGCGGACACTGAACACCGCCTACCAGGCGCTGGCGTCCAGCATCGGGTCGATGCGACGGATCCAGGCGGGCGGCCAGAGCCAGCGGGCCGGCACCGTCATCGTCGCCGTCAGCTCCGCCCGCCGCTACGCACTTAACCTGGTGCGCGACATCCCGCCGGCCGCCGTGCCGGCCGCGGGCATCGCGGTCCTGCTGGACCGGGGCTGCCAGACCCTGCAGGCATCGCTGGCCAGCATGCAGTCCGCGCTCGCCGGCCCCGGCGGTTATACCTATACCCGCTCAGCCTCGCTGTTCGACTTGATCGAGCAGCGGCTGCCCGCCCCGGGGCAGGGCATCGGTGATGGTCAGCTCGCACTGCGTGACCTCAGGCTGGTCGACGGAGCGCTGGCCGAGCTGGCGGGCGCCCTGGGCCTGCACGTCACCAGCTACGACATCGGCCCGGCCGACGATCAGATTCGTCCCGCAGGCGCGCCGGACCCGGCTGGCGAGCCAGCTTCGAGTCAGTCAGCCGCTGCCGATGGCGGCGAGCCCGATCGCTAGGGCATCTTCGGCCACCGCCACCGCGGGGTCCGGAAGGCGGCGGGCAAGCGCGGCCCGGGCGTCGTGGCAGATCTTCGCCGAGGCCAGGGCGGCCACCGACGCGGTCAGCATGGACGGGATCGGACCCCGGTGCTCAGAACGCGCGAGAACCGCGGCGGCCAGGCCGGCAAATATCAGCCGGCCGATAAGTCCAGGCGGATCGAGGCGTGATGGCGTCCCGGGAAGCTTGTCCGCGACCAGCTCCGCGCCATCGGCGGTCGCGGCGATCCGGCGGGCCGCCGGATGCTGCAAGACGGCCGGCAGGCCGTCGCTGCGCCGGAGGATGAGGGCCGCGAGGGCGACGGTCGAGCGCATTCCCGTCGCCGCGCCCAAGACAGCCGCGTGCTCAAGCACACTGCCCTGGGCGCGGGCCGCGCCGGCAATATAGGCGAGCTTCCCTGCTCCTTGTCCTGGCATTAATGCCTTCTTACCACGATGGCGACGATGGCTCGCCGTGGAGAGCACCTGGCCACGTGCGGATCAGGTGACCAGCCGCGACGATCGAGTCGCGGTATTGCCTGTGGTGGTGTTGGCACAGAAAGACCGAGCCTGCATTAGTGACCACTTCCACCTGTGCCTCGGCCACGTGGCATCTGTCACAGGGGACCCGGACGCCCATGCTCACGACGAGATCGTCTGGCTGCCGGACCGTGTCGGGGATGCGCTGAGACCGGGTGAGATCGTGGCGAAAAATTCCCATGGCCAGTCCTTTCAAGGCTGAAGTCAGATCCGTTCCTAACTACAGCTGGCCACAGCGGCGGCGATTACGCCTCAGTAGTCGCTACCTAATTCCAGACCCTTGACTACCAGCGGCCGGGCCGGCGGGGCGCGGCGGCCCGGCCCAGTAGCGCAGTCCCGGAAATCGGTAGTGATTACTGAGGACTGACCGCTTTGTGCCGTGGCTGACTTGTTCTGGCACGAAGGAGAACGATCACCATGGCTCGAACATCCGACGTCGGCGCCCTGGCCATCGGCGCGGCCAGACGCACCGCCTCGCCAGGCGACGCGGACGCACTGTTTCGCGACCTGTACGCCGAGCACGGGCCGGCCCTGCTGCGACTGACCACCGCTCTCACTGGCGGTGACCGCAGCCGCGCCGAGGACCTCGTCCAGGAAACCATGCTGCGGGCGTGGACCCACCGCGACAACTCCGACTTCCAGCACCGCTCACCCCGGGCCTGGCTGATGACGACCGCCCGGCGGCTGGCCATCGACGCGCACCGGGCTCGGTGCGCCCGGCCCCAGGAGATCGAGCTCACCGAGGACTTTGAGCTCGCCGGCGGCCAGCCGGCCGACGCCAGCGTCGATGAAGTTGGAGTCCGTGCCGCCCTCGTCGCGTTGCCACGTTCCCAGCACCAGGTACTGGCTGAAATCTATTACCGCGACCAGTCGGTGGCCGAAACGGCGCGGCTACTGCAAATCCCGCCGGGCACGGTCAGATCACGCACCTTCTACGGGGTACGCGCGCTGCGCCGCGCTCTGGCGGCCGGTTATGCGGCGGCCTAGGTCAGACGGCCGGCTGGTCCTGTAGCGCGCCGGCCAGCTCGTGGCGGCCAGAGATGCCGAGCTTTTCGTAGGCCCGCTGCAGGTGGCTTTCCACGGTCCGGACCGACAGCTGCATCTCGGCGGCGATCTGCTTGTTGGACCGGCCCGCCGCGGCCTGCATCGCCGTGTCGAACTCGCCTTGAGTCAGCCGCACCCGGGCGGTGATGAACCCGACCGGGGGCGTGGCGGCCCCTTCGCAGCGGGCCAGCAGCCGCGCGGCGCGCTGCTCGGCGGCAGCGGCCCGGCGAGTCTCTCCGGCGTGGCGCAGCAGGACGGCGGCCTCGGCGCTGGCTTCCGCGGCGTAGAGGATGGTGCCGAGATCCTCGAAGTCGTCGGCGACCTTGCCGAGAACCTCGCTGTCCCGGGCGGCGAGGGCGCTGGCGTAGGCGGCGCGGGCGGCCGCCAGGTCGCCGTCGACCTGAGTGGCCAGAGCGGCGAGCCGGGCCGACACCTGGCGGGCATGGCCGAGGCGGGCCAGGCCGTGCAGCGCGCTGACCGCGCCGATCAGGTCACCGATCTCCTCGCCAAGATCGGCCGCCATCTCGAGCCACTGCCGGGCGGCGGGGAGGTCACCGGCGGCGGCCGCCGTCCAGGCCCGGGCCTGCAGCACCTCGGTCTCGTTGATCAGTATGGCCGGAACGCCGAGGGCGTCCAGAGCGGCGAGCGTCCCGGCGGCCCGGTCGGCATGCCCGGCCAGGGCCAGCGCCTGCGCGGCGTCGGTATAGGGCAGCTGGGCGGCGAACACGCGCCCGAGCTGCTGGAACAGGGTGTAGGACTCGCTGGCCCGGCGGAAGGCGCTCATCAGCCGGCCTTGCTCGAGGTGCAGAGAAGCGAGCCGGTGGGCCACGAAGGCGCTGGCTTCGGCGGCTGGCTGGTCGATGACCACGCCCTGGGCGCGGGTCAAAAGCTCCTCGGCCTCGTGCAGACGGCCTGCCCAGATCAGCGCGGTGACGCGGGCGCTGAACAGGGACCACAGCACCCACGGTTGTTCGGGTGTCGGTATCGCGGCGCTGGTGGGGTGCGCGCTGAGCAGCCGGATGACCTCGTCGAGACGCCCGAGCCGGGACAGGTTGTACATCAGTATCAGGTGCGCGGCGGTGAGCGGATCTGACCCGGGGTGCCTGAGCGAGGTCGCTGCGGTCTCCACCACGGCTCGCGGCCCGCGGCTAAAGCTCATGACAAACGAGCGCCTGTCGAGCAGCTGGTCGCGCCAGAAGGGGTCGGCGATGGCAGCGGCCACATCATCGAGCAGCCGCAGGTCGGGTACCCGGCCCTGAAGGAAGAAGGCGTTGTCGAAGCGGAGCAGCGCGACGCGGGCCCGCTGGGCGTCGCTGGCCGTGTCCGCGGCCAGCGCGGCCAGCTCGCGCGCGGCCTGGGCCGGCCTGCCCTGGAAATGCGCGGCCTCTGCGGCCACGAAGCGCGCGCCGAAGCCGGCGCCCTCGGTGAGGGCCGCGCGGGCCAGCTGCTCGGCCAGGGGATGGTCGTGGCGGGCCCGGGCGGCGATCGCTCCGGCCTGGAGGAGGCTGGCACTGCCGCCGCCACCGGCGAGACGCAGCGACGCCAACCGCAGGGTGTCCTCCCGGCGCCGCGCGCCGGTCGTCTCGATCACCTCGGCCAGCGACCGGGTCAGGGCCCGTTCCCGCAGCGCGCTGACCCCCACCCGCACCACGTCACCGATGACGGGATGGGCCAGCCATACCTGGACCCGCCGGCCGTCCGCCCGGCTGGTGATCAGGCCCTTGCGCTCGAGCGTCTCAACAGAACGAGGATCGGCCAGCCGGGCGAGCTCGGCCTGGCCGAGCGGCTCGCCCACGGCGGCCAGCTCCAGCACGGCCCGCTCGGCATCGGTCAGGTTCCCCAGCCGCAGCGCGACCAGCTCGACCAGGCGGGCGGTGAGCCGCAACTCGCTCCGCAGCCGCCAGATGCCGCCGTCGGCGGCCAGGGCGCCGCTGTCCAGCGCCCCGATGACCAGCTCACGCAGGACCATCGGATTGCCCCGGCAGTGATCGGCCAGCTGCCGCAGTGACGGCGTGTCCACCGGGCCGCCTAGCACCGTGACCAGCAGTTCCTCGATGGCAGCGTCCGGGAGTGCGGCGACCTCGATCCGTTCGGCCAGGGCGTCCTTCCACAACGCCACCACCGGGTCCGGCACGGTCTGACCCGACTGCACGGTGAGCAGCACGGTCGCCTTCCCGGTCAGGGCCAGCTGGTGCACCAGCGTCGCCGACCCGCCATCCAGCAGATGCGCGTCGTCGACGAACACCACGAGCGGGCGCTCGCCGGCCGTCTCGGCCACCGCCCGGCCGTAGCGCCGCAGCAACTCAGTCTGGTTCTCCCGGCCGAGGTCATCGCCGTCCGGGTCGGGCGGCAGGACCGCCGCCAGCGCCCCGAACGGCAGCGCTTGCGACGCGCGGGTAGCGCTCGCCCGCGCGACTGCCATCCCCTGTTTCCTGGCCAGCTCGAGGTATCTCAACGCCAGGGTCGTCTTGCCCACCCCGGCCTGGCCCATGATGACCGCTCCCCGCCGATCGGCCACGGCGCCAGCAAGCTGGGTGAGCTCTTTGTCCCGGCCGACAAGCGGCCACCCGTCCACTCATCAAGTCTAGACGGGCCGGATTCGCCTCTCGCCGCGCCTACCCGCCGAAATCAGTAGGGACTACTGAGGACCAGATCGCCTGCGCTGAACAGACTGAGGTCGTGACTGACCGTGAGGCGACGACGCTTGGTACCCATTCGATCCTGAACGACCGGGTCCGCAACCGGGGAGTCGCGTTCTCCGTGCGGGAACGCGCCGAGCTGGGCCTCACCGGTCGGCTGCCTCCGGCGGTGCTGACGCTCGACGAGCAGGCAGAACGTGCTTACAGCCAGCTCCGGGCCATGCCGGGCGGGGTGGCCAGGAAGCTCTATCTGGAGCATCTGCACGACCGCAACGAGACGCTCTATTTCACGGTGCTGTCCGGCCGCCCGGCCGAGTTGCTGCCCATTGTCGCTGACCCGCTGGCCGGCGACGGGATGGGGCCGTCCGCTCCGGAGTACTGCAGCCCGGACGGGATCTACCTGTCGATCGACCGGCCCGGTGACATCGAGAAGTCCTTTGCCACCCTCGGCCTGGGCGCCGGCGACGTTGACATCATCGTGTGCAGCGATGGCGAGGAGATCCCCGGCATCGGTGACGGGGGTGTCGGCGGCATCGGTGTAGCGGCGGGAAAGCGGGCGATCTACACCGCTGCCGGCGGTATCCGGCCCAGCCGGGTGATCCCCGTGTCGCTCGATGCCGGCACCGACAACCAGGCATTGCGCGGCGATCCGTTCTACCTGGGCAGTCGGCGTGCCCGGCGTCGCGGCCAGGACTACCACGCCTTCATCAGGCGCTACGTGCAGACGGTGTCGAGGCTGTTCCCCGGCGCGTTGCTGGTATTCGAGGCCATCGACCCGGAAAATGCGCGGCAGATCCTGCACGCTTACGGCCGCGGCTACCGGGTCTTCGGCGACGTGCAGGGAACCGGGGCGGCCGTGCTGGCCGCCATATACGCTGGCATCCGCGTCACCGGCATCCCCATGAAGTATCAGACGGTGGTCGCCTTCGGCGCCGGTGCCACCGGTGTCGTGATCGCCGATCAGCTGCGCGACGCCATGGTCGCGGACGGCGCCACCGAAGAGCAGGCCCGCAGCCAGATCTGGCTCGTCGGCACGCCTGCGCCCCCGGGGCTGACCGAGACCGTGGACGAGGCGGCACCGACGATCCTGCTCGGCACCTCCGCCGTCGAGGGGGCATTCACCCGGGAGGTCATCGAGGCCATGTGCCGGGCGACCAGCCGGCCGCTGATCCTGCCGGTCTGCGACCGGGCCTCGACGGCCGAGGCGGCACCGTCCGACGTCATCGCCTGGTCAGACGGCCGGGCGCTGGTGGCCGCCGGGCACGATGGCGCCGCGTTCACGATCCGGCAGGCGGGCTCATTCCTCGTCGGCCCGGGCCTCGGCCTCGGCGTGATGGTCTCGGGAGCCTCCAGGGTGACCCCCCGCATGCTGCGGGCCGCCGCGGCCGCCATCGCCGAGCAGGCCGACTCGTCGCAGCCGGGCGCGTCGCTGCTGCCCGTGGTACGGGATCTTCGGGCATCGTCGGCAATGCTCGCCGAGGCCGTCGTACGCGCCACGGTGGCCGACGGCGTCGCCGTCTTCAGTCCCACGAACCCGGCTCAGGTCATCCAGGACGCCATGTGGCGGCCGGGCTATCCTGACATTCGGTCGGTGCCCGCCCGCCGGTGACCGTCAGCTGCCGCTTCGCCTGCATCTCCCGCTGACGGCACGATCGTCCGCCGGGTCCTGGCCCGCCCGGTCCAGCGGCGTAGCCAGAGCAGGCCGAAAACGGGAAGGACGAGCGGGACGAAGCCGTAGCCGCTGCCGTAGCCGGACCACACCGTGGCGTCGGGGAAGCTGGCCGGGTCGGCGAGGCTCCAGGTGCCGACCGCCAGCACGCCGACGAGTTCGACCGAGCAGGACAGGACGGCGATCCGGCGTGCTGTCGGACTGCCGATGGCGAAGGTGACCGTGGCGAGGACGTAGACCATGGCGGCGAAGGCCGACAACAAATAGGCGACCGGGGCGTCACTGAACTTCGTCGCGATCTGCACCCCGGCCCGTGCGGAGGCGGAGAGCGCGAAGAGCGCGTAGATGGCGATCAGCACCCGGCCCGGGCCTGTCCTGGTCGAGTCCGGATGCGATGCCGCGGGCTCAGGCGATGCCACGGGCTCAGACATGGATGACCGGCCAGATCTGATGCAGCCGGACCATCAGCACGGCCGCGACGAGCCCGGCCACGGCGATGACCGCCGGGCCCCATCGTGACCGCTCCATCAGCCCCCAGAACGCGGCGGCCACCGGGACGAGCGGCATCGCGATCAGGTATCCGATGAGCGTAGCCAGCCCGGCCGGGCGTTCACCGCCGGCGAGTTTGGCCACGATGAGGCCGACCTCGACAAGCAGCAGGATCTCGAGGACGCCAAGCGCGGCGAGCAAGATAACACTCATTCGCCGGTTTAGGGCGGTCATCAGCAGCGCGTACCCGGCCAGCACGAGACCGGCGACGATGATCGTCGTGGGGACGGCGCCGTTCACGCACGACATGTTACTACGTTTCGTAGTAACTGGCGCTGGCCCGGCAGTGCCGGGTCCTGGGGGTTCAGCCGACCTATACCCGTGGCAAACTTTCGAGCGCCGGGGCCACGCTGAGCCGATGGGAGCACGATGCCGGTCCGATTCCAGCTCGTCATTGACTGCAAGGACCCCGAGCTCCTGGCCCGCTTCTGGGCGGCTGCCCTGGGATACGTGCTTGAACCGCCTCCCGAAGGGTTCGCTACCTGGGACGACTGGCGGCGCGACATCGGGCTTCCCGACAGTGAGCTGGGAATCGGCGCGGACAGCATCATCGATCCCCGCGGTGACGGCCCCCGCATCTGGTTCCGTGTCGAGCCCGACGCCAAGGCGGTCAAGAACCGCCTCCACCTCGACGTCCACGCCAGCGGCGGCCGTTCGGTGGTGGACCGGAACGTCCCGCTCGCCACCCGCACGCAGCGAGTCGACGCCGAGGCCAGGCGGCTGGCGGATCTCGGGGCCACGATCACCGGAGCCCTGAGCGCCGACGACCTCGATCACTATGCGATGGGGATGAAGGACCCCGAGGGCAACGAGTTCGACATCAACTGACGCCTTCGCCCGCCGCGGCTCCTCGTGCCGGAGCTGCTATTGAGGGCCTCAGGGTTCATGGCAGCAGGTGGGAGTTGCGGCTGGTTGCCGTCGCGCGTTAGGAAAGCCGGACGCAAAATCACCGGAACCAGCTGACAGCCGCTCACCTTGGTGGCAGGTAGCTTCTCGCGCACCCGATCACTATCACGTTCCCATGACCAGTGAGCCGGCGCCTGACCCGCTTGCTCGGGGGAACCCCCTTTGCTCCTGCTCACGGCCGCGGGATCCAGGGTCAGGACCATCACCACCTTCGGTGCCCCAGGTCTGGTGCGCCAATCACCAGGATCCGACGATGCCTAATCACCTGCCGGGCGGCAAGCCTGGCAGTGGCCCGCTGGCCGTGGCCGCCTGCCCTTGTCTGGTGGCCAGGGGCTGCTGGCTCGCAAAAATCACCGGAATCGGGTAGCTGCCGCTCACCTTGATGGCCGGTAGCTTCGGGCGCATTCAAGTATCCAGCTAGCTACCGGGGAACCACGATTCCCCGGGCGCGACCTGCATCAAGGAGGACCAGTAGTGAGCACGACTGCCGTCCCTGACCGCTTCACCACGCTGCCGGATGAGCACGCGCTGCAGGCGACTGTCGTAGCGCTCGAGGAGCACGGGTTCAGTGTGGAGGTCGTCGGTGATCTCGATGCCGCGCGCCAGGCGGTGCTGGCCCGTATCCCGGAGGGCTCGTCGGTGATGACCAACACCTCGGTGACGCTGGCCGAGACCGGGATCGCGGACGCGATCAACGACGGCGGCGGCCGGTGGGAGTCGGCGCGGAACAAGATGTTCGCGCTGGACTTCGCGACCCAGGTGCAGCAGATGAAGGCAATCGGCGGCCAGCCCGACTACGCGCTGGGCAGCGTGCACGCGGTCACCTGGGACGGCACCTTGGTCATCGCCTCGGCGTCGGGCAGCCAGCTGGCCTCCTACGCCTGGGGCGCGGCCAATGTGATCTTCGTGGTCGGCGCGCAGAAGCTCGTGCCCACGCTGGCAGCGGCGCATGAGCGGATCTATCAGCACAGCCTGCCGCTGGAGGACGCCCGCGCGCAGGCCGCCTACGGACAGCACAGCCAGGTCGGGAAGATCCTCGAGATCCACACCGAACTGCCCGGCCGCATCCACATCGTCCTCATCCGCCAGCCGGTCGGCTTCTGACCTGCCGGGCCAGCCCGATCTGGCCGCAGCCACCCGGAGGTGACCCGTGACTCTCAACGTAACGCCGGCCGGCCGCGAGCTGGCTCCGGCGCCGCTGGACGAAAAAGCCGATCATGTTCGCGGCTCACCCGCCGGCCACCTGATCATTGAGTACGGCGATTACGAGTGCCCCTACTCGCGGCAGGCATTCCACGCGATCGAGCAAGTCGAACAGCGACTCGACGGGAACGTGCGGTTCGCGTTCCGGCATTTCCCGCTGACCGGCATCCATCCGCACGCCCTCGCCGCGGCGGCCGCGGCTGAGGCCGCCGCGCGGCAGGGCCGATTCTGGGACATGCACGAGCTGCTGTTCCGCCGGCAGAAGGCGCTCGAGGACGATGACCTGCGCGGATACGCCGCCCAGCTCGGCCTGGACGTAGCGGCGTTCGACCGGGACCGGGCCAGCATCGCGGTGGCGGACCGAATCCGCCGCGATGTCGACAGCGGCCTGGCCTCGGGCCAGGTGGTAGGCACGCCGACCCTGTTCATCGACGGCGTCGTCCACCGCGGCGGCTACGACCCGCCCACCCTGCTGGCTGCGCTGGTCCCATGAGCCGCCCTGCCCGCATGCCGCGCAAATCAGGCTGACCCAGCTGGCGGACAGTCCCCGATGCGGAGACGGATCCGGTTACGCCGCGCTAGCGCGTCCGGCCGGCCGCCGCCAGCAGCCGCAGCTGCCGGGCACGCTGGACGGCCGAGGACCGGTCACGGACCTGGAGCTTGGCGTAGATGCTGCGGATGTGCGCGTTGACGGTATTCGGCGAGACGGACAGCTCGCCGGCGATCTCGGGCCGGGACAGGTTGGTCGGCAGATATCGCAGCACTCTGAGCTCATCACCCTAGCCGCAGGCGGCCAGATGACCGCAAGGTACTGTGCGGCAGCAGCCTGCCGGTACCCCGTCCAGCGCGATGACCGCCCCGCGGAACGAGTCCGCCGTGGTCCCTCCCCCTTGGAGGAGATGCCCAGGTACACGACGCCGTCGTAGACCACCGGGGAACCGGTGATGATCGCCGCCGGATCGGTGTCCACCACCGTCGACCACACCAGCGCCGGTGCGGCGATCGACGGCGAACACGCGGGCGCCGGACGTGTTGGGACTGAGGATCCAGCCGTCGCCGAGGATCAGCTCGTCGCCGTAGACGGCCGGGCTGGTCCGGGACTGGTCGCCCGCCACCCCGGTGTAGCTGGAGATATCCCGCGACCAGAGCACCCGCCCGCTGCCAGCCGCGACCGCCCACAGCTTGCCGCCATAGTCCGGGACGTAAACCGCGCCGTCGTCCACGGCCGGGGTGGCGGAGATCGCGCCGGCCGTGGTCAGCGTCCACCGCGGCGCCAGCCGGCCCACGTTGGCCGGAGAGATCTCATGCTCGGCGGCCTGGAAGTGGGTGTCTTCGATGTTCTGCCCAGCCATTGACGACTGCCCTGGTGTTCCCCCCGACTCGGTCAGGGCCATGGCCCCGGGCACCGCCCTCGGATCCGGGCCGGTCAGCAGGAGCTACCTCAACTGGAACCTGCAGCGGCACGGAGCCAGCATCGAGCGCATCCGCCGCGACCGGATGCTGCACGAAGCGCTAACTGCGCGGGCGGACCTGCTGCACCTGGCCCTGGTGTTCGGCCTGTCCCACACCACCGCCAGCCAGTACACGCTCATCGCCTAGTTATCAGGCGTTGAAGCCGTGACGGGAGCCGAGCTGGCCGCCAGGGCATCCGTCAGGCTGCTCATGCTCTTCCTGTGTAGTGCGGCGGTGATGGCGTCGGCGTCTTGATGGGTCGCCTCGGCTGCCGCCCGGCGTTCGTCCCGGGGCTGCGGCCAGTATCTGGACCTGGCCGCAGCCCAGGGAGTTGCTGCGTGCTACCGGGAGGACACTGAGAACATGAACCGCGAGCGCGCGGAAACCCATCTGCGGCTGCTGGCCGAGGCCGAACTGCGCCACGCGACTACGCGGCCCGCGGCTGGCGGCCTGCTGGATGAGTGCCATTCCGCGCGGCTCGAACTCGTCGCCCAGGCGCTGCACGCTGCGCACGCCTTCGACATGGCGGACGCGAACG
>Ga0210396_10002208_pt1 | contig 20065 bp, 17 predicted proteins | sample IncBWH17OmetaG_FD_155466 | JGI IMG/M metagenome (GOLD analysis project Ga0210396, IMG submission 155466) | Forest soil microbial communities from Barre Woods Harvard Forest LTER site, Petersham, Massachusetts, United States - Inc-BW-H-17-O ... | reverse complement strand
AGCAGGTCGCCGAGCTTGTGGACACCGAGATGTTTGAAGGCTTTGGCGCGGGTGGGGCCGATGCCGGGCAGGGTTTCGATCGCGCGCTCACGTGCGGGCGAAACGGGAATCGTGGGCGCGACAGAAGGCATGGGTTAATGCCTGGCGGCTCTCTTGTGACACGGGTTTTCAACCGTGCTGGCGACGCAAATCTTTGGTGATGCTGCTTAGGTGAACGAGATCCCTGATTTATTGACGCATTAAGCACGGCTTAAAAAGCCGTGTCACGGGGAAGCGGGTCACGGGAAACCCGCGCGCAAGTCACTTCTTCTCAGCCCAGCCTTCTTGGCCGATCAATTTGACGAAGCGGCAGGGGCAGATTTCGGTGGTCGGCAGCGCATCGCCCTGGCGGCGGATTTCGAGGAGCATTTGATCGTCGTCGGGGCCGGCGGGGAGGATGGCGATGCCGCCGTCCTTGAGCTGGCTCAGCAGCAGATGCCTGGGAATCTCAGGCGCTGCGGCGGTGATGATGATGCGGTCGAAGGGGGCTTCCTCGGGCCAGCCCAAGGTGCCGTCTCCATGTCGAAAATGCACGTTGCGAAGGCCAAGATCGAGAACGCGATCGAAGGCTTCATCGAGTAGCGGCTTGACGCGCTCGATCGAGAAGACCTGGCCCGCGAGCTTGGCGAGGATGGCGGTCTGGTAGCCGCTGCCGGTGCCCAGCTCCAGCACCTTGTGATTCGGATGCACATCGAGCCGGTGAGACATCAGCGCGACGATGTACGGCTCGCTGATCGTCTGCTCGTGCCCGATCGGCGCGGCACGGCCGGCATAGGCCTCGCGCTGCGATCCCTGGGGAAAAAACTTCTCCCGCGGCACCGCCCGAAGCGCCGCAATCACGCGCTCGTCCCGGATGCCGCGTTCGATCACCTGTTGCTGGATCATCCGCTCGAGCGGGCTTTGTTCAGTTAACTGATTCACGGCGCTATTGTACGCTAAATGTTCAGGGAAAGCTTCCAGCCTGCGGCGCGGGCGAGTTTGATTGTCCTCGAACCCAGATTTATCTTTGCCGCTATGCCTGCCGGCCGTCCCATCGTGACTCTGTTGACGGATTTCGGAACGCGGGACTACTACGTCGCAGCCATGAAGGCGGTTCTGGTCGGCGAATGTCCCGAGGTTCGGCTGATCGACATTACGCACCACGTGCCGCGGCACGACATCCTGTGCGCCTCGATCACGCTGGAGCGGGCGATCGACGGGTTTTTGCCGGGAACGGTTCATCTGGCCGTGGTCGATCCGGGAGTCGGCAGCGATCGGCGAATCCTGGACGTCGAGATCAATCGTCAGACGGTCGTCTGCCCCGACAATGGGTTGATCACCTGGGCGTGGCGAAGGATCGGCGGTGCGCGGGCGTACGAGCTGACCTGGCGGCCGGGGCAGAGCAGCACGACGTTCCACGGTCGCGACATCATGGCGCCTGCGGCAGGAATGTTGGCGCGGGGGGAGCCGGTCGAGAAGCTGGCGCGGCCCATTACTGATCCGATCCTGCTCGATCTTGCGCCGTCCACGGGTAACGGAGCCCGTGTCGTTCATGTCGACGTGTTCGGCAACGCGACGACGAACATGGACCATGAAACCGCGCAACGTTTCTCGGGAAAAAGTTTTCGGGTCGGCAATCATCGCATCGGCTCGTTGCGGCGGACGTATGTGGACGTCGCGCCGGGCACGCCGCTGGCGCTGATCGGGAGCAGCGGGTTGCTGGAAATCGCCGTCCGCGATGGTTCGGCGGAGGATCAACTGGGGTTGCGGGTCGGAGACGTGGTGTCGGTCGAATGATGGATTCCCAATCGCAAATTGCAAATCGCAAATCGCAAATCTCAACCGCGGAGTTGCGAAGGCTTGATAAGCAGCACATCTGGCACCCGTTCACGCCGATGCGGCAGTGGCTCGAATCCGATCCGCTGGTCTTTGTCGCCGGCGAGGGAATGCACCTGATCGATAGCGACGGCAACCGCTATCTCGACGGCATCAGCAGCCTCTGGTGCAACGTGCACGGCCATCGCGTCCGCGAAATCGACGACGCGATCCGTGCTCAACTCGACAACATTGCGCACAGCACGATGCTGGGATCGGCAAGCGAGCCCGCGATCCTGCTGGCCGGCCGCTTGATGAAAATCGTGCCTCCCGGTCTGACGAAGGTCTTTTACAGCGACGCCGGGGCGACGGCGACGGAGATTGCGTTCAAGCTGGCGGCGCAATACTGGTTCAACGTCGCCAAGCCACAGAAGAACGAGTTCGTCGGTTTCGCGGAAGCGTATCACGGCGATACCGTGGGCGCCATGTCGGTGGGGCGCATGCCGGCGTTTCACAAACCTTATTTTCCGATGCTGTTCAAGGTGCACTTTGCGCCGACGCCGTATGTGTATCGGCATCCGAGTTTGTCGGATCCTCAGGAAGTGGCGCGACAGTGTTTGAATGCGCTGGAATCGATCCTCATGGAGAACCACGAGCGGATCGCCGCGGTTTGCATTGAACCGATCGTGCAGGGCGCCGGGGGAATGATCGTTCAGCCGGAAGGCTTTTTGCGCGGCGTTCGCGAGCTTGCCACGCGCTATGACGTGCTGCTGATCGCGGACGAAGTGGCGACGGGGTTCGGACGGACCGGCAGGATGTTCGCGTGCGAGCACGAGGACGTTTCGCCGGATCTGATGTGCGTGGCCAAGGGAATCTCCGGCGGATATCTGCCGCTGGCGGCGACGTTCGCGACGCAAAAGATTTTCGACGCGTTTCTCGGCGATCCGTGGGAAGGGAAGACCTTTTATCACGGCCACACGTACACCGGGAATCCGCTGGCGTGTGCCGCGGCGATCGCGTCGCTCGATCTGTTCGAGAAGAACGAGCTGGTTCAAGCGGTTCAAACCAGGTCGATCGAGCTGACGCGGATGCTGGGGGAGCTGCACCAGCTCCCGTACGTGGGGGAGATTCGTCAGAAGGGATTCATGGTCGGGATCGAGCTGGTTGCGGACAAGGGGACGAAGAAGCCTTTCGATCCGAAACGCCGGGTGGGCGCGGAAGTGTGCATGAAGCTGCGATCGCACGGTGTGATCCTGCGGCCGCTGGGGGATGTGATCGTGATGATGCCGCCGCTGGCGATACAGATCGACGATTTGCGGAGGATCGTGGACGCGGTAAGAACGGAGTGTTCGGATCTGCGATGATACGAAGGCTGGGCGCGAATCGGCGCTTCCCTGTGACACGGCTTTTTAAGCCGTGCTGACGGCGTGGTGAGAGAATAAGCGCTCAATTGCGATTTCTCTCGTTTCGCACCGTTAGCACGGGTTGAAAACCTGTGTCACGTTTGAGCGTGCGCCGTCTTCCGGCGGCGACCAAAATGTTGAGATCCCCTCGCATTGAAACCCTCTTGACGAAAAACTCCTCCTGTTTTGACCTCATGCAGGGAAAGGGAGTGGTTGTTTGCGGACAATTGTGCCCTGATCGGGAGTGCGGCGCGTTAAGATCGCCCTCATGCGAGCAGTGTGGTTCCTTCCGGTCGCTTATCTTGCGGGGATTCACGGGTTTATTTACTTCGTGCCCTACCTGATTTTTGTGGCAACAGTTGCGGGGGTTTGCGCGTGGTTCAAGCGCGTGGCCGAGAGCCGTCGTGTTGCGGTCGTGACGATACCCGAGTCGTCAGAACTCGAACCGAGTCCCGCTTAATCGTTTGTCGATCTCTCCGAGCACGCGTTTCTCGTCCGCTTCGTCTTTGGCGACGAAGGTCACGCTGAACCGCACGTAGGCACCGGCGTCGTCCCAGGGGACGGTGCTGATCAGCTTTTCGGTGATGAGCCACTGGCTGAAGGATTCGGCTTTCTCGAAGGCGGTCCGTTGCCCGCTCGCGCCTGTCGCCGTTTTCGGCGCGCGAACGTAGAGGAAGAAAGAGCCTTTGGGTTTGCGCGCCGCCAAGCCGTGCTTGTTGAGCACCTCGACCAATCCGTCCATTCGTCGGGAATACTTGGCGGCGATCTTCTGGGTGATTTCCGGATGATCGAGCGACCAGGCGCAGGCCTGCTGGATCGCCAGGAACTGCCCGGAATCGGAGTTGTCCTTCACATCGGCGTAGGCCTTGACGATCAGGGGATTGCCGGCGACGAAGCCGAGCCGCCAGCCGGTCATATTGAATCCCTTGGACATGGAGTGCAGCTCCACTCCCACGTCCATCGCGCCGGGAGTGGCCAGGAACGAGAGCGGCTTGCCCTCGAACACCAGGGCCGCGTACGCGGCGTCGTGAAATACGATGAGGTTGTGCTTTTTGGCGAACGCGACGACGTCGGCAAAGAATTGCGGGGTGGCGCTCGCTCCCGTGGGGTTGTTGGGATAGTTGAGCACCAGCGTCGTGGCGCGGTTGAGCTTGTCGGCGGGGATGCAGGAAAGGTCGGGGAGGAAGTTGTTCGTTTCCAGGAGCGGGAGGTTGTGGACTTCGCCGCCGTAGTACCTGGAGTGCGTGCCGAAGACGGGGTAGCCCGGCGTGGTCATGAGGCTGAGGTCGCCCGGGTTGATGAAGCACGCGGGGAGCAGCGTGAGGGCGGCTTTGGAACCGATGGAGTGGACGACCTGGGTGGCGGCGTCGATGCCTTCGACGCCGCACACATTTTTCATCCAGCGGGCGGCGGCTTCTTTGTATATCGCGCCGCCGTTGTCGGCGTAGCCGCGGTTTTCCGCGTCGCGGGCGGCGGCGCATAGCGCGTCGATGCTTTCCGCGAACGCCGGCGCATCGGGTTCGCCCACGCCCATGTCGATCAGCTCGACTCCAGGATGGCCAGCAAGCGCCGCGCGCTTGGCCCGCTTGATCTTCTCGAATTTGTAGATCTCGGTGTCTTTGCCGTATTTCGCGCCGCCGATCCGGTCGGCGAAAAGGTTTTGGATGTAGGGGTCGGTCATGCGAGAGGGGATTTTAGGGGAGAGGGAGGTGGGGTCAACGAGCCGGGGTGCCGGGGTGAAACTCGAAACTCGAATGACGAATGACGAATCAAATTCGAATGATCGAAAAACCGAATGGCGAAACGAAGACCGCACAGGGGGGTCGTTTCGAGCTTCGCTCATACGGATTTCGAATTTGATTCGTCATTCGTCATTCGAGTTTCGTCATTCCGGCGGCTATTTCGTAATCGACACCGACGTCCGCGCCGGTTCGATTAACAGGTCGTGATCGAACGCGTTGCGCCCGGCGTCATAGAAGCGGGTGCGGAGGGTGAGGCGGCTGGTGTACCGGCAGACGATGTCCGGGAGCGGCGAGCCGGTGTGCACCGAGAGGTACAGGTCGTCGCCGCTGAAAGGATTCCCGTCCCGGTCGGAGAAGTAGACGCTGGAATCGGGATTGGTGTCCCATTCGATGCTGCCCAGCGTGTAGTGCAGCGTCACGCGCCCCTGGATCACAGTCTGGTGGAAAGTTCGGACGTCGTCGAAGCGGCGGCCTTCCTTGGCGAAGTCCGCCAGCATGTCGGCCAGCACGCCCTGGTTTTCGATGAACGTCGCCTCGGGCGTAGCTCCGAGCGTCCGAACATAGTCGACGAACCGGCTCTGGAACCCCGCGACGTTGCTGCCGAACGCCAGTTGAAATGCCCGCGGCGGCGACTCACCCTCGTGCAAAAGTCTCAGCATCTCCAGTAGTCGCCCGCGATAAAGATATTGCCCGCTGGAATTCTGGGCCATCACCAGGAAATGGACCATCGCCCAGCTCTGGTTGTACTGGCGGGCGCCCTCCTCCTTGTCGGCGGCGAGCCGTTTGGTCCATTGCTCATCCGTCATCGGCAGCAGGGTGGTGAATGGGAGCAGATGCTTGTCTTTGAAGTCGGCCTGGAGCCGCCGGACGCGACGCGGCGGGGCTTCGCCGAGCACCAGCTCATCGCCGTTCCACAACCCTTCCTCGAAGAACTGGGCCAGGCCTTCGTTGAGCCAGATTGGCAGATCGGTGCTGATGGCGTTGTACGCGAACTGGTGAAAGGCCTCGTGCTGAAGCGTCCGGCGAAGCTGCTGGCGGCCCTGACCCTCGAGAAACGCCGCCAGCAGGTTGTGGCCCGGCAAAAACAGCCCGCCGCTGTTTTTCATGCGCCCGCCGATCAGGGCGACGTAGTCGCGCTGGTTCTTGAAGAGGTAAACCTCAAGTCGTGGCAGCGAGGCGCTGCGATTGAACGCGGCAAGCCGCTGCGAATACTGGCCGTACATCGCTTCCATCCGCTCGCTCAGATCGCGGGCCAGGGCGTCGTCCACGTCGGTGTGGATGAGGTAATGCTGGGTGCAGATGTTGCGCGATTGGGCGCGGGCGGAGCCGCACAGAATCGTGAATAATGCCGCAAGAACGATGGCGGCGAAATGACGAAACGCGAATGATCCCGGCGCGCCGGGAACGATCAAATCCGAACGACGAATGACGGAATGACCAAACGACAAGCGTGCCGGTGACGTCGTTTCGTCATTGGTGCTTCGGGCATTCGAGTTTGATTCGTCATTCGTCATTCGAGTTTCGAGCTTGGTCTTAGTGTGCTATTTAATCGGGCTGAACGCCAGCCGCCCCTTCCGCACTACACTTTCTCGGACGCAGGGCTAATATCGGCACACTTTTAGCCCGGACAACATGGCAGAATCGACCACGCAATACGAGTCCGACCGCCGGCAGAAGCTTCAAAAGCTCAGGGAACTGGGGGTGGACCCGTTTGGGCATGCGACGCCGGGAATCCTTCCGCTGGGAGCGATCAAGGCGTCTTATCAGACGGAAATGGGCCACGACGGCGGGCCGGTGGTCAAAGGCGCCGGCCGGCTGATGCTCAAGCGCGACATGGGCAAACTGAGCTTCCTCACATTGCGGGACGAGAGCGGCGACCTTCAGGTTGCCATCGACAGACGCCGGGTGGACGAGAAGTCGTGGGAGATTCGCGGGCTGCTCGATCTGGGCGATCAGATCGTCGTGGAAGGGCCGCTCGGATCGACCAACAAGGGCGAGATCACCATCTGGGCGAGCAAAGTCGAGATGGCGTCCAAGGCGATGTTGCCGCCGCCGGCCAAGTGGGAGGGGCTCAGCGATGTCGAATTGCGGTATCGGCAGCGATACGTCGATTTGTGGGCCAACCCCGATGTGATGCGGCAATTGAAGCTGCGGATGCGGATCGTCGAGGAAATCCGGCAGTACATGGCCGACCGCGGCTACCTCGAAGTCGAAACGCCGATGATGCAAACGCTCGCGGGCGGCGCGGCGGCGCGGCCGTTCGAGACGCATCACAACGCACTGGACATCCCGCTTTACCTTCGCATCGCCCCCGAGCTATATCTCAAGCGCCTTCTGGTCGGCGGATTCACCAAAGTTTTCGAGCTGAACCGCAATTTCCGAAATGAAGGCATCAGCCCGCGCCATAACCCCGAATTCACCATGCTCGAAGCCTACGAGGCGTTCGGGAGCTGGGAAACGATGGCGGATCTGGTCGAGGGAATGGTTTGTCACATCGCGGAGACGTTGTTCGGCGGGCTCAAGATTGAGCACAAGAATGGAAGAACGATAAACCTCGCGCGCCCTTGGAGACGCGTGAGCATGGTCGATCTTGTGCGCGAACGCACCGGGTGGCGGTTTGATAAAGTCGGACTTCAGGACCTGGATCCTGACATCAAGTCGGTTTTACGTACGGGATCCAGGGACGCTGCATGGGCGTTCGTAGATACAGGACGGCTTGGCGACATCTTGAAGCTCGATGACATCTCTAGTGAAGCTGAGCGTGAAAAAGCGTGGCGACTACTAGAGTTTGCGACCGAACGCGCCTTGCACCGATTGGAACCGGCTCAGCAGGTGGTCGAAGTCTACGAAAAGCTGATCGAGCCGACCCTGATCGATCCCTGTTTCGTAACACATGTGCCGTCGGTGGTGATTCCGCTGGCGCGGGAGAACAAGGACGATCCGTTTTTTGCGGATGTGTACGAGCTGGCGATCAACGGGCAGGAGCTTTCGCCGGGGTACAGCGAGTTGAACGATCCGGACGTGCAGGAAAAGCATTTTCATCACCAGGTCGGCGACAAGGAGGAGCAGCAGAAGGTCGACGAGGATTTCCTGACTGCCCTCCGCTACGGCATGCCGCCGGCGGGGGGGATGGGGTTGGGCATCGATCGGTTGGTGATGATGCTGACCGGCGCCGAGAGCATTCGGGATGTGATTCTGTTTCCGCTGATGAAGCCGGCGTGATGTTTCCCTGTGACACGGGTTTTTAACGGTTTTTAACCCGTGCCGAGTGACAATCCGCTTTGGTTGATCTGAATGGCGAGGTTTCAGTGATTCGATAGCCGCCAGCACGGGTTGAAAACCCGTGTCACGAAGTTCAGCTTCGGTTGATCCGGCGTGGCGAGGTCTCTTAATCCGATAGCCGCCAGCACGGGTTGAAAACCCGTGTCACAGGCGTGTCACGTGCAGCTTCCGGTCTCGATGTACAAACTCCACCTCATCATCAAATACCTTCGCAAGCGGCGGATCGCCTGGTGGTCGCTCTTGGCCGTGACGCTCTGCACGACCATGGTGCTAGTCGTCATCAGCGTGATGGGCGGGTGGCTCACTATGTTCGAGCACTCGTTCCAGGGCCTGACCGGCGACATCGTCGTCGAATGCAAGGACGATTCGCTGGTCGGCTTCCCGTATTACCAGGAAATGATCGACAAGATGCTCGCCAGGCCGGGTATCGAGGCGGCGGTGCCGACCATTCACACCTTCGGCATCATCAATATCGGCAATATCGCGACAGCCGGGGTGCAGGTCATGGGCCTGCCCATCGACCAGATCGGCAAGGTCAACCGGTTCCCGGATTCGCTTTACCTCCAGCATACGAGCTACATCGACCGGGCGAAGGAAGCCAAAGACCCGGCGGAAAAGCAGAAGCTCCTGGAAGAGGCGCAGCAGCATGCCGAGCATCCGACGTTCCAGCTTCCGCTGTCGCCCCAGCGATATCGGGAGGCGATGAACTGGTCGCCGGGCAAGGGGACCGATCCTGCACGGCGGCCCGGGATGATCGTCGGCTCCGCAGTGGTGGGAATCCATCGCGATCCCACCGGCCAGACGGTGGGGCGCGAGCCGCTCATGTACGAAGTCCCCGTGAAGCTGACGACGATCGCCATCCGCCCCGGCGAATCCACCGTCGACCTCAAGGACAAGAGCGAAAGCGTGTACTGGATCGCCGACGACAGCCACACCGGGCTGTGGCAATACGACAATGCGTTCGTCTACGTGCCGTTCGATCAGTTGCAGAACGACCTGCTGATGACGGCGTCATCGTACACCGATGCCGTCACCGGCCGGCAGGTCGAGGAGCCGGCCCGGACCAGCGACATTCACGTGCGGGTCAAGCCGGGATTCGATCTTCAGGCGGCAAAGGAACAGGTGCAGCAGGTTGTCAACGGCGTGATGAACGAGCATCTCCGGACCGGCGGCCGATTCTGGCTGTCGCCGCAAGTCGAGACCTGGCGGGAAAAGCAGCGCGTCTGGATCGACGCCATCAGCAACGAAAAACTGCTCACCGTCATCCTCTTCTCCATTATCAGCGTCGTGGCGATTTTTCTGGTCTTCTGCATCTTCTACATGATCGTGATGGAGAAGACCAAGGACATCGGGATCATCAAGAGTGTCGGCGCCACCTCCACGGGCGTGGCAGGGATTTTCCTGGGATACGGGCTGGCGATCGGGCTGGTGGGCAGTTTGCTCGGGCTGTTGTGCAGCTACCTCATCGTCCACTACATCAACGAGCTTCACGCCGAGCTGGGAAAGCTGTTCGGCATCCAGATCTGGAACCCCGAGGTCTATCTGTTCGACAAAATCCCCAATACGATGAGCTGGCGCGACATCGGGATCATCGTGCCGATCGCCGTGGTCAGCTCGGTGCTGGGCGCGCTGCTGCCGGCGATCCGGGCCGCGAGGATGCATCCGGTCGAGTCGTTGAGGTGGGAGTGAGATTTGTCATTTGTCACTGGTCACTTGTCATTCGTTACAAATGACCAATGACAAATGACCAGTGACTAAGCCAATGTCCCAAGCCGTCCGACAACCCGAGTTGCTTGCCGTCGAGAAAGACCGGCCGATTCTGCGCGCCCAGGCGATCAAGCGGACGTTTCGCATGGGGCAGGAGGTCACGGTCGTCCTCAAGCATGTGGACCTGACGCTGCGCAAAGGCGAATTCGTCGCCATCGAGGGCCGGTCGGGGTCCGGCAAGAGCACGCTGCTGCACATCCTCGGAACGCTGGATGAAGCCGATTCAGGGACGATTGAATTCAACGGCCAGGATTTGAGCCGTCTGACCGGTGGCGAACGCAGCCAGATTCGCAACACCCAATTCGGCTTCGTCTTCCAGTTCTATCACCTGTTGCCGGAACTGAACGTGACGGAAAACACGCTGCTGGCGCCGATGATCGAGTATTCCTGGCTGGGGTTCCGCAAACGCCAACACCAGCTCAAGGAGCGGGCCAAAGAGATCCTCTCAGAGCTGGGCCTCGAACATCGTTTGCGGCACAAGGTGACAGTCCTGAGCGGCGGCGAACGCCAGCGGGTTGCCATCGCCCGCGCTCTAATGAACTCGCCGCAAATCCTGTTTGCCGACGAGCCGACGGGGAACCTCGACGCCGAGACGGGCCGCCAGATCATGGGCGTTCTGGAAAAGCTGCACCGCGAGCAGGGCCAGACGATCGTGCTCGTGACCCACGATCGCTCGCTCGCCCGTCAGGCCGATCGCGTTCTGGTCCTGCGCGATGGAAAGCTGGAGAAGCCGGGCGAATCCAATAACGCTGAATCTCCGGCTACGCTGAATTACCGGTAATGGATAAGATGTCACTTGTCATTTGTCACTGGTCACTTGTCATTGGCTGAGGCACGTTCGGTGACTTGGCGATCAACAAGTGACAAATGACCAATGACAAGTGAGCGGAGGAGTTTTCATGCCATCCAAAATCTGGCTCGACGGTCGGCTCGTCGACAAGGCCGACGCCAAAGTAAGTGTGTACGATCACGGCCTGCTTTACGGCGATGGTGTATTCGAGGGAATCCGCGCCTACAGCGGGCGAATCTTCGAATGTGATGCCCACCTCGATCGTCTCTACCAGTCGGCGCGGGCGATCCGGCTCAGCATTCCCTTCTCCCGCGAGCAGCTCCGCTCGGCGATGGAAGAGACAATCAAAGCCAACGGCTTCACCGATTGCTACATCCGCCTGGTCGTCACACGCGGCGTCGGGCATCTGGGGCTCAGCCCCACGCGCTGCGAGAAGCCGTGTGTCTTTGCCATCGCGGATTTGCTCGAACTGTATCCCCGCGAAATGTACGAAAACGGAATGGCGGTCGTTGTTTCCTCGGTGATCCGCAATCATCCCAATGCGCTGTCCCCGCGACTCAAAAGCCTGAATTATTTGAACAATATTCTGGCCAAGATCGAGGCGATCGATGCCGGCGTTCCCGAAGCGATCATGCTGAATCACGAGGGCAACGTCGCCGAGTGCACCGCCGACAACATCTTCATCGTCCGCGATGGCCAGGTGCAAACCCCCCAGACCGCCGACGGCATTCTCGAAGGGGTAACCCGGCGGGTGATGTTCGAGCTGTGCCTGGCCGCCGGCATCCCGCTGGCGGAAAAGATCTTGCAGCGGCACGACTTATACATCGCCGACGAATGCTTCCTGACCGGCACCGGGGCCGAAGTCATCCCCGTGACCAAAATCGACGGCCGGGTGATCGGGACGGGCAAGCCAGGTCCGATCACGCGGAAACTGATCGATGCCTTTCACCGCCGGGTTCGCGAAGGATGACGCCGGGGCGTCGCCCGTCACTTGTCATTGGCCATTTGTCACTGGCAATCTTCACAGGCTCTGAGGGCACCAGTGACGAGTGACAAGTGACCAGGGCAATGTTTGTCGTATTATTGCTGTAGGTGGTGGTGGGCCGCCAATGGACGCCAACCCATTTAATCTTTGGCAAGATTCCGCATCGATTGACAATTTCCCCGCTACCGCTAGAGTTTTTCGCCTTTGGCATTGTTTACGGAGGCTTTTTATGGCATTGCCCGAGTACGAGGCGCTCAAGCAACTGGTTAACGAGGTCGAGGATGACCTGAACAAAGCGGTGGGCGGCAACAAGGCCGCAGGCACCCGTGTCCGCAAAAAGATGCAGGAAATCAAGGCCGAGGCCCAGAAGATCCGCCAGCGGATTCTGGAAAACCGCGAGACCGAGCCCGCTCCCGGCAACGCGACGCCGCAATCCTGACGCAGACCCAAGGTCGGCGGCGGGAACGGTCCTTCACCGCTTCCGCCGCGTCCCCATCGACCGCACGTCTCGAGGGTTCTCCGCGCTGCCCGGCCTTTTCTCGCATGCCCCCGCAATTTCTCTTCGATATTTCCGGGATCGATCTCAACCGCGTCCTGTTTGACGCGGAGCATATCCGCTTGCGCAACCCCCAACGCGGCCCGCTGGCGCAGCTGGACGCCATCGTTCACGTCGACCGTGAAAAGGGACAAATCATTGGCTATAAAGATCTTACGGAGCATGAATTCTGGATCCCGTATCACATTCCCGGTCGTCCGCTCATGCCCGGCGTACTGATGATCGAATCGGGGGCGCAGCTGGCGGGCTTCTACTACGCGGAAATCGAGAAGTGGGAAGGATTTATCGGCTTCAGCGGCGTCGACGACGTCCGCTTTCGCGCCCCCATTCCCCCGGGCAAACGGTTCTATCTGCTGGCAAAGGTGGGTTGGGTACGTCATGGCCGGTTCTGTTCCAAAGTCCAGGGGCTGGTCGACGGAGCACTGGTATTTGAAGCGACGATATTGGGGATGAGGATCTAATGAGTCGCCGGAAGCGGAAATCCGAAACTCGAATGACGAATGACGAATCAATTCCGAATGAACGAAATACGAATGACGAAACCAAGACCTCCCCGTGGAGCAGTTTCGAGCGTCGGTCTTTCGTATTTCGAATTTGATTCGTCATTCGTCATTCGGATTTCGTCATTCGTGGTTTACGTGTGATCCGGCAAGTCATCGGCACCGACTGGAGCATCCTGGTCGAACCCGACTTCAAACGGCGTGTCGACTGCGGGGATGTCGTCCTCTTCAAACCCGGCCGCACGATCTACGCTTCAGTCTTCAACACCAACAACGCCGAGGCGGAAGTCGCGATTGAGAAGATGCTCGAGGGTCGCCCCGGCATTCCCGTGCAGATGTTCGACCGCCAGGAGCCGGGCCTTGCGGGGCATGCGTATCTGCTGCCCGAAGGCAACGGCGGTCGCGGGTACTGGGGTCTGAACACCTGGACCGCCGCCAAAGGCTCCGTCGCCTGCGTCACGATTTACTTCGACGACTTCAATGACCTGAACTGGGCGATCGGCCTCTGGAAGAGTGTCCGGCCCAGAGAAGGCAAGCTGGATTTGAACTAGCGATCAGGGCGACTACACTCGCTCAGAACGGATGTGGCACAGCCGCCCTCGGCTGTGTTCCGCCGAAGGCGGAAGGAAGGCTTCGACTTGTCGGTCGAACACAGCCGAGGGCGGCTGTGCCACAACACCCTGTCCCGGAGGGAGAGGGAGTAAGCGGCAACGAGGACCCATGGCTTCGGTGAAACTCCCCGACGGCAGCATCAAGGACATCCCCGACGGCGGCACGGTCGGCCAACTGGCCGACGCGATCGGCAGGCGGCTCGGACAAGCCGCGATCGTCGGCAAGGTGGACGGCAAGCTCGTCGACCTCTCCCACCCCCTGACCGGGGCGCACGAGGTCCAGATCATCACCGACCGCGACCCCGAGGGTCTCATGGTCATGCGCCACAGCACGGCGCATGTGCTCGCCCAGGCGCTTCGCCATCTCTACGGCACCGGCGTTCAGTACACCATCGGCCCCGTCATCGAAAACGGCTTCTTCTACGATTTCGAGTTCCCCAATGGCTTCTCGCAGGAAGACTTGCCCAAGGTCGAGGCCGAGATGCAGAAGATCATCGATCAGAAGCTGCCGTTCAAGCGCGACGAGCTTCCGCCGCCGCGGGCCAAAGAGCGCCTGCATCAGGAAAACCAGCGCTTCAAGGACGAGATCATCGATGAGTTGGCCACTGCCGGCGAAACCACCGTCTCGACTTACCAGCAGGGCGATTTTCTGGACCTGTGCCGCGGCCCGCACGTGCCGAACACCGGGAAGATCAAGGCATTCAAGCTGCTCAGCGTCGCCGGGGCATACTGGCGCGGCGATGAGAAACGCGAGCAGCTCACCCGCATCTACGGGACTTCGTTTTTTGACAAGAAAGAGCTGGATGCCCACCTCAAGCAGCTCGAGGAAGCCAAGGAACGCGATCACCGCGTGATCGGCCAGAAGCTGGGGCTGTTCACCATCGACGACCAGGTCGGCCCGGGGCTCATCCTCTGGAAGCCCAAAGGGGCGATGGTGCGAACGATCCTCCAGAACTTTTTGCAGGAGGAGCTGTTCCGCCGGGGATACCAGATGGTCTATACGCCGCACATCGGCAAGGTCGATCTCTATAAGACCAGCGGCCACTATCCCTATTACAAGGAGAGCCAGTTCCCCCTGGTCCGCTTCCTCAAGGAAGGCGCCCAGGCCCTTCTGGATGCGCTGGAGGAAGCCAAAACCTCAGGCGAGCCCTTACCGCCCGAACGCGAAAAGGAACTGGTCGCCAAAGCGGGGCTTGAAAAAGGCTATCCCTGGGACGTTTCCGACCTGACCCGTCGTCACGCGATCGTCTGGCAGTTGGCCCTGAGCGGCGAAGATTACCTGCTCAAGCCGATGAACTGCCCGCATCACATCAAAATTTACGCCAGCGAGCCGCGAAGCTACCGCGATCTGCCGCTGCGACTGGCCGAGTTCGGCACCGTCTACCGCTTCGAGCAGTCCGGCGAGCTTTCGGGCATGACCCGCGTCCGCGGCTTCACCCAGGATGACGCCCACATCTTCTGCACCCACGAGCAGGTCAAAGGCGAGTTCCGCGCCACCGTCGAGCTCGTCCAGTTTGTCTTTCACGCGCTCGGCTTCAAGGACGTGCAAATCCGCCTCAGCAAGCACGACCCCAACAGCCCTAAGTTCGCCGGCAACAAGGAGGTATGGCTCCAGGCAGAGCAGGAAATCCGTGAGGTGCTCACCGACATGAAGATGGATTTCGTCGAGGCGGCGGGCGAAGCCGCGTTCTACGGTCCCAAGGTCGATTTCCTCGTCCGCGACGTCATCGGGCGCAAGTGGCAGCTCGGCACCGTCCAGCTCGATTACGTTCTGCCAGAACGCTTCCAGATCACTTACACAGGTTCAGACAACCGGCCCCATCGCCCGGTCATGATCCACCGCGCCCCCTTCGGCAGCATGGAACGGTTCATGGGCATCCTGATCGAGCACTTCGGCGGGTCGTTCCCGCTCTGGCTCGCTCCAGTTCAGGTGGCGGTCTTGCCGATCAGCGAGAAGTTCAACGAGTACGCCGGCCAGGTCATCGCGGCCCTCAGGCAGGACAACCTGCGGGTCGAGGCAAATCTGGGCGCCGACAAGATTGGCGCCAAAATCCGCGATGCCAGCCTCCAGAAGATCCCCTATCAGTTGATCGTCGGGGAAAAAGAGGCCCAGGCCGGGGAAGTCAGCGTCCGCGCCCTGGGCGCGGGCGATGTGGGCAAGATGACCGTCAGCGAGTTCATACAGCGTTGCCAGCAGGAGATCGCCACCCACGGCGTCGCCCACGCCGTTGCCGCCCAATCATGATCCGACCCCCGTCCCTGCATAAAGGTCCCGTAAGACCCGCCTTAGCGGCAGCATTTCGCATTTTTCACTGTCAAATCCCGAATCGTAAATCTACAATTGGGTCTACGCTTTCGGATTCGCGCGTGTGCCCGACCGGAAGCAGTAACAACACAGGAGACGTACGCCATTTCTACACATTTTCGCCACAATGAGCAGATCCGCATTTCGCCGGTCCGGCTCATCAACGACAAGGAAGAGCAGGTTGGGGTTGTGTCCACTTCGGACGCCCTTCGCATGGCCCGAGAGGCCGGCCTCGATCTGGTCGAAGTTGCTCCCACCGCCCGCCCCCCCGTGTGCCGAATCATGGATTACGGCAAATGGCGCTACCAGCAGCAAAAAAAGGAAGACAAGTCCCGCGCCAATTCCAAGGGTGGCCGGCTCAAGCAACTCAACATCGACACCGTCCGCATCGGTGACCACGATCTTCAGATCAAGATCAATCACGCCCGCGACTTCCTCAAGGAAGGAAACAAGGTTCAGTTCACGCTCCGTTTCAAGGGCCGTGAGATGGCCCACCTCGACCTGGGCCGGCTGCTCTTGAACAAGGTGAAGCAGGAGTTGTTCCTGGTGAGCAAAGTCGAGCGCGACGCCAAGATGGAAGGCCGCCGGATGACCCTTGTCCTCCAGCCCGACCACAAGAACCCGGCGACCGCCAAACCCCCGCAGCCCGCCGCTGGTGCGCCGCGATCGGCAGCGCCAATGACTTCCGGCAGCAGCCTGAATATTCCGCCCCGGGCCCCCGCCGCGCCGATGCCTCCACCCGTCCGCGCAGCGCCCGCCCCCGAGCCGCAGCCCGTCGGAAGATAGCGACCGCGCCCCAAGCCGGGTGCGGTCTTGCCACAATCGCACCCGGCTCGGGGGAGAAGTCCGCTCGAGCCTTCGCGGAGCCGCAGCCAGTTGGCGCAGATCATGCTTCAGGCGAATGTTGCCTTTGAAGACGGTGTTTATGGCCGCCGAGCGGTTGTTAAATGCCCTTGGTCGCGCGGCATGGTTGACCATTTTCGGTCAAACGGGGTTGTCGAGCTTGAACTCAATCAGGGAAAAGGCTGGAGGGGGACGGATATATCATTTCTGCTCGAACTGCCGAATCTGGTTGCATTTGATATTTTCGATTTCAGCATCGGGGACATCTCGCCGATCCACAGTCTCCACAACCTTAGGCAGATTGGCATCACGACGTACTGTTCCACCGCTATTGATTTTTCCGCTTTTCCTCGACTTGAAAGCTGTGGGCTAGAATGGCGCCGAGGGGCGGAGTCATTGTTCGATTGCGCCACAATAATTCGGCTCTTCGTCAATCGGTACAAGGGCAAAACGGTCGAGCCCTTTTCCAGGCTGGTTAAGCTTGAATACTTGGCGATTTTGAATGCGCCAGTGGAAGATTTGAGCGGACTGAGGAGCTTGGTCCATTTGCGAGCTCTGAGGCTCGCCGGTCTGCGGCGACTTAGTTCGCTTCGTGGCATCGAGCGGCTGGCCAGTCTGGAGGAGTTGGAGATTCACACATGCCGGCGCATTCCTTCAATTGAAGAAGTCGGCAATCTCCCGCGGCTTCGACAGCTATATCTCAATAATGACGGTGACATTGAATCACTTAAACCACTGGATAGGCTGAGTGAGGTCGAATCGGTGTTATTTTACGAATCCACGAACATTCTTGACGGTGACCTTTGTCCGCTATTCCGCCAAAAGAAGCTCCGTCAAGTCAGTTTTCAAAACCGGAAGCATTACTCCCATCGTCGTGAAGACTTCGGTGCCGCTTACTACACGCCTACTCGGCTTCCAAGCCCGTCAGGTCTACGCCCAGGCTGACCAAGATGGCTTCGTCCACTGCTCTCATCGTCTCACGCGACGCCATGCCGAGCCGGCGGACCAGCCTTTGGCGATCGATGGAACGGATGTGGTTCAGCGATCTTCGGGCGATGCTTCCGGCAATTCCGCCCATTCCTGGACGAGTTTGCGGTCGTGAGCAGCGGTGGCTTTGTAACCCGCCGCCAAACTGCGCCCGCCTCGTCGAGCGGGTGCACGCGGCGACGTTCGTTGTTGCCGAAATAGCATCCGCAGGCTTTCACGGATCACCTCGCTGGTTGATCCATAATCGCCTGACTCTACGCGCTCTCGTACCAGGCGCAGTTGCTGGGGAGTCAACGAGACGTTAATCGTTGCATCACGCGCCATGAGACCAGTCTAGACTAGAGCAGGGTTTGTGCGTTGGCAACCGTTGTCAATGGCGGCCTGGGTGTTTGTTGGAGAGAGAAGAGATTCCGGCAGGCTTGCCCGCCCGCCCCGTTGGGTGTAGATTTTGAAGCTCTTTTCCCTGGGCCGCCATATGGGAGTGGCCCGGGAATCATCCGACGTTTCGTCATTTGAGATTTCGGCGTTTCGGATTTGATTCGTCATTCGTCATTCGAATTTCGTCATTGAGACAGGAGCCCCCGTGCCCCCAGAATTCCGCCGCAGCGCTCACTTGTTCACCAGCGAATCCGTGACCATGGGCCACCCCGATAAGGTGGCCGACCAGATCAGCGACGCCGTGCTCGATGCGCTGCTGGCCCAGGACCCCAAGTCGCGCGTGGCGGTCGAGACGCTGGTGACGACCGGGCAGGTGGTCCTGGCCGGCGAGGTGACGACCAACGCCTACGTCGACGCCGCCGACATCGCCCGCAAGACGATCGCCGAGATCGGCTACGTCCATCCGGACGTCGGCTTCGACGCCCATAGCTGCGGCGTGCTCACCGCCATCCACAGCCAGTCCCCCGACATCGCCCGCGGCGTCGACCACGCCGAGGACGACGACCGCGAACAAGGAGCCGGCGACCAGGGCCTCATGTTCGGCTACGCCACCAAGGAAACCGACGACCTGATGCCGCTCCCCATTCACCTGGCCCATCGCATCGTCGAGCAACTTGCCAGGTGCCGCCAGACCAATAAGCTCCCCTGGCTTCGACCCGACGGCAAAAGCCAGGTGACGATCGAATACGAGGGCGAGAAGCCCGTCCGCGTTCACACCGTCGTCGTCTCCACCCAGCACGATGAAAGCGTGGTCGATCGCAAGAAGGACACCGTCAGCGACAAGGCCAAGAAGCAGATCATCGAGCAGGTGATCAAGCCGGTGGTTCCCAAGAAGCTGTGGAATAGCGACATCGTCTTCCACATCAACCCGACCGGGAAATTCGTGGTGGGCGGCCCGCATGGAGACACGGGCCTGACCGGTCGCAAGATCATCGTCGATACGTACGGCGGCCGCGGCGCGCACGGCGGCGGGGCCTTCAGCGGCAAGGACCCCTCCAAGGTCGACCGCAGCGCCAGCTACATGGCCCGCTACATCGCCAAGAACATCGTCGCCGCCGGCCTAGCCTACAACTGCGAGGTGCAGCTCGCCTACGCCATCGGCGTCGCCAACCCCGTCAGCGTCACCGTCAGCACCGAAAATACCGCCGTGATTCCCGAAGACGATATCGCGGAGCTGATCAAGCAGCACTTCCCCCTCACCCCCCGCGGCATCATCAAGCACCTGGACCTATTGCGCCCCATTTATAAGCGCACTGCCCGTCACGGCCACTTCGGAAGAAAGCCCGTCGACGGCGGCTTCACCTGGGAACGCGTCGACAAAGCCGACGCCCTCGCCAAAGCCGCCGGCGTCCGCCGGGCCGGGTGAAGAGGTTGAACCACGAAGGACACGAAGGGCACGAAGTTTCCGCCGGCCAGAACGCCGATCGTGACACGGGTTTGTAAAGAACCCGTGCTGGCGGCTTGCCGAGTCAAGAGATTAACGTGGCAGCTCGGCATGCGGCGCTGGACCGCGCCGTCGTGGAGGAACCTCTGCGTAGTACCGGACGCCATCACCCCAGTTCTGAAATTGGCTCAGACGTGAGTGCCCGCCCGCAGCCCGAAAATCATTTGCCAGAGGCGGTCGCTTTCGCCGCGTTCGATCAGCTCGATCGGCTTGAGGCCGCCGAATGCAGGGTTCGGTGTGTCGAACCATTCCGCCAGGGCCTCCGCTTTGAACAGGCCGCGCAAGGCGTCCGTCAGGCCCTCAAGCTCAAGAAACCACTGTCGATTGACTCGTTGGGCCAATTCAACCATCCTCTATATCTGAGCATACAGTGGCCGCTCGAACCCGAGAAGTCCCCGGCGCGGCGGCATCAGGAGTGTCATCGCGGCGGCTCCCTCTCGGGCTGCGGCACGCGCTCCCGCGGCTCCAGCACGACAAAACCCAGGACAAGAATGAAGTTGCTCATAACTCTGTGTTTTGTTTTCTCTTCTTCGCGTTCCTCGCGCCTTCGCGGTAAATGATCCGGATCATGGCTACCCG
>Ga0210396_10002205_pt1 | contig 20077 bp, 21 predicted proteins | sample IncBWH17OmetaG_FD_155466 | JGI IMG/M metagenome (GOLD analysis project Ga0210396, IMG submission 155466) | Forest soil microbial communities from Barre Woods Harvard Forest LTER site, Petersham, Massachusetts, United States - Inc-BW-H-17-O ... | reverse complement strand
GGGCCCCGATGACTTGCGATTCCGCTCGGTAGACTGCTGCTGGCCTCGCACTAGCGAATGGAGATGAATTTGCAACTACAGAGTTAAGCAGCGCTGTAATTGACTACCGATGAATCTGAGCTGGCTAACGCAGGGGCGCTGGATGCAGCACAAAATAAAGCGGAGAAATGTTATGAAGTTGAAAATGGCTGGTCTCGCTGTAATCGCAGTGCTGGCTTTGCTCTGCACCTCTCAGACAATAAATGCTGATCGGAGGGATTCGCTCACACCTGGTCCAACCCACGTCGTCACCATCGAACCGGGCGTCGTGCCCGCGGGCTCACCGCTCAAAGTGCGGATGGATGACACCATCAATACGGATCGGGCGTATCGAAACTACATTTATCCCGCAAGTCTCGCTCATGATGTCGTGGATCAAAACGGGACAATTCTTATGCCCAAAGACTCGATTGTTGACTTGGCCGTGCATTCGTTCGGGTTCCTCGGTCCTGGCGGGGCTGGGATGACAAAACTTGTTTTAGGTGTTCGAGCGCTGACGGTCAAGGGTGTCAGCCACCCGGTTGAAACCGCTGCGGCAACAAGGGACGGAGGTCTCAGCTCTGGCCATACAGCTATGTGGATCGGCGGGGCTGGAGAAGCACACCAGGTGGTCACACGAGGGAACCGCATCCGCGTAGCTGACGGGGCACTTCTGCTCTTCCAAACACAGGATCCAATCCGATTAAGAGGATACCAACGCTAAGACGGCAGGCTTCATCGCCTGTGTTCAAGCCCATATTACTAATCCAACCAGGCCATAAAAGACTGTCAACAACTTCAACATGGAGGCTATAAAATGCAAGCAAAGCAACCTGCCTATTCCACCGCCTACCGAAGCATAAAACTAACCCGAGATGGCGAGGGAGTGTTGGTAGGCGAATTCCACAGCAACGGCGGTCCGCTGACCTTTACCGCATCGGACCACACGGATTTTGTCGAGTGCTTTTATCGTATCTCGCAGGACCGGGAAAACAAGATCGTGATTTTGACGGGCGCAGGTGGTGAATTCATCCCGGGCATAGATTTTTCTTCATTTGGAAATGTAGCCGATCCCGCAGTCTGGAGTCAGGTTCACGATGAAGGGATTCAGATCCTGGAGAATTTGGCAAACATCCGCGTGCCGATAATTGCTGCGATTGAAGGACGTGCAGATGTTCATTCGGAATATGCACTCATTGCCGATGTAATCGTGGCTGGGCAAGGGGCCACGTTTAATGACGTGGCGCATTTTGCCGGAGGCATCGTCCCCGGAGATGGGATTTTTACGACATGGAGTTATCGAGCTGGGGCAGCAAGGGCCGAAGCATTCCTGCTGAATCCACGTCCGGTGACGGCGCAGACCGCTTACGAATGGGGAGTGGTTGCTGAAGTCGTGGCAAATGGAAAAGCGCTGTTCCGGGCTCGTGAATTGGCTACGGTATACCTAAGAGCTCCTGAGGTCACCAGGCGGAACACGCGTGCACATTTCATTCAGCCATTGAAGGAGCGCATCGTACGGGAACTCGGCTACGGGCTATCCGTCGAAGGCGCTTCGGCAGCGGCCCTTGTCAAATCGATGCAAGCGGCACATTCATGAAAGCGCTCCTGTCTGAGGTGGGGGGCAAGCACTGTGGTTGGAATTTATAACCAATGAATTTCTTATCGCGGCAGGTGGAGTAGGCCCATCCTGGTTGCTTTCACCCTTGACCTTTCCCTGGCGGGACTTGGTTTCTTCGTCATGGCATGGCGCCCCTCAATAACCTCCATTGCTCGTCCGGCAACGGGAAGCTTTTCCGCCGATTTGATCAAGAACGGAGAAGTTCTCGCGGCGATTGGGCATTGCGCGGCATGCCACACGCAACCAGGCGGGCAGCCGTTCGCGGGCGGATACGCATTACACACACCGTTCGGAATCATTTATCGAGACAATATCACTCCAGACCCACAAAGCGGTATAGGAAGTTGGTCGCTCGAAGCCTTCGCCGGCACAATGCGAGAGGGCGTTGCTTGCGATGGTTCCCATCTTTTGCCTGCGTTCCCTTACTACGCATTTACACAACTATCGGAGGACGACATTAAGGCGTTGTACGCATATTTAATCGACCCCATTCTCTGGAAGTTAAGCTGGCATCGTGAAAAAAGTCTGTAACAATAATAAGCATAGCTGTCAGGAGAGTGTAGGCAGGCTACGGCCTGGGAGAGCGGGTACTTAGGGCGAATTTTTCCGAGCCCACGTAATTAGATCCTTAGAATTTTCGCTGCCGTTCCTCCCAAAATCATCTTGCGCTGCTCGGAACTCACGTGAAGTTCCTCGACAACCTCCACCGGACGGTCATAACCGACGGCGAAGCAGTAGTCGCTGCCCATCATGACTCGATCAACACCCACCTGGGAAATGATGAACTCCATCATCGGCTTAGAATGAGAAATGGTGTCATATGTGAAGCGGTGGAGATACGCGCTGGGCGATTGTGCAGAGTGCTTAGCCGACGGGATAGTGTTCCAGCCGTGGTCTAGCCGGCCGATGAGGGCTGGCAGCACACCGCCTGCATGCGGCAGGGTCACCTGGAGATTCGGATGGCGGTCCATTACTCCACCAAAGATCAGATGGCAGGCGGCAATTGTAGTGTCGAACGGGTAAGCAACCAGGCGATTCAGAAAATAGGGCTGCAACCGATTACCACCAACGATGGGCGCTAAAGGATGTAGGAAGATGGGGAGGCCGAGCGCTTCGATTCGCGTGAAAATAGGCTCGAACAGAGGATCATCGAGATCATGGTTGTCGATGTTGGTCCCTATGTAGATACCGCGCACTCCAGGAAGCTTGCTCACGCGGTTGAGCTCGTCAACCGCGCGGTCGGGATCGAGCATAGGCAGCGTTGCCAAGACTACAAACCTATCAGGGTGGGCCTGATGCGCAGCGACCGCGCCGTCATTCCATGCTATGGCGAGCTTTTGTGAGAGTTCGCCATCCGCCCAATACACCATCGGATCGGTTAGTGAGAGCGCATGGACATCTACGCCGTGCGCGTCCATATCTGCAAGGCGCTGCTTTAGGTCTATAAATTTCGTTGGTAGTGGCCCGTCCGATTCAGCGGAAGTCTTAAAGAAAAAGCCTTGATCCGTCATGCGGAACTCGGCATTGAAGCGTTGTCCCTCCGTAACGAATAAATCGAAGTAGGCCTGTGGGTAGTAATGGGCGTGGATGTCGATCGTGCGCACGCCGGTCCTCTTCAGCGCGGTGGGTACGTCAGGTTCACCAGGCAGTGCGACGTGTCCGCTGCCCATCCAACTTAGCGCACCTACAAGTCCTCCTTGCAGCATCGTTCGACGCGATAGTTCATAATTGCAATTCCCAGGATTTTTCTTCATGGCGTAGCCCTTTACGAACCGAAATCTTCGAATTGAAAAACTTGCTCGAGCATCATACTGCTTACCCACATCGACACAACGAATTTGCCTGAGGGCAATATCTCGACCCATTTTGACACTTGCTTTACCTTTCGTAATGCAAGTGAATGGTCCCGGATCTCCGAAATAGGACTTAGACTGAAACAATTACCAGAGTTGTTGCGCGTTCTAAACCTAGAGACCGCGAGCGATGAGGCGTGGCCGCGTCGAAATAGAGGCAGTCGCCGGCCGTCAACTGCAGACGCTCCTCTTTCAAGTGAATTTCCACGGCACCTGTGAGGACATACACCATTTCGTCGCCCGCATGCTGAAAGAATTTACGCGGTAGGCGCATGGGCGGCTGAACTACGAACGGCTCCATGCGTTTGTCTTGTTTGAGGAAGGCGATCGCTTCGTACCGGTAGCCATAGAGACTTCCTTCACGTGCATACCTCCGGCGCTCGCCCCGTTTCACGAGTGAATAGATAGCCTCCTGACTTTGGGCCGTATCCAGCAAGGCGCTCACGGAAATTCCATAAGCGGTAGAGAGCTTCAGTAGCGTCGAAATCGACGGCACTTTCAGACCGCGTTCAATAAGGGACAGGAAACCCTTCGTCATTCCAGTTTTCTGCGCAAGGGCATCCAGCGAGATGCGATGTTCCTTTCGCACGGATGCAAGCCGCGCGCTCAGGTTAAATTCTTGCGTGCGTGAAATGGTTAAAGCGGTTCGATCCCGAGCTCTTTCGCCTGTTCCTGTATCTTTGCGAGTACGGCGGGGCGCAACGGGATACCGTCTCTGATGCGTTCTATCCATCGCTGGTGTCCTTGTTCTCCTGGAATGCGAATCTCGCGAACGCCGGCCAATTTCCGTGAGCTCTTTATGTCCCGAATCAAAATGTCAATACTGTGCTTGAATTCCTCTATTGGTTGAAAGCGAGCAATATCGATAGCGGCGATTGCTTGTCCAGTGTTGGTTGGAGTTTTGTCGTTATGATTGAAATCAACCACGTCTCGGCCGAAAACGGCGCCATTGAGAGTGCCGGCCAGCAAGCCGAAGATGAGCGCTAGCCCGTATCCCTTGTATCCGCCGATTGGAAGCAGAAGGCCGTCGCCAGAGCGCAGGGGATCAGTCATAGGTACCCCATCTCTGGCGTCGATCATCCATCCTTCCGGCAATGGATCCGCCGAAAGTGCGGCAAGTTTCACTGTGCCATAAGACACAACAGTCGTAGCCATGTCGAGCACGACAGGCGGCTCCGTGTCAGCAGGAACTGCGGCGGCAATAGGGTTCGTCCCGAGCAAGAGCTCACTGCCGCCCCAGGGCGCCATATGATTCGCGTTGGCGACGGCAAAATAAAGCCCAATCATGTCCTGAGCCGCTGGCATCATCGCGTAAAGCGCTGCTGGACCAGCGTGGTTGCTGCCGCGCGTACCGACCCAGCCAATGCCAAACTCCTTGGCGCGCTGAATGGCGAGCTCGGCTGCGCGCCGCATTACCACATGGCCCATGCCGTTATCGCCGTCTAATACTGCCGTGGCTGGAGCTGCCGACACGACGCGCATTTTCGGGCGGACATTGATGCCGCCGACGCGAATTCGCCTGATGTATTGCGGCAGACGGAAAATTCCGTGTCCGTCCGCACCACGGAGATCGGCGAGGATCATGAGCTCGGCAGTCGAGGTAGCATCGTCTTCAGGCAGACCCACGGCGATGAGGGCCTCTGCGACAAAGCGCCTCAATTCCTTCGCCGGAAAGCGTTGCCCCGTCATTGCTGTGTTTTCAGGCATACGACCCCATCGCCCCGTCGCGCGGATGCGAAAGCCCTTGACATTGGAGTTTTCCAAGGATAAACAATTTATCGCCAAGAGTAAACACGGGTTCGGTCCACTGAACCGCGATAGGAGGGCAAGACAATGGAAGGAGCTGGAACAGCGATGGATCGCACGGCGTTTGCTGAAAGGGTGCGCCGGGCAAATTATCTCGAATACTGGATGGCAGACTACCGCACGAACAGGCCCGAAACGGGCGTGGTTCCCTGCCTCTGGGCTTGGGCGGAGATGAAGGAGCTGATGCTCGAATCGGAGCGTCTAATCGGTATCAATGAGGCCGAACGCCGCGGGCTGATTTTGGTGAACCCGGGGCTGGGCGGCAAGCCCTACATGACCAACACGATTTTTGGTGATGTGCAGATTCTCGCGCCTGGAGAGTCGGCACCGGCTCATCGCCACACGACGAGCGCCAGCCGTTTTTTTCTCGAAGGCACAGGCGGATATACGACGGTGGAAGGTGAGCGCTGCACGATGGTGCCGGGGGATCTGGTCATCAACCCGAGTTGGGCTTGGCACGATCACGGCAACGAAGGCGACATCGACATCACTTACCTCAATGTTCTCGACGTCCCACTCGTCACGAATCTTGGCGCTGTGTTTTACGACCACGACTATGCAAAGGAAGGTGACACGAGTAAAACTGTCCAGAGCATAAAAAAGCCGCTGAACTGTTCGACCGACCTCTATGCGACCGGCGGCCTCCTGCCCCGAATTGTCAAGCGTACCGGCAAACCGTACTCGCCACAGCTCGTTTATAAGTACGATAACGTTCTCCGCGCGCTCGAACGGTTGCAGTCCTATGACCCTGACCCGTACGACGGCCACATCATCGAATACGTGAACCCAGAATCAGGGGGACCGGTGATGCCGACGATGCGCTTCACCATGCAACTGCATGCTGGCGGAAGTCGAACGCTTCAACACCGACATACATCGAGCACGATTTACTGCGTAACCGATGGAGCAGGTTATACGGACGTGGAAGGTAAGCGGCTCGAGTGGCGGAAGAATGATGTCTTCGCTGTCCCTGCTTGGGCCTGGCATGAGCACGGCAATACCGACTCAAAGCAATCCGCGGTGCTGTTCGCCGTAACCGACGCTCCGACACTGGAAAAGCTGGGGCTGTATAGGGAACAGGGCAAGACGGACGCAGGCGACGTGATAACAGTCGCGGAACCGTAGCGGGATTCCGATGGATAGCGGCTCTCGGGTTTTCCATTTTAGGGAACTGCCATCTGTTGCGCGTGGAGGGGGTGTGCGAACCACGCCACTGGTCGGCAAGGCAGTTGCGAACATCAACCTAACCACAGGAGTGACGTCGTTTCCTTCAGGCACGGCAATCCCGTTGCATTATCACAACTGCGCCGAACAGGTCACAATTCTAGAGGGCAAGGCCGAAGTGGAAATCGAGGGAGAAATCCACCGGCTGAACCGATTTGATACGACTTTCGTTGCAGCCGGAAAATCTCACCGATTTAAGAACATCGGCGCTGGTCAGATGTCGATTCTTTGGATTTACGATAGCGCCGATGTGACGCGAACATTCACCGAAACGGGTGAGACGGTCGCACACCTTTCCGCGGGAGACACAGGCGCTATACCGAGCGGAAACAAGCCGAAAGCTACCTGAGGACCCTGCCCTTCGTCTCAGGGCCTACGGCAGCAAGCCATAGGTTCCCGGCAATGACTAATGCGGTGATTGAGACAAAGGTGTTGGTAAGTCCGAAGACTGGCCACAACCAGGCGCCAAAGATCACTGGCATAATGCCGGTGAAGACTCGACTTGAAGTCGAGGCCCATCCGAATCCGGTTCCTCGCAACAACGTGGGATAAACTTCAGCTGCGTAGCAGTATGAGGCTGGTAGGACGAGTTCAATCGTAAACCCAAACAATAGCAGCCAAATTCGTGCGGACCGTGGGTCGTCAATCCGTAGGGTGAAAATGACGAGCGCGATGCCGGCAAGAATGCCGGGCAAGACGATGACCCATTTTCGCCCGACTTGCTCGACCAGCAACGCGGCGCACAATGTTCCCACGATGCCGGCGGCCGTAACCCACGCTGTGAACGTATAGGCGCGATACATCGGATAGCCGCTTTTCACGAGGATGCTCGGGAGCCACGTGATGGCGCCAAGGTAGAGCACGAAATTGAAAGTCATAATGCTCCATACCGCCAACGTCACGCGCCAGTTCCAAGTCCAGATGTCACTAAACTGGCGAAAGAACGTCAGAAATGGCGTTTGTGACTTCCCGATTTCGGGCTCAGGCAATATCCCGGCGCCGCTATCGCCACCAGTACGCCGAACAAGATCAGCAATCACCGCGTGGGCTTCGGCCACGCGGCCACGACGCAGGAGGTAGAGCGGCGATTCCGGTATCGCCGAAGCGGCCCAGAAGGCAAGAAGCGCCGGCAAGACCATAATCAGCAAAAGCAGGCGCCAATTCTCGAAACGGAGCAATAGAACGGCAACGAGACCATTCAGCGTGCCTCCGAGGGGCCACCAAACATCCGTCGCGGTCAGCAAGGTGCCGCGTAGCGTGCGCGGCATGAACTCCGCAACGATCGAGAACAGAACCGGGACGCAACCGCCCAGTCCGATTCCCGTAACGAAGCGAGCCCCCAGAAGCACAGCGTAGTTAGGGGCTGCGGCGCTCAGGACTGAGCAAGCCGAATAGATCAACAACGTCCAAACGAACGCAGGTTTTCGGCCGACGATGTCGGCCATCGTCCCCCAAAAAAATGAACCTATGCTCATGCCGATTAAGCCGATCGTGCCGAGCCATCCTAGCTGAGCGTTATTAAGATGCCACCCAGAGCGTGCAAGAAGCGGGATTAGATAGGTGGGTAGAAGAACGTTCCAGGCATCAAACATAAAGGCCAGGCCACAAATCAAAAAAATTACACCTTGGACGTTCCATCGAAACGGGAGCTCCTGAATGAGCTCATCGGCTCGCTTAGCCGTCGTTGTCCGCTCCCGTGTGCTTGCCGAGGACATTCGTGCGCCGCCGCTCCCCTCAACTCCTTGTGTCTTCGCGCTTCCGAAATCCTACGCGTGAATCGATCGTGGGTTCTTATCATCACTAGCATACGGCGTCAACGCTGCTTAAGACACGCTGCTCAAGACACCTTGCCGAGTCTTGAGTGGGATAGCCGCCGCGACAGATAGCTCACTCACACGCGTAGCTCACCAGCCTGAGCGACCGAAAGGACCGCGTCGGACAAAACGACTCAAGCCGGCATGGAGTGTCCGGAGGGAACGAAGTCCACGGCATGGAAAGAAATCAACGTCCGGGAGCACCGAAGGCCCCCAAACAGCGGCCGGAAACATCCGCCACCGGCCAAGATGGTCGGCCGGAAGATCATCCGCGCGTCACGCGAAGAGCGGAGGTCCAGGTCAAAACATGGCTGCAGGAGGAAGATCGCATTTGCCGAATCGTCCAGGCGATCAGCGTAGTTGAGTGGTAGCTCAGTGTGAACTGGGCAACAACAGCCAGTCCCGCCCGAGTTCATAGAAGTCTGGGCCAACTCCGCTTTGGTCGCGCGCAGCACTCTGAGAAACCGCTTATTACAGATATAGGCGTTGCACGTTTAGGTTTTCGTCCATATCACCCGATTCATCATGGACTTAGGCCCTTTTTGGATTATATGTCCGTAACCACTCTTAATGAACCAGACTATGCCGGGTGTAATCAAGCTTCGCCCAACAGACACACGTACCTGGGGCGAAAATTTTCTAGAACTCAATCGAAAAGGATCCCCTTTTCTTACTTGGAGTTACAGACCTTAGAGGTTTCCGACACTTGGAGCGGCGCCGGCCACACAGGGAGTGACGATTTCCAGGGGGTTAGAACCTAATCTTCTCCGCCGCACGGCTAACGTGTTGGGAATAAGGTATTTACCTATTTGCTACACAGATCGCGCTACATTCACACAGAAAAAGTGAGTCAATTTCGCCGTGGCCAAAATTCACAAATTAAATACTAAAAGGAGTGACGGTTGCCACACCACCACACTAAATGCCGCTGACGTTATGACGGTTCTGACGGTCGTATTACAAACTCTTCTCACGTGAGAACAAAACATAAAAAGTTTGGGGTTTCAGCGTCAGTCTCGTCATTCTGTCATGTCCATCGAGATTTCGTTCGAAAACTGCCCGTTGCCCATTATCAGCATTGTGACACACCCTCCGAAGGGGATACTCTACACATTGGTTGCGCCGCTTTCCTGCAAAGAGACCCATCATGTCCTCGACCAACAAAGTGACCTCTGCCACCCGGCGCCGGACCCTGATCGGTTTGACGGGGCTGGCCGCATATGCCTCCGCGGCGAAAGTGGCCTTGAGTGCGGATCCCGAGTCGGGCACTCCGCAGGACAGCTCGATGATCAAGAGAGCTTCGCTGCTCGCGCGGAAACCAGGGATATCCCACGAAGAGTTCGTCAAGCATTGGGTTGAGGTCCACGCGCCAATGGCGCGCGCCTGCCCGGGCATCAGCCGCTACACGCTCACGATTGTCAAATCCTCCTCGACGCGCAAGGACGTGGCCGCCTTCGAGATCCAGGTGGACGGCATTGCCGAATTGTGGTTCAAGGACCAGGCCGCGTTCGACTTATACCAGAACTCGCCGGCTACCAAGCGACTGCGGGACGACGGCGCAACATTTATCGGCCGTGAAATCGACTTTGTGACTGAGGAAAAGGTCGTAATCTCGTAAGCCCACCACGGCTAGAAGATCGGCTTCGAGCCTAACTAGATCGCCCGCGACCTCGGTCCCCCAGAGAACCTCCTTTGAAACGGCCTCAGTCGTAGTCTTTCCTCAAAGCGCCCGCCTCGCGATATCGCCTGGATCACGGCGCATCCGGAAGTTGAGACGGACAGACGTCGTGGGGCTACGCTCCTCGTGGTTGGAACTTCAAGCCATCAAAGTCCACGGTGAGGAGATCGTCCATTTCTTACTCAGTCGGAACAATATGTTCGTTCACAAAGCACAAGAGCAGCCAAGTCCGCTGGACCTCGTACGTAACATCCCTGCCGAGCTCTGGGTCAAACCCCCGCTGGGGAACTTCGTGCTCGCCTTTGGTTAGGAACTGTTCCCACTTCGAGAGCGCCGCATCCCGACCGATGGCGCGATACAATTCGGCAGCCTTTTGCTTGTGCGATTCCTTCGGCGGAGTCCACGTCAGGCAAATCTTCTCCTCCCGAGTCAATCGGTCGAACACCTCTTTGAACTCACGGTAGATTTCGGGTGTAGATGCTTTACGGTCTAGCTGCCGTCGCCGGGCGTCGGAAATGATTTGTTCTGTGCGAGCCTCCAGGTCAGGTGATTCGGAAAGGGGCTGATTTTCCCTGCCCGTGCTTTTGGTGTTGGTTTTCTCTTTCTCTGACGAGGGCGTGCGACCCGAAGCGCAAGCGGAGGGGAGAAGCACGCTATCGTCAGCCAGCGCCGCAGGCGATTGTGAAGGCAATTCGCCATCATCAACAACATGCCCTTCGCTTCTCTCGCCTGTCGGCTCGACGCTCGGGCTGTTGTTGAGGGTAAAGAAAGAACTAAAAGAACTACAAGACCTTGGCGGCATTAGTTCCTCCTTTGGTTCAACCAATGGTTCATCCTTCTTTGACGATGGTTCAGCCTTTGGTTCATCCTTCTCTGGGAAGTAGTCAATTTCTGGCACATACTTCAGCAGCACGTCTCGGTCGATCGCATAGACCGCTGGCAATCCATGTCCACCTGGAGCGCGCCCACCTTTTTCATGGCTAACGGCTGAAACGATTCCGCGAGCGATTAAACCTGGAAATTCATTCTTTCCGTTTCGCCGGCGTCCGTGAAGCCCGAATCGAATCTGCCGAGCGCAGAAACCGAGGTCTTCAGCACTCTTCAGTGCCTTTCGGCAGACCCCATCCTGCATCGTCTGAGCATCTCCGACGAAGACGAGTGCCTGCTTTTCCGCCGTATACAGTCCGCGGGCTCGTTTAGATAGTCGGTATATCTCGTAGCGTTCGTCTTTGGTAAGCGCACTCATCGGGATTCTCCGGCATAAGACCCTCGGGTATTCCGACCGGGAGCAGACGCAGCGTTCGATGCCCGAGCAGCCCACCGAGCCACAATCGACGGTGGAACATGTAACTCGGTTGCTTCACGGGCATACTCATCGAACTCAAGCCGTACAATGTACGGGGGTTTCTCATCGTCGCCCTCCGTCTCGGATTTACTCATCCGAAGCTACAATTTCCGAGTTGATGAGCTGGACATCACCTATCCGTAAATCCGGGTCATCCCATCCATCTGTATCCCTACTGTCATAAAAGTCCTGGAATGAAAACTTCCAGTGGTCATCGGATGCGATAGAAGCCAGGTAGAGTGCCGCTAATTGGGCTTCATGCTCGTTCGCTGCTGAAACTTCAAAGACTGCTTCTACAGTGGTGGCCGATAGCACCAATACGCTAAATGTATTTCCAGTATTAGGTTCCAATTTGTTTCTCCTTGGCAGTTCAGGATGCCAGCCTGATTGTGTTGCTACCGCCGACTGATCGAACTTGTCGGTCAGCAAAAACCTATGCCGCAGCCTTCCCCTGCGAACGTTCTTGGCGCCGCCTTATGACGGATGGCGGCGTATGGGCAGGGATGATGTCGAGTGATACTAGGAACGCATCTAGGTCAGCCTTCACAATGATGACGTTTCTTCCGAGGCGGCGGCCAGTGAGTCTGCCGTCACGAACAGCATCCTCGATTGCAGCGCAGCGCACGCCGCAATATGCCGCTGCTTGAACGATATTGAGCGCACCCTGGGCACAGAACTCGGGGCAACCAACGGCAGTGACTGTTGAGGTTGAGTCGGTCCTGTGTTTGGCTGCCATTGCGTCCTTCGTCGTTTTTCCTTGCCAACAGGCAAAGGATCGCATAGTATTGTGTACATGCGCAATGATATATAGCGTGTACACAAACTAGTGTTTATTTTGAGGATTTATGTACACCCCACGACTAAGACCATCTAAGAACTTGAAACAAAGCCGAGAGACGACATTGTTGGGACATGCCGTTGCCGCGGCGGTGCACGACCAGATAGAGGACCTTCTTCGGCTCACTATTGAATATTTCCGTTGTGATGGACCGAAGGGCATCTCGAACTTGGCAGAACTACTTTTGCGGACACTAGGAGAGATCGACATTCAGGCGGAGCCGACTGACCAACAGAGCGAAATGATCGACCGGGCATCAAAGGAATTGCAGAAGAGCCACCGCCAGTTTCGAGCCGCAATGACCTGGCTGTGCTCGCCAAAATATTCAGACTCCACGGCGTCACCCAATGCGAAGCTACTGGCCTCGGGTAGGCTAAGGTGGGGACGCTACCCGCTCGTCGACAAGAAAAGCGAGAACTTCATTAGATACTTTGAGGTTCATGGGCTAAAACATTTCAAAAGCGAGCTGTCGTTGCAAAATGGCAGATTGCTTCCAGTCCCACGGATCGTGCACTTAGTTGATGTGCTCTGTGCCTGCATACTTGACCGTTGCCTGGGCCGAAAAGTATCTGAACTGCCTGTCAAAATTTGCCCCAGGTGTCGCAACTTATTTCTGTCTGAACGGAAACAGTTTTGCTCCTCACAATGTCAATGGAAATACTACTGGACACCGGAAAGGCGGGCAGACGATAAGTGGGTCAAGGACCTTGAAAAGTTTTCTGAACACTGCACGCCAAAATACGGTCGCTCAATCGCGGACCTTCAGAAAAGACTGGCATTGCCCAAGGTCACACAACGTTTGGAATCAATTAAGAAAAAGATTGAAAAAGAAGATTGGGCGGGGTGGACAAGAATAGCTCAAAGGATTAAGGCAATTGAAAAACTTGCAGTGAAGCAAGGCTTACATGGTTAGTACGAAGGGTAGGTCTGCTGTCATCCGCAGCTTCTTATGGCTGGCACAAGGTCGCCCCGCGGTGGAGAAGCGAAGATGTCAGAGCATCTCAGAACTGCCCGGCCCGGTCGAGTTTCTTCCTTTCATCATTTTCATCAACCTCGGCATCGAGGGAAGAGTTGCTTCAGGCAAAGTTGGTTATTTCTTCGCGGCAGCAGTCTTCTTACGGCGTTTTGCCCACCGTTTCTTCATCAGTCGCGATAATTGTTTCCCACTTTCTGCGCTCAGGTGGCCACGATTCTGAGTGGGTCTGTTCGGCGGTGTTCGACTTTGCTTGCAGCCCCAATGTGGGAAGGGTTCTGTAGAACATTACAACAACCTCTGAAGGTCAAGCCCCGCCTTCGTTCAAATCGAGTCGCCAGAACTGAGCAAATCCGGAACTGGACCCAATCGCATCAGCTTGAAGCACACTTGAGATCCTGAGCATCTGCTTACGAAGCACAACCACCTGTTCCAAAGCCTCCGTTCATTCAATTCATTTTTAAGTGTTTTTGACAATTTGGGTCATCTGCATAACGCTCGAAAGCTAAGCCCAACGACCTAAATAGAAAGGGGTTAGACACGGGTCTGTCAACCTGATTTGATCAACGCACTTCGTCCCGAACGATTTGGGAGTTTGAGAACCGTCCGACGCGCTTTAGTTCCCGGATCGCTTGCCCACGTAACGCGATTCGAGCCCACTGACGCTTGACTTATAAGGCAGAGGCACTTTCCAACTGAGCTGTGGGCGCATCGTTAGTTAATTCTTTCGCTTTCTGCGGCTTCGGCAACTCTAGATTCTAAAGCGGAGGGTAAACGGCGCCAGTTTTGAATCCATTTCTGGAATTTCTAATATTTCTAAAATTTTGCCGGTCACCGTAAATGACTGAGAGTGCTGGTAATCCCAGCGCCCTCAGCGGTTTCGGAAATGGTCGGCGTTCGTTTACTGCGCAAGTTCCAAAATCACAAACGAGCCAGGGATCTGTTGCGGACGCGGTTTGGGATTGTCTGGCGTCTTAGCTGGCACCTTGTAATCCGCGCTCACCGTATAGACATGATGGTTTTTCGGGTTTAGCGCCATCGTGCTAGTACCATATTGCGTGTTGATATTGGTGACGACAGTATACTTATCGGCCGAGTCTTGGTGAATGACGGAAATCAGGCCTTCCTTGCACGAGGCAAACAGGAGGCCAGTGCCGGGGTCGTACCCATTCCCATCCGGGTCTCCGCCGATTGGCGGGGATGCGACGACTTTGCCGGTGTCTGCGTTAACGACTACCATCACTTTGTCGCAAGCCGCGAATAGGCGACGGTGTGCGGCGTCGAATGTAAGGGCGGAAGGCCCCTCGCAGGGAGCGAGCGGCCATGGTTTTCCCTTGATGGCGAGCGTTTTCGCGTCAAATTGCACCATGGAACTCGTGTCATCGATATTCACGAAGATGTTGCCCTTCCCATCCACCTGGGCTTCCTCAGGCGCGCCACCGAGCAATACCGTGCCGACGACCTGTCCATTCGTTGCGTCGATCGCTGTAGAATCCTTGGACTTAGCATTAAAGGTAAAGACCCGCTTGGTCGTAGGCTCATAAATGATGGGGTCTGGGTCTACGCCCTTGATCTTCACGTCCGAGATGGGCTTAAGCGTCTTTAAGTCGAAGATGGTGACCGTATTCGCCGACCCATTGCTTGTGAAGCCTTTGCCCAGGTCAGGCGCGAGCGCGACGTCATGCACGCTTTTCGTGTTCGCGATCGCTATGTCGCCGATGACTTTTCCGCTAGACAAATCGACTACAAAGACGTGCGAGCCGTGCGTAACGAAAACGCGACTCCCATCGGAGTCCATCCTTAGATAGTCCCACGGGCCCTCGCCACCAACAGGGATTCTTCGGACTATTTTATAGCCCGCGGTTTGTGCGAAGGCTCCCACAACGGGATGAGCCAGCAAATAACAGGAAAGGACACAAGCCCAACAAAACAATCCTAGGAGCCGTTTACTTAACATGTGAAAGCCCTCCAAGTCGAACAAATTTTTGTTTCCGGATTGGATCATTCGAAATCTGCTGAGGCGTCTCTCCCCATAAACAGGTTGAATCGCAACTTTCTTCTTTCCATTACCCCTCCTCAAGGCTGGGGCTCGAATACCAAGATTGTGGCCTCCTGCTTGTCATTAGCGGGAGCTGCGACGAAATACTGATTAAGTCCAGGCACCCAATGCGACGTGTTCGCATTCGGCCGTGTTGGAATCTTGCCTATGAGCTCATAATCGTCAGCGTCTTTCTGTTGATAGACGTAAACGGAGCCTCCATCGTCTGTTCCACCGGACACGTATACGCGCCTCAGGCGGGCGTCGTAATACACCCCGTCCATGTTCTCAACGGTTGGGAAATACGCAACTTCTTGACCCGAATCAGAGTCATAGACGGTCATCTCCGGTGGTTTACGTGTACCCACGAATACTCTCCGGTGGGTTTGGTCAAGCCCGATGTCGTTGGCGTTTTTTCCTCTAGCCGGCCAAGTCAAGACCAGCTGTCGATCTTTCGGGTTGAACTCGTCAACTCGTGCACCGAGGGCGTTAGAAACAATTATTCTTCCAGTAGTGTTGTCCAGCAGGATATCCGATGGATGATAGCCTTCGACTATTATGTCCCCAAGAAGTTTGTCACTTCGCACGTCGATAATTCCCACGCGGCCATACGCAAATCCGGCGAAGTCGGCGCCGTACCCGACGTAAAGATGCCCCGAGGCCGGATCGTAGATGAGGCGGTTCGGACCAAGCTCGAGTTTGATGGAATCAATCAAATCAAGCGTGTCGCCTCGAAAAACCCTAACCATGCCGTCACCTCGGCTGGCTACAAAAAGTTTGTTGAGTTCACGCACGTACCATGCGCCCGCAGGCGTCTTGAACCCGGGGATACTTCGGATGTGCTTTCCCGCCGCTAAGTCCACGACTTCCAGAGAATCGCTTGCCAACGCGGGCACAAACAGGCGCTTGCCCTCGACATCCGCGTCCATGTGATCGATATGCCCGTGGATGTTGGGGATAGGGATAGTCTGGACAAGACGCAGCGGCTGCTTCCTCTGGCCGGAGACTTGGACCGCCAGGCCGGCAAACATGGTAAAGCAGCAGAATGCGGTAAACTTCTTCACGAACTATTTCTCCTTAGAATAATAAAGTAGCCCACCGTGCTTTTGCGTGAGCCAATGTGAACCGACCTTCGCTTCGCCGCCGTGTGGGTGCCTCGGGAACTCGTATGGAGAGTCATAAATTCTTCGGGCAGCCGTGCTCACCCGAGAAGTCGTCGGTTTACTGAGCAAAATTACAAAGGAGTCCAAGGGCTCGATGAGAACCACCTCGAAATTTAGTCCCGCACCGTATAGACCCAGATCTCGGCATTCTGACCGCTATGGGCTGGAACCGCCAGGTAGAACCGGTCGAAACCCTTCCTCTGCTTTCCAAAGTAGCCGGCCGTGCGGGCGCCCAGAGCGGTGGGGATCTTAGCGCGAAGTTGATAATGGTCAGCATCATCCTGTTGAATCACGTCCATCGAACCCTCACCACCGGGAATGTAAATGCGCTTATGACCCGAGTCGTAAAATAGATCATCTGTATCTTCGACTGTGGGGAGAGCGGCGACCATGCGACCGGAAGCTGTGTCAAACACCGCCAGGCGCGCGGGCACACGCGTGCCGATAAACAGCCGGTGATCTGCTTCATCGAGCGCCATCGGAAAGTTTTCTTCCAGCGTCAGAGGCCACTTTGTGATCTCACCTGTGTTGCGATTGATCACGGCGATCTGCTTCAAGTCCGGCAGGTTTACATAAATGTTCGGTCCGGACTTCTCAAGTTGGAAAGACTCGGGCTCGCCCCCCAGCTTGTATTCTTGATCGAGGCGCTTGTTGGTCATAACGTCCACCATTGCGATAGCTGAGGTCTTCTCGTCATCGCCGCAAGCGACATAGAGACGCTTGGCGGCCGAGTCGTACCGCAAGTTATCTGCGCCTCCCGGGAAATCGATAGAAGTAATGAGCTTAAACGAGCTGCCATCATAGATGTAGAGCTTACCTTCGTCGCTAGCCACAAATATCTTGTTGGCCTCAGGAGAAAAGGCCACACCTTGAGGATTCTTAATGCCGGTGATGGTATGGGTCCGAGCTCCTTCTGCGAGATCGAAGACCTCTTCCGTATTGTTACCAAGCGCTGAGACAAAAAGCATGCCGTTGCCCGAACCAAAATGATCAAACCGTCCGCTAATGTGCTCGAGAGGCATGGCTGCAATCAAAACAAGTGGCTTATCGCTTTCGGGCATCGTTTCCCGTGGGGCGTTCTGTGGGCCGCTAGTTTGAAGACTCTGGCAGCCCACAAGAGCAAGTGACGTTAGCACAAACCAAATCACCAGCACTTTTTTCATAGTGTTCTCCATTAGGTCGAGTAAGAAGGGCACCCGCATGGGCTGGGACCCAACGAATCCCATGAAACACGCCCGGAAGCCCGGCTCATATCAAATTAACACTTTAAACTGGTCGTTACTGATCCCTTGCAGCGCCTCGGCCACAGCCGTTGCAGGGGAGTCGCTTAAGCTATCGCGGCAACGCGATCAATCAACGATAGCTGCTGACGGTATATGTCGTTTCACTTAAGGTTGTGGCTCATATACCAAGACTGCTGCCTCTTGTGCATCGGTAGCCTGAGAGGCAACGTAAAGACGATTAAGCTTTGGCACGAAGAGCGATGTACCCGACCCGGGGCGCGTCTTGACTTTGGACATCAGCTCATAATGGTCAGCATCTTTCTGTTGATAGACGTACACCCAACCTTCCGGGGCGAGCGCTTGGCCGAACCACCTTCCGCCGCTAACATAAATGCGCTTGACCTTAGCGTCGTAATACACACCGTCCATCTCTTCGGGCGTAGGTAGGCTGGCAATCTCTTTGCCTGACTCGCTATCATAAACTGTCATTTCTGGGGGAGTTCTTGTTCCCACGAAAAGTCGATGATTGACCGGGTCGATCCCCATGTCGCCGCCACCGTCGCCCCTCGCCGGCCAGCTTTTGATGAGTTGGCGTTTTATGGTGTCGAACTGGTAGAGCATGTTTGCGCGGGAATCACAGGCGAGCAACTTTTGACCTCCATCTTCAAACACCATCTCAGCAAGATGGCCCGGACGAAGTGATGGGGCTATAATATCCGCAATAAGTGTAGTAGTTCGCGCGTCGACAATCCCGACTCGCCCGTAACGATCAAATCCGGCATCCATACCGCCGAAAGTGACATACATGAGTTTAGTGGCCGGATCGAACAAGAGCCGATTGGGACCCGGTCCGAGCTTAATCGTGTCGTAAACACGCAATGTATCTGCGTGGAAAATCGTCAACATTCCGTCGAGGCTGGTCACATAGAGCTTATTAAATTCACCACCAAGGAACCATACGGCCTGGGTCCCAGCGAATCCAGGGAGGCTGCTTATTACCTTCTTTGTCTCCAGATTAGCAACTTCTAGCGTGCCATTTTCCACCGCAGCCACAAACAAACGCGTGCCGTCGAGATCCGTGTCCATATGATCGAGTCGTCCTTTGACTCCAGGCAGGGGAATTGTTTCGACCAGCTTGAGGGGTTGTTTCTCCTGGGCGTAGCCAAAGACGGCTATGCAAGTAAATATGGCAAAGCAGCAGAATGAGGTAAATGTTCTCACGGAGTTCTTCTCCTTAGAATGAATTGACACGCTATGCTTTCGCGAAGCCCGACGAATTGCCCTTGCGCTTTTCGTCGCGGAGACGGCGCAATTGTCCACCCAACGAGTTGCCTGCACTGTCCCGTTCCGGAATTCGATCCAGCCAGTCATGGCTCGGGCTCGAATACCAGGATAGCCGCATCCCGTTGGTCATGAGCGGGAGCGGGTACGACGTATCGGTTGAGACTTGGTATCCACAACGAGGTGCCTGCACCGGGTCTTGTTGGGACTGTCCCTACCAATTCATAACGATCGGCGTCCTTCTGCTGATACACGTAAACATGCCCTACATCGAAACCTCTTCCTCCCGAAACATAAACCCGCTTATGCCGGGGATCATAGTACACCCCGTCCATTCCTTCACCCGTGGGAAGACTTGCAACTTCCTGACCCGAACTGGAGTCATACACCGTCATTTCCGGAGGTGTCCGCGTGCCCACGAAGAGTCGATGATGAACTTGATCAAACGCCATATCGCCAGGGTCCTTACCTCTCGCCGGCCAAGTCATGACAAGTTGGCAATTTCTTGTGTTGAAAACATAGATTCGGTCGGCACGCGAGTCGGAGACAAGAATCCTTTGCCCCGCTTGGTCCAGGAGAATCTCTGCCGGATGGGCCGGATGCCCGAACGTTATCATGTCCCCTCCAAGATACTTATCACTTCGCGCATCAATAATCCCCACACGGCCGTATTCGAATCCGGCATCTTGGCCACCATATCCGACATAAAGATATCCTGTGGGTGGGTCGTAGATGATGCGGTTTGGCCCGATTTCAAGCTTGACGGAATCGATCAGTTCGAGAGAGTCCCCACGGAAAACTCTGACCATCCCGTCGTCCCCACTGGCGACAAAAAGTTTGTTGAGTTCACGAACATACCAAACACCTTGCGGTTTCTTGAATCCGTGAATGCTTCGAATCCACTTTCCGGCCGCTAGATCAACAACCTCTAGAGATCCGTTTTCCAGCCCCGCTACAAATAGGCGCTGGCCCTCGACGTCAGCGTCCACATGGTCAATGCGCCCTTGGATTCCTGGTATGGAAATGGTTTGAACCAGCCGCAGCGGCTGTTTCTCTTGGGCGGCGGCCCGGTTGGTCAAGCCTGCAAACAACAAAATAACGTGGAGAATGGAAAACTTTCTCATACTTCCTTCCTCATCAACTAAATCAGAGCCAGACTCTGTTGAGTCATGGTTGGGGCTCGAATACCAAGATGGCCGCCTCCC
>Ga0210396_10002203_pt1 | contig 20085 bp, 20 predicted proteins | sample IncBWH17OmetaG_FD_155466 | JGI IMG/M metagenome (GOLD analysis project Ga0210396, IMG submission 155466) | Forest soil microbial communities from Barre Woods Harvard Forest LTER site, Petersham, Massachusetts, United States - Inc-BW-H-17-O ... | reverse complement strand
AACGGCAGGATGGCGGCTTGCCGGATCTGCGTTCCGGCGGCGAAGGTCCGGCGGATCGTTGCCTGCACCGAATCCGCCGCTGCCCTGCGATCCGCAAACGGCTTCATGCTGGCCACCACGAAGGCGGAATTCGGCTCGTTGCCGCCATCGAGCAGCGAGAAGCCGATGATCGAGAGCACATGATTGATCGCCGGCATCTGCTTGAGCTGCGCTTCGACCTGCTTGGTCACCTCGCTGGTGCGCGCCACTGACGCGCCGTCCGGCAACTGAACCGCGATGAAGAACGCGCCCTGATCCTCCTCCGGCAGGAAGCCCGTCGGGGTCAGCCGCGCGACGCCGGCGATGCCGGCGCCGAACACGAATACCGCGACGACCGCCAGTGTCGCGACACCCAGCAACCGTCGCACCAGGCCGGCGTAGCGGTCGCGAACCCAGTCGATGCCTCCGAGCACGCGCCCCAGGATGCCGCGCCGCGGGCCGGTGTGCCGCAGAAAGACCGCGCACAGTGCCGGCGAGAGCGTCAGCGCGTTCAATGCCGAGATCACCATCGCCGCGCTGATCGTCACCGCGAACTGACGGAACAGGGTGCCGGAGATTCCGGGGATGAAGGCAATCGGCACGAACACCGACAGCAGCACCAGCGTGATTGCGATGATCGGCGCAGTGATCTGCGTCATCGCCTTCTTGGTGGCATCGGCGGGCGAAAGCTCCGGCTCTTCCTCCATCACCCGCTCGACGTTCTCGACCACCACGATGGCGTCGTCCACCACGATGCCGATGGCGAGCACCAAGGCCAGCAGCGATACCGTATTGGCGGAATAGCCGAGCGCCAGCAGAACCGCGAAGGCGCCGATCAGGCTGACGGGGACCGCGATCGCGGGGATCAGCGTGGCCCGCAGGTTGCCGAGGAACAAAAACACCACGATGACGACCAACACGAAGGCTTCGCCGAGTGTCTTCAGCACTTCACTGATGGTGTCGGAGACGAAGGTCGTGGAGTCGTAGTGTACGCTATAGGTCAATCCCGGCGGAAACCGTTCTGATAGTTTGGCGAGCGTCGCCTGGACGGCTTTTGCCGTCGACACGGCGTTGGCGCCGGGCGCAAGATAGATTCCCAGAGGCACGGCGGCCTGGCCGTCGATCCGCGACTCGCTGTCCATGTTCTGCGCGCCGATTTCGACCCGGGCGACGTCCTTGATGCGCAGCACCGATCCGTCGCGATTGGCGCGGAGCACGATGTCGCCGAACTGCGCCGAGGTCGTCAGCCGCCCTTGCGTCTGCACGTTGAACTGGAATTGCTGGTCGTCGCTGATCGGGCGAGCGCCGATGCGCCCCACAGGGGCCTGCACACTCTGCGCGCGGATCGCCGCGATGACGTCGGACGGCGCCAGGTTGAGGCTGGTCAGCCGCTGGGTGTCGAACCAGATCCGCATCGAATAGTTCAGCTTGGCGAACAGCGTCGCCTGACCGACGCCGGGCGTGCGCGAAATCGCGTCGAGCACGTTGATCACAGCGTAGTTGGTGATGAACAGCGGATCCTGCTCGCCGTTCTTGCTGTACAGAACGATGAACTGCAGCACGGCCGAAGACTTCTTCTGGACGACAAGCCCTTGCGCCTGTACCTCGGTCGGCAATTGTGACAGCGCGGTCTGCACGCGGTTGTTGACGTTGACCGTGTTGATGTCGGGATTTGTGCCGAGCGCGAACGAGACCGTCAGCGTATAGCTGCCGTCGTTGCCGCTGGTCGATTTCATGTAGAGCATCTTGTCGACGCCGACGACCTGCGCCTCCAGCGGCTGAGCGACGCTGGCTTCCACCACGTCGGCGGAGGCGCCGGGGAAGACGGCCGTTACGGTGACCTGCGGCGGCACGATATCGGGAAACTGCGCGACCGGAATCTGCATGAGCGCGAGCGCGCCAGCAATCGTGATCACGAACGCGATGACGATGGCAAGCCGCGGACGGTCGACGAAAACGGCTGAAATCATGGAGAGGTGCCCGCAGGCTTCGTGCCGCCGCCACTGCGTGACGCAGCGCCACCATCTGCCGTGCTGTTCATGCTGGACTGGATCAGAGTGCTGGCTGGACCGGGCGCGACGGGCTGGTTGGGACGCACCCGCTGCAGGCCCTCGACGATGACCTTCTCCCCCGGTTGGAGACCGTTTGTCACCGAAGCGACCGTGGACGTCGATTGTCCGAGCTTGATCCGCCGCTGCTCCGCCTTGTTGTCGGCGCCAAGCACGAAGACATAATCCCCTTGCTGGTCCGACAGCACAGCAGAGCGCGGGATCGCCAGAACCTCGACCGGCTGCACGCCTTCCAGCAAGACGCTGACGAACTCGTTGTCGGTGAGTTCGCGCAGGCCGGAGGCCAGTTCGGGATTGGGAATGGTCCCGCGGAGCAATATCGTGTCAGTGCCTTGATCGATCGTGTTGTTGACGAAATTCAGTTGGCCGACCTGGTCATAGAGGCGGCCGTCGGTCAGCCGAAGCCGGATGACGACCGCCTTGAAGCCGCCGCGCGTCGAATAACGATCGCGCAGCCCCAGGCCCTCGCGCACTGAAATAGGAAACGTGACATACATCGGGTCCTGGCTGACGACGGTGGTCAACGTTCCGGAACTCGGTGTGACGACGTTGCCTTCGGTGACGGCGGTGCGGCCGATCCGGCCGTCGATCGGCGAGTGGATCTCGGTGTAATCGAGATTGATCTGGGACAGGTCGACCTGCGCCTGCGCCGCCTGTATCTGCGCCTCGAGGCTCTGCTGGTTGGCAAGAGCGGCATCGTAGGTGGACTGCTGACCCGCCGGTCCGCTCAGTAGGGTCCGGGCCCGATCGGTCGTGAGCTTGGCGTTGACCAGCGTCGCCTGCAACTGGGCGACCTGGGCCTGCTTCGACTTGAGATCGGCCTCGAACGGACCGCGCTCCAGGTGATAGAGCAGGTCGCCGGTCTTGATTTCCGTGCCTTCGGCGAAAAGCCGTTTGTCCAGGAAGGCCGTGACACGCGCGACTATGGCGACGCGGTTGACCGCCTCGATCCTTCCCAGAAATTCGTTGGACTCGGTGATGGGCCGCTTGGTCGCTTCAAGCACACCAACCGCCGGAGGTCCTGCCTGACCCTGCTGGGCCTCGGCGGCGGCCACCATGCCGAACGCACCTACCGTGAACGCGACGACACCAGCGACCCAGCCCATTGTCACCTCGCAAGCTTCATATCTTCATTCTAGGCATCTTACCGCAGATTGTAACGCTTGTTTGGCGGGTTGGTCGCGTGGGCACCCGGGTTGGCCGAAAATCTCGATCCCGGCCGGTGGCGTCCACGCGGGTACACAACGGCTTCTCAACAATTTCGTTGGCTTTTTTGTCTTTTTGGACGCGTCGGCTTCCTTCGACGGTCAGGTGGAGTCAGAAGCGTTCACCCACCATCTCCTCGCTCCTGGCCCAGAGCGCCTTGGCGCGCTGCGGATCGAGCGCATAGGATCTGACGCCGGGGCTCACCGGGCTGACCGGTCCTTCGATGATCTCCGCCACTTGGCAATTCTCGCAGTAGCGGCCGCCGACATTCTCCGATGGGGCAACGAAAGCCGCCCAGACCGATGTCGCGGCTCCTTGCGGGACCGTCTTCCATTGGAAGGGCGGCTGGCCGTCGGCGGCCAACTGGGCATTGATCTGCGCGACCAGCCTGTCGAGTTCGTCAGGCGCCATATGCCGGCCGAGTTCTGTCCTGATCCCGCCCGGATGCACCGCCGTCGCCCGCACACCGCGTGACTTGTGCCTCGAATCGAATTCGGCTGCGAACAGGATGTTGGCGGTCTTGGACCGGCCATAGGCAATCATCGGATCATAGGGCGTGCGCGCGAAATTGGGATCGTCGAGGTCGACGTCCGAATAGCGGTGACCGGACGAGGCGACGTTCACCAGTCGCCCGCCGGGAGCCAGCATTGCCGCGATGCGGTTCACCAGCACGAAATGGCCGAGATGGTTGGTGCCGAACTGGGTCTCGAAGCCTTCCGTGGTATGCCCGAAGGGCGTTCGCATCACTCCGGCATTGGCAATCACGGCGTCGAAAGGCCGTCCGTCGGCGACGAGCGCATCGGCACAGGCACGCACGCTGGCGAGCGAGGCGAGATCCAGCTCCACGAGTTCAAAGCTGTCGCCATTCGCGCTCTGGGCGCGGATCCCGCTCGTTGCGCGCTCTGCCTTGGCAAGATCACGGGCCGTGCCGACCACACGGGCGCCATGCGCGACGAGCGCGCGCGCCGTTTCCACACCTAGCCCCGCCGATACGCCCGTGACCAGAACGCGCTTTCCGCGGAGATCTATACCCGCCAGCACCTCGTCGGTGGTGGACGTCGCTCCGAAGCTATTCGTCATGACAAACTCCTTGGGTCTTGTTAGCTCTTGGCCATGACGCTCCCTTGGCGGCAAACCATTGTCTGCCAACCCAATTTGACGTAAAAGGAGAGCGTCTCCGTTTTAGATATGGAGGCACTCTCCGTTTATCAAGGGGTATTTTGGACGTGATAGATGAGGGCAAGGGCCTCACTGGTCGCAAGCCGCGGGCCGACGCGCAGCGCAACCGCGCCCTCTTGCTCAAAACCGCAAAGGCCGCCTTCGCCGAAAAGGGAGCGGCAGCGAGCCTCGACGAGATCGCGCGAACCGCAGGTGTCGGGGCCGGCACGCTCTACCGTCATTTTCCCACCCGCGACGCGTTGATCGAGGCGGTCTACCGCCATGAGACGGAGCAGCTCGTGACGGCCGCCTCACGGTTGGCCGAGACGCAGGCACCGATAGCGGCCTTGCGCGAATGGCTGCACTTGTTCGTGGATTACATGGCCACCAAACACGGAATGTACGACGCGCTCAATTCGATCGTCGGCGGTACATCCGAGCTCTATTCGGCTTCCGCGGAACAGATGACGCGGGCGATCGCGAAGCTGATCGATCGCGCCGCTGCGAGCGGCGATATTCGTTCGGATTTCGATCCGCTCGATCTACTGCGCGCATTGGCCGGGGTTGCGAACATGAGTTCTGGGCCGGATGGCACGCGAGCCGCCAAACGCATGATCGACATTTTGATCGCAGGAATCCGGACCGGGACGTGAGCGCATCGCGCGCTTTCGATTTAGTTAAAATTCGAGTAGCCGCGCAGCCCTTCGGTGGGCTTTTTTCATCCGATGGAAATCGCTAGGCGTGCTGACTCTCAATCACGGTGTAGATCACGAAAAACGGCGTCGTGATTGAGTGTGACTCACGCTCGTTTGAATCCACGCTCGGGAACGTGTTTCGCTTGTTACGGATTGTGAATGTAGGGAAATGTCACGAGGAGGGGTTCACCACGTAAAGATGGAAAACCCTATGACCATTAAAGCACTCACGGCTGTCGCCATCGTGACAGCAGCACTTGCGAGCCCGGCCTTCGCGCAGGACGAATCCGCCCCGCAGAAGCCGGCCCACGCGCTCCGGCACTATCGCTCGACCTACAACCAGGTGCAGTCGCCTGCGTTCGTAGCGCCGCGCGAATCGACCGGCACCTACCTCGACAACGAGAGCTTCGATCGTTCGCGCATTGGCGACCACGATCCGGATTTCAATCCGTCCGGCAGCTAAGCTTCCCAATCGCCTGTTCCGGGCAGATAACGGGACGGTGCAACGGCGGCCCGGCATTATGCTGGGCCGCTGTCGCGTTGTGTTGAAGGGCTGCGCCACTACGATTGATCCGCGGTATTGGCGTGTTTCCGCGCGATGATCCCGGCGGCAATCTGCAAGGTCGCGCCGACCGCCCAGGCCAGACAAATCAGAAGCGCGGAAGTGGCATGCGCTGCTTCATCCAGCACGATGCTGGCTACCGAGATCACCGCCGCCACCGCGGCGAGGAACGTGCCGGCCGCACTCAACAGCTCGACGGTGTCCGTGCCGGTGCCCAGTCCGTGGCGCAGCGGCAGGTGCATGTCGTGATCGGCAGGCGGGTGCGGCAGGTCGATCCCAAGGTAGAAGCCGATCGCGCCGTAGATCATCATGGCAAAGACGGCAGTCGCCGAGCCGATCAGCTCGATGTCGGCCCGTCCGACATGCGCAGCTACGAACAGGCCGCAGGAGGCGCCTGTCAGCGCCAGTCCGATCCGCTCAAGCACATGCGCCGACCTCGAGATCGTCGAGCGGGCATCCCATGGGGCTCTGTGTCTGATCATGTGAACCCGACCAAGCGAGTTGCGTATCGTTGACAAAGAACAGGATACCGCGGCGTTCCGCTGCCGTCATTCTTTCTTCTGACCGGAAAGTTCCACGACCTTGCGCCACCGCCCGGTTTCGGTCGTGAGCATGCCGCCGAAGGCGCCGGCGTTGCCGGTGATGGGAATGGCGCCGAGTTCGGCAAACCGCTGCTTGATGAGGGGATCGCCGAACGCCGCGTTGATTTCCTTATTCAGGAGATCGATGACGTCCTTTGGCGTGCCGCGCGGAGCGCCGACACCGTAGAACGAGCTTGTTTCAAATCCGGAAAGCGTATCTGCGATCGGCGGCACGTCGGGCAGGGTTTCCGAGCGTTCCCTTGTCGTGACGCCGAGCGCCCGCAATTTTCCCGACCGCACCAGTTCGAACGAAGAGGTGACGTTGTCGAACATGCCCTGGATCTGGCCAGCCATCACGTCCGAAAGCCCCGGCGCCGAACCACGATAGGGTACATGGACGAACTGAATGTGCGCCATGGCCTTGAACAACTCGCCGGAGAGATGCAGCGAGGTGCCGATGCCAGACGAAGCGATGCTGAGCTTGCCGGGATTGGCCCTGGCGTAGGCGATGAAATCCGCCACGTTGCGGACGGGAAGTTCGTTATTGACGACGAGCACCAGCGGAATACGCGCCAGGCCCGCCACCGGTGCGATACCGGCCTCGAAATCATATGGCAGCGTCGGATCGAACGACGCGTTGATGGCGTTGGCGGTGCTTGTCAGCAGCAGCGTGTATCCATCCGGCGGCGAATTGATCACGGCCTGCGTGCCGATGTTGCTGCCGGCGCCCGGCTTGTTCTCGACGACAAAGCTCTGGCCGAGCCGGTCCGACAAACGCTGGCAGATCAGGCGGGACAACACGTCGGTCGCGCCGCCGGCCGTATAGGGACGATCCAGCGCACGGGACGGGACGGATAGACCGCCTCGGTTGCCAACGCCGTCGATTCGAGCCCGAACCAGGCGATGCAAGTCGAGGCGGAATGAAGCAATCGCCGTCTGTCGATCAAGGCAGCCCTCTCAAAGATATAAAGGCCGACACCGTAAGAATCCGGGGTGCGGTTGAGTGGAACCGGTATCATCGCGAGAAAATTTGTTCGCGTCCATCGAGACTTAACGCAACGACCGGCGCGATTTCGGTCTCCGTTTGACCAAAGTCGCGCCGCCTTTGCTTAAGAACCGTTAACGAGTTTGGGGGAGAATCACGCATAAGATTCCCGAAAAGGAACATGCGATGTCGAAATTTGCGATTGGCGAACGGGTTGAACAGGCGACCGACGACCATGACGCCCATAAAGACGGTGTCGTCATTGCGGTCTTCCCCACCACGGACGGAAACTTTCGTTACGCCGTGGATATGGAAGGCTACGGTGCGCTCCAGTTCTTCACCGAGGAAAAACTGGTCGTTTGCGCCGGATAGGATTTTGGATTCCTGCGTTGCGCGAATTCGTTTTCTCGCAACGGGAGCGGCGTGACTTGCAGAGGCGGCGGACGAGCGACAGCCGCTTTAATTAATTGTTCATTTCGCTTATTCGCTCGATTTTAATCAGTTAACGGCACAGTGCCAGCAACCCGAGTAGCGGGTTTACTTGCGTACAGGAGGTACTGTGAAGAAGATTATTGCAAAGTTCTGGGCCGATCAGTCGGGTGCAACCGCGATCGAATACGGCCTGATCGCCGCCGGCATCAGCCTCGCCATTATCGCTGCCGTTAATGGTCTCGGTTCTACCCTCAACGCGAAGTTCACGAGCATCAATACGTCGCTGAAATAACGCGACCGTTGATTCAAATAACTTCAGGACACCTGGCGGTCGATTTCTCCGTTCTCAGCGGAAAGCCGGCGAACCCGTCCGCATTACAGCGGGCGGGTTTCGCGTTGCCGCCATCCGAAAGCCTGACGCGGGCAGCGGGCTGGCTTAACCCTGCCGGTTAACATCTGGTCAGGTCGAGGCGGTTATAGATAGCGATCACGGAAAAAGTGGTCAGCCATGAGCGCAGGCGTCGTTGAGCACGCAACAAGTGAGCCGCCTTCAGGCGCATCGCGGCCGCATGGCAAGCCGTCCACGGCCAAGAGCTGGCTGAAAGCGATCGAGCTTACCTCTCGTATCGAAGCCAATCCGAACCGGCTGTTCGCTGACATCATCGAAGATTGGGCGGCGCGTCAGCCAGACCGGCCTGCGCTGATGTCAGACCATGCAACATTCAGCTACCGGGAATTGAACGAACGGATCCACTGCTATGCGCGCTGGGCGCTGGCTGTGGGCATCGGCAAGGGCGACACCATATGTCTGTTGCTGCCGGCGCAGCCCGATTACCTCGCCGCGTGGCTCGGCCTCAGCAGCGTCGGCGCCGTTGCCGCGCTGATCAACACCAAGCTTGTCGGATCGTCGCTGGCGCATTGCATCGATGTGGCCGAAGCCGGTCATGTCATTGTCGGGCAGGGACTTGAAGCCGCCTTCGAGGAGGTTCGCCCGCGGTTGAAGCGCGCGCCAAAATTCTGGCGGCATGGCGAGAGCGCGAACCAACCTGATCTTCAAACGGCTTTGGCCGGTTTCGACGCGGCCCCCCTGAATTCGAGCGAGCGCCGCGGCGTCGGAATCGATGATCGCGCGCTGTTGATCTACACCTCAGGTACGACGGGCTTGCCGAAAGCGGCGAGCATCAGTCACCGCCGCATTTTGAACTGGGGCGGTTGGTTTGCCGGGCTGACCAACGCTTCACCCGAGGATCGGCTGTTCGATTGCCTGCCGCTGTTTCACAGCGTCGGCGGCGTGGTCGCGCCGTGCAGCATGCTGGCCGCAGGAGCCTCGGTCGTTCTCACCGACAAGTTTTCTGCAGGCCACTTCTGGCGCGACGTCGCGCGCTGGGACTGCACGCTGTTCCAGTATATCGGCGAGCTTTGCCGCTATCTGCTGAAAGCGCCCGCATCGGAATTCGAGACGCAACATCGGTTGCGGCTCGCCTGCGGCAACGGCCTGCGCGGCGATATCTGGCAAGATTTTCAGGCGCGGTTTTCGATCCCGCAAATCCTGGAATTTTACGCGGCGACCGAAGGCAATTTCTCGCTCTACAATGTCGAGGGCAGACCTGGCGCGATCGGCCGAATTCCGCCGCTGCTGGCGCATCGTTTCCCGGCTTCGATCGTTCGGGTCGATGCGGAAGCTGGCACGCCCCTGCGCACGATCGACGGCCTCTGCATGGCTTGTGCCATCGGCGAAGCCGGCGAGGCCGTGGGGCGGATCGGGACGGCGGACGGTGCAGGCGGCCGTTTCGAGGGCTACACCAACGCCACTGACACGGAGAAGAAAATCCTGCGCGATGTGTTCGCCAAAGGTGACGCCTGGTTCCGGACCGGCGATCTGATGAAGATCGATGACGGCGGCTTCTTTCACTTTGTCGATCGGCTTGGCGACACCTTCCGCTGGAAGGGCGAGAATGTCGCCACGTCAGAGGTGAACGACGCCATCCTGGAATGTCCAGGGGTGATCGACGCCACGACCTACGGCGTTGCGGTGCCCGGCGCCGACGGCCGCGCCGGAATGGCCGCGATCGTCATCGACGCCAGTTTCGATTTCGCCGAATTCAGGGATCATCTTTCGCGAAGGCTTCCGGCTTACGCCTGCCCGGCCTTTGTCCGCTTGAGCACGGCGCTGGATGCCACCGAAACCTTCAAACAGAAGAAGCAGGATTTGATGCGCGCCGGTTTCGATCCGCACACCATCACCGACCCGCTGTTTTTCCGGGACGCGAAGTCCGGCGATTTCCTCACCCTCGATGCGGATCATTATGCGCGGCTGCTGCGCGGCACCGTCAGGCTGTAGCGCGCTTCGTCGCTCACATCCCGAAAATGGCAAGCTCGGTATCGGCGAGATCGCCAAGCCTCGGCCGGCCAGGACCCTTGAAATATTTTCGGCCCCGCGCCTCGCTGTAGACGCCTGCAAGGCCAGCGATTGGACCATTGGCGTCGAGGATGACGATCGGGCTGCCACGTCGCAGCAGATAGCGCCCGATCGCGCCGGCGCATCTGACGTAGTCGGAAATCCCGTGACAGAAGCCGAGTTGAAGCGCGGGCAGGGGAATAATGCCGCGCCGCTTTCGCAAGGGAAAGAAAACGAAGGGAACAACTTCGTCCGCCGTGCGGCAAACAAGACTGAGGCAGCCGTAGCCGGCATGGCGCTTGAGCATCGACAGCTCGTCGTCCGGCAAGCCCGTGACAGAAACCGTGTCGGGAGTCACGGCCTCGACGCGCATGCCGCGTCCGTTCCGCGCGAGGACCGGAAACGAGAAATGGAGACCGCGGCAATAGACCTGAAAACCCTGCGCCTCGAGGATCGGCCACGTCGCCGTCGCGGGCGTGACGTTGAAGTAGGTGACGTCTTTGCGCTTCTGCGTCATCGAGGCAAACAAGGCGGCGTAGTTGCGGAACTCGGGATCGACATACCAGCTCGAAACGTTGCAGCAGGTGTTGGCCTGGCCGTCGCTCATCCTGGTGGAATAGATCAGGAGCAAACAGCCGACAGGCTTGTCGTCGCTTTCCATCAGATAGCCGAAACGCGGCGCATCCGGCGGCAGCGACCGTGCGCCCTGCCGGCGCAGGCCGAGCATCCAATACTCACGGCTGCGATGCACGAAGCCCCTCGTCAGGAGATCGGCGATCGCCTCGAGGTCACTTTCCTGTATCTCGCGGAACCGCGGCTTGACGGCAGGCATGGTGTTTACCAACGGACGTAAAAGATCGCGCAACGATGGGTGTTAGTTCACCTTTTCGCTCTATCATGGACTTTCAAAATTTTATGAGAATGCGGAGCAATCCATGTCGGTAAGGTTAAAGATTATCTCAGCGATCCAGCAGATCGCCGCCGAGCAACATGTCGTTCTTCCGCCGCTGGAAGATAACCTGTCGCTGCATGAGACCGGCTTCGACTCGCTCGCGTTTGCTATCCTGGTAGCACGTCTGGAAGATGATCTTGGCGTCGATCCATTTACCATATCGGCGGATGCAAGCTTTCCTCTCACGATAGGCGACTTCATCAGGGCCTATGAAAATGTCCCCGCGTGAAATTTTCGCGCTGCGTGACTATCTCGATCCCGGCCTGAAAGGCCGCACGCTCTCGGACGCGCGGCACGCGACATCGCTGACCGAACTATCCGATCGAACCTGCCTGAAGGGCCGCTTGGCGGAGCTCTCCGGCCGTTCCGTGTTGCTGGCTGTTTCCAGACAATTTCTCGCGAGCCTCGTCATGCTCGAGATCGACGGCATCGCGCGGCGGATGCTGCTGTGCCCGCCAGATCTCAACACCGACCACCTTCAGGCGCTGATCGAGGATGCGGAAATCGACGCCGTCGTCACCGATCAACCCGATCGTTTCACATCCTTGGGAATTGAATTGGTCGTTACTGCCAGCGAAGAGTTGCAAGCGGCGCCCCGCGCCCAGACCGAGCGCGCGACCGAGTGGCTGATGCTGACCTCCGGGACATTAGGTTTGCCGAAAATCGTCGGCCACACGCTCGAAGGCCTGACCGGCGCGATTGCGGCCGACGGCCCGGCCCGCGGCTCCCGGCCGATCTGGGCGACGTTCTATGACATCCGCCGTTATGGCGGCTTGCAGATTTTCTTGCGCGCGATTATCGGCGGCGGATCGTTGGTGTTGTCGGAGCCTGGCGAAGCCCTTGCCGACCACGTCGCCCGCCTCAACAAAAAGGCTGTCACGCATATTTCGGGAACGCCCTCGCATTGGCGCAAGCTCCTGATGAGCGGCGCGGCCTCGGCCTTTTCGCCGCGCTATGTCCGCCTCTCCGGTGAAATCGCTGACCAGGCGGTCCTCGACGGTTTGCGCCAGGCTTTCCCCGAAGCGTCGATCGGCCATGCCTATGCATCGACCGAAGCCGGTGTCGGCTTTGCCGTCAATGACGGGCGTGAGGGATTTCCCGCCGACATGATCGGCGTGAGCCGCGACGGCGTCGAAATGAAGGTCGTGGACGGTTGTCTTCTGATCCGCTCGCGGCGCGCGGCGCATGCCTATGTCGGCCGTCGTGCCGGCGCGCTGACGGACGAAGAAGGATTCGTCGACACCGGCGACATGGTCGAACTGCGCGGCGATCGCTACCATTTCGTCGGCCGCCGCGGCGGCATCATCAATATCGGTGGTTTGAAAGTTCATCCCGAGGAGATCGAAGCGGTGATCAACCGCGATGACGCGGTGCGGATGTCGCGCGTCAAGGCGCGCAAGAGTCCGATCACCGGCGCCATCGTGATTGCCGATGTCGTTCTCGCTGATGGTTTCGATGCAAACCAAAGCAATGATATAAAAAACCGCATCATCGCCGATTGCCGAGAAAACCTCGCGCCCCACAAGGTGCCTGCCATGATCAAGTTTGTCGAAAAGCTCGACATCACGGCGGCCGGAAAGCTAGCGCGATCAGATGCATAATGTTCTCGTCACAGGCGGCAGCCGCGGCATCGGGCTTGCGATCGCGCAAAGGCTCGCCGGCAGCGGCTATCACGTGATCGCAGTCGCGCGCCGCGAAGGCGACGAGTTGCGCGATGCGATCGGTGTCGCCGGGAAAGAGGGCCATGGGCGGATTCATTTCCGCGCCTTCGATCTCAGCGAGGTCGACGCTATTCCAGCCTTCGTGAAAAGCCTGCGCGACGAATTCGGCGCGATCTACGGCCTTGTCAACAATGCCGGCCTCGGCACTGAAGGCTTGCTCGCCACGATGCACAACAGCGAGATCGAAGCCTTGATGCGCCTCAACGTGCTCTCGCCGATCATTCTGACCAAATATGTCGTACGCCACATGATGGCGGATGGCGCCGGCCGCATCATCAACATGTCCTCGATCATCGCCTCTACCGGCTATAATGGCCTGTCGGTCTATGCCGCAACGAAAGCCGCCGCGACCGGCTTCACCCGTTCGCTGGCGCGTGAAGTCGGCAAGCTCGGCATCACCGTGAACGCGATCGCGCCGGGCTTCATCGACACCGAATTGACGCACAGCCTTGGCGCGGAGCAGCGTCAACGCATCGCGGGCCGCAGCGCGTTGCGCCGCCTGCCGGAAACCGGCGACGTGGCCAGCATGGTGGAATATCTGCTGGGCGAGGGCGGCCGCAACATCACCGGCACGGTGCTGACGGTCGACGCCGGAAATACGGCCTAGCGCTTTGATTCGACCGGCCGGCAATATAGCTTTATCGGTGCCGTGACGATTTGACCCGGTCGATCGGAGAGGCGCTGAACCTATTCTGCCGTCTCCGCCGTATCTCTTACAGCAAACCTCACGACCATTGCGCGCCATGACCGCACTCAACGGCAGCGACAAGTTCTACGGCACCATTTCGGTGTTTCGTGGCTTCACGCGGCTGATGGACCCTTCGCTTTATGCGCCATTGCCGTCCGACTGGAGCATCGGGGTCGCGGACATCGTTGGGTCCACCAAGGCGATAGCGCAGGCGCGCTACAAGGCGGTGAACATGGCGGGAGCGGCCGTCATTGCGGCCGTGACCAACGCGCTTGAGGGCCGGGAATTCCCGTTTGTGTTCGGGGGCGACGGCGCAAGCTTCGCGGTTGCGCCTGATGATCTGGAGCGCACGCGGCAGGCGTTGGCGGCAACGGCCGCATGGGTCAAGGAAGACCTCGACCTGGAGATGCGGGTCGCGCTGGTGCCGATCGCCGCGATCCGCGCGCAGGGGTTGGATGTTCGCGTCGCGCGTTTCGGCCCGTCGCCCAACCTTTCCTATGCGATGTTTTCCGGCGGCGGTCTTGGTTTTGCAGATACTGCCATGAAGCGCGGTGAATTCGCCGTCACCATGGCGCCGCCCGGTACACAGCCGGATCTCTCGGGGCTTTCATGCCGGTTCGAGGAGATACCGGCGGCGCGTGGCCTCATTCTCGCGGTGCTGGTGATGCCGGTTCCGGGCGCGGATCCCGCCGCTTATCGCAAGCTGATCGAGGACATCGTCGCGCTGGTCGAGCGCAGCCCCGACCAGGGACGGCCGGTGCCGCCGGGCGGTCCGCCGCTGCGCTGGCCTCCGGCAGGTGTCGAATTCGAGGCGCGGGCGAAGCGCGGCGGGCCCTTGTTCAAGCGGCGGTTGGGCGTATTCGCCTGGACCTTGTTCTATTATTTTATCATGCGCTTTGGCATCAAGGTCGGCGGCTTCGTGCCGCACATCTATGTGCAGCAGGTGGTGGAGAATTCCGACTTCCGCAAATACGACGATGGCCTGCGGATGGTGCTCGATTGCACGCCTGATCTCGAACGCGAGTTGAGCGCGCGTCTGGCCGCGGCGTCATCGGCCGGCGTCGCAAGATACGGTCTGCATCGGCAGGATGCGGCCATGATGACCTGCTTTACGCTAGCCGCCACGCGCAGCGATCACGTCCATTTCATCGACGGGGCGCGAGGCGGCTACGCCTCGGCCGCGACCGCATTGAAAGCGACGCTACCGCGACAATCCTGAACTCGCTTCAGCGCGAGCTTCGGCTCCAGTCTTCGCCGCCGCAGAGCGCGCCGACGCAGCCTTCGACCTTCAGCGTGGCCGGTCCGGTCACGGAGATCTTGCTCGCATAGGTCTTGCCGTCGTCGGCGTTATAGATCTGGCCCGACCATTGGCTGGGTCCGGCCGTCCGCATGCCGGAGAAAAGCGAGAGCCCGATGATAGGCCGCTTTGCCAGCGCAGGATTCGGATTCTTGTCGTCGACTTGCGGCTTTCCGGTCAGGGGATCGATCGGCTCTTTCAGCCAGACCACGACCCCGCAAATCCCCGCACCGCATTTCGAAACACGTACTTTCGCATCACCCGCCTGGGTCAGCCAAATGCCGTCCGGGCTGCCGCCCGTGTTTTGCGCCTTCGCGGGGGTTGCGGCCAAGAAAGCGACCAAGAGGGCGGCGAACGCGACGATCACGAGTTCAAATCTGCAAGACATTCATCTCTCCGGCGACAACCGGGACTGCATAACAATAATTCGCGTTCGCGCAAATCCGTCACGCCAGTCCGTCACCAGGGCAGCCCGCACAGGTCCAACTGACCCAGTGTCGGTGCGCGCCGCTTTAGATCCAGCACCATCGGCGCCATGACCTCAAAGCGGATCCTTCCCTCCGGCTGCTCGGCATAGACCGCTCCGGTAAAAGCATGCCAGCCCCGCGACTGATAGAATTCGCTCATGTGCGGCTCGCAGAACAACAGCGCGAATTGCGCGGCGTCGTGGTCGCGCATGGTGTGGACGGCAGCCTCAAGCGCAATGCTGGCATAGCCCCGGCGGCGGCACTCCGGCCGAGTGGCGACCTGGCCGATGCCGCCGATGTGAACTTTCTGGCCGTTCCAGGTCGCGGTCCTGAAGAAAATACCGGTATGACAGGCAAGCTCGCCGTCGGGCGCGTCGATCAGCACGCGCAAATCCGGATCCGCCCACTTGACGTGGCGCCAGGCGGCGTCGCCTCCCTTTTCATCCGCGGAAGACTGCGCGAACAACCTTTCGACCAGCGGCCCGGACTGACCGCCGTTCACAATTTCGATCTCGATGCTCATCGCGCCCCTCTATATCCGCCCGGTTAAATACCGGAGCTGGCATGCAAACGACAGAATTCGAAAAAGCTCACGGCGAAATGATCCGCAGCCGGGCAGGCGCGCGGACGGCCGACCGCCCGGTCACGGCAAATTCAGTGTGTCTAAGCAGATTGGAACCTTCTATAAGGGTTCCCGTTAGACATTGTCTCCCACCATTTTCGGACATGACCCCATGACCTTCACGCTCCCCGACCTTCCCTATGCCCATGACGCCCTTGCGCCATATATGTCGAAGGAAACGCTGGAATTTCACCACGACAAGCATCATCAGGCCTATGTGACCAACGGCAACAACCTGCTGAAAGGGACCGAATTCGAGGGCAAGTCCCTGGAGGAAATCGTCAAGGGCTCGTTCGGCAAGAATGCTCCGCTCTTCAACAATGCCGGCCAGCATTACAACCACATCCATTTCTGGAAATGGATGAAGCCCAACGGCGGGGGCAGCAAATTGCCCGGCCGCCTCGAAAAGAAGATCAACGAAGACCTCGGTGGTCTCGAAAAATTCAAGACCGATTTCGCCGCTGCCGGCGCCGGCCAGTTCGGCTCGGGCTGGGCCTGGTTGTCGGTCAAAAACGGCAAGCTCGAAATTTCCAAGACGCCCAATGGTGAAAACCCGCTGGTGCATGGCGCCACGCCGATCCTCGGCGTCGACGTCTGGGAGCACTCCTACTACATCGATTATCGCAATCGCCGCCCGGATTATCTGAAGGCGTTCGTCGATCATCTCGTGAACTGGGAACATGTCGACGAGATGTTTTCGAAGGCCTGATCCCCCGGCTATCCCTGGCGAAAAGCGGCAGCCTCAGGCTGCCGCTTTTTTCATAGTGGGTCCCAATTGACGATGCTTGCAGGGCAGGTGCCCTTACGCGGCCGGATAGACTTTCCGGATGTTACAATATAACATTTGCGGATGGTATCGTCCCACTCCCACGATCACGCCCATCCGCACTCCCACGCCCATAGCCACGGACCGGCCGCCCCGCACCCCGCACAGCCGGTCACCTGGTCGATCTTGCGCATGACGGTGCTTTGGCGGTTTACGGCGGCGGTTGCGGTCAGCGCCGCGCTCTGGACGTTCGTCTGGCTGGCGATGAAGTGACGATGTCGGCGCAACTGCAATTTCGGGACGTCACGCTGGGCTATGATCGCCACCCGGCCGTTCACCACTTGAGCGGCGAGGTCGCAACCGGCGCGCTGCTCGCCGTCGTCGGTCCCAACGGCGCCGGCAAGTCGACGCTGTTTCGGGGCGTAGTTGGCATCCTCAAGCCGCTGGCCGGCAGCATCCTGACCGGCGGCGTCGCCGCCAGGAATATCGCCTATCTGCCGCAAAGTGCCGACATCGACCGCAGCTTTCCGATTTCGGTGTTCGACTTCGTCGGCACGGGGCTGTGGCGTCAGACCGGATTTTTTGGCGGTGTCGGCAAGGAGGCTCGCGCGAGCGTCGCGCAGGCGCTCGCCGCCGTTGGCTTGAGCGGCTTCGAAAATCGCGGCATCGGCACGCTGTCGGGCGGCCAGATGCAGCGCATGCTGTTTGCGCGGGTCTTGTTGCAGGACGCACGGCTGATCGTGCTCGACGAGCCCTTCAACGCCATCGATACGAAAACTTCGGCGGACCTGATGGCGCTGGTCGAACGGTGGCATGCCGAGAAGCGCACCGTGCTGGCGGCGCTGCACGATATGGATCTCGTCCGCGCTCATTTTCCCGAGACCTTGCTGCTGGCGCGCGGCAAGGTGGCCTGGGGCGCGACGGCCGAGGTGCTGACATCAGAGAACCTCGCCGAAGCGCGGCGGATGTGCGAGGCCTTTGACGATAGCGCCGCCGCCTGCGTCGTCGATACAGACGCTTCAAAGGCCGCTTGAGCCATGATCTACGACGCGCTGATCGCGCCTTTCATCGAATTCGAATTCATGCGCCGGGCGCTCGCGGCTGTGGTGGCGCTGTCCCTGGGCGCGGCGCCGATCGGGGTGTTCCTGATGCTGCGGCGGATGAGCCTGGTGGGTGACGCGATGGCGCATGCCATCCTGCCGGGGGCAGCCGTCGGCTTCCTCCTCTCGGGCCTCAACCTGTTTGCGATGACGGCCGGCGGCCTGATCGCGGGGTTTGCGGTGGCGCTTCTGGCGGGCCTGGTGGCGCGCACCACCGACCTGAAGGAAGACGCTTCACTCGCGACCTTCTATCTGGCGTCACTGGCGCTCGGCGTGACCATTGTCTCGGTGAAGGGCACCAATATCGATCTGTTGCATGTGTTGTTCGGCAACATTCTTGCAATGGATGACCAGACGCTGCTTGTGGTCGCCTTCAACGCCACCCTTACGCTGATCGTGCTGGCGGTGATCTACCGTCCGCTGGTGATCGAAAGCGTCGACCCGTTGTTCCTGCGCACTGTCAGCCGTGCCGGCGCGCTGGCTCATCTGACGTTTCTAGCGCTCGTGGTCGTCAACCTCGTCAATGGCTTTCAGGCGCTCGGCACGCTGTTGGCCGTTGGCCTGATGATCCTGCCGGCCGGCACCGCGCGGTTCTGGTCGCGCGAACTGACCGGCATGATCTCGATCGCGGTCGCGAGCGCGATCATTTCCGGTTATGCGGGATTGGTGCTGTCGTTCCAGACCCGCATTCCCTCTGGACCCGCGATCATCCTGGTGTCGGCCGGGCTCTATGTCGTCTCGATCCTGTTCGGCAATGTTCGTGGCGTGGTCAGGCAGTTGTTTCCCGCACCTCATCTCGAAGCGTGAGGCGTGCGATGCAAGCCTGGCGCGGTCTTCTAGTGGCATTGGCGGTATCGCTCGGCGTGAGCCCCGCGCACGCGCAAACGCGTCTCAATGTCGTCGCCAGTTTTTCGATCCTCGGCGATTTCGTCAAAAATGTCGGTGGCGATCGCGTCGCCGTCACGACGCTGGTCGGTCCTGACGGTGACGTGCATGTCTACACGCCGACGCCTGCGGACGTGCGCAAGATTGCCGACGCCAAATTGCTTGTCATCAACGGCTTTGGGCTTGAGGGCTGGTTGCCGCGGCTGCTTCAAGCCGCAGGCAACAGGGCCTCGATCGTAACCGTGACATCAGGCATCACGCCGCTCAAAGCCGGCTCCGATGCCGATCCCCATGCCTGGCAATCGGTGGCGAATGCCGGGAAGTACGTCGCCAATATCCGCGACGCGCTCATCGCCGCCGATCCGCCGGACGCGGATTTTTTCCGGCAAAATGCGCAGGCCTATCTCGCCAAACTCGATGCGCTTGACGGCGAGGTGCGGCAGGCGCTCAGCCGGATTCCGGAGGGCCACCGCAGGGTGATATCGACCCATGATGCCTTCGGCTATTTTGTCGCCCGCTATGGCATCCAGTTCATCGCGCCGGTTGGCGTCTCCACCGAAGCCGAGCCTAGCGCGCGGGACATTGCAAAAATCATCGCCCAGGTCAAAGCCGAGCGCATACCGGCGGTGTTTCTGGAGCGGATCGGCGACCCCCGCCTGATGCAGCGAATATCGGCGGAGACGGGCGCCCGCATCGGCGGGACGCTCTATTCCGACGCCCTGACCGGTGAAAAGGGCGATGCCCCCACTTACATTGACATGGTCAGGCACAATATAACAACGCTGACGAGCGCGCTGGCCAACTAGGGCAAATAGTCCCCTCCGGCTAGCGCCCCAATGACCGCCTTCCCGGAGTAATCATGCCCGAACTGACGTCCTCGAAAATTCCAGTGACCGTGCTGACGGGCTATCTCGGCGCCGGCAAAACCACGCTGCTCAACCGCATCCTGTCGGAAAACCACGGCAAGAAATACGCGGTGATCGTCAATGAATTCGGCGAAATCGGCATCGACAACGACCTGATCATCGGCGCCGACGAAGAAGTCTTCGAGATGAATAACGGCTGCATCTGCTGCACGGTCCGTGGCGACCTCGTGCGCATCCTCGACGGGTTGATGAAGCGCAAGGGAAAATTCGACGCCATCATTGTCGAGACCACGGGTCTCGCCGATCCCGCGCCGGTCGCGCAGACCTTCTTCGTCGATGAAGACGTACAAAAGAACGCGCGCCTCGACGCGGTGGTGACGGTGGCCGACGCGAAATGGTTGAGCGACCGCCTGAAGGACGCGCCGGAAGCCAAGAACCAGATCGCCTTTGCCGACGTTATCGTGCTCAACAAGACCGATCTCGTCTCAAAGGCCGAACTCGCCGAGGTCGAGGCACGGATCAGGGGCATCAACCCTTACGCCAAACTTCATCGCACCGAGCGCTGCAAGGTCGCGCTGTCGGACGTGCTCGAACGCGGCGCCTTCGACCTCGCTCGG